>OFSE01000311.1_pt1 | contig 15357 bp, 15 predicted proteins | sample 1543261 | NCBI WGS metagenome assembly OFSE01 (sample SAMN07774225, study PRJEB24372) | wastewater metagenome | isolation source: Exp Tend VB 50WW | collected 2016-02 | reverse complement strand
TCAGAAGCTGCGCAATGATCCGAAGGCTTTTCCCCGCTCGGAACGCAGTGCAGCAGGCGCAGACCTCGCAACGGCTGTCCTGCGCTATGTCCTTGACACTTCCCTGTGGAAAGACATTGAAGCTGATGGTGTGCTGGATGCGGCCAAGGGAGCCTTCGGCGTCTGCGAACTGACGCTGGACGATGGCGACTTTGAAGACCCCGATGTGGGGCTTCGGTATGTCGATCCGGTCACATACTTCTATGACCCACGCTCGATCCGTCCTGACTTCTCCGATGTTCGGTATGATGGAACAAGCCGTTGGGTGAGCGAAGACGAACTGGAAGAGATGTTCCCCGGCGCTGGCGATAAGGTCGCGCAGGACTCATCCGGTTACGAGACGACCGCGCACGACTACGACCGCAATTATATGTGGATCAACGAGCGCAAGAAGATCAGGCTTGTTGAACATTGGTACAAGCATGAGGGCGTTTGGAAGTGGTGCATCTATGCCAACTGGACCATCCTCGCCCGTGGGGATAGCCCTTTCTGGACGAAGGTCGGCAACGTCTGGCAGACGCGTTCACGGTACATCAAGTTTGCTTGCTCGGTAGACGAATACGGCGACCGCTACGGCTTTGTGCGGAACATGAAGGGGCCGCAGGACGCGATTAACCAGCATCGCTCCAAGGCCATGCACATCATGAACACACGCCAAGGTTGGGCGCGGCAGGGTGTGTTCTCGGACACCGAGAAGGCCAGAAAGGAACTGGCCCGCCCCGATGGCTGGCTTGAGCCCAATGGCATCAAGGATCAGGATTGGGGCGTTCTGACGCAAGATCAGGACTTCCTCAAGCAGACGCAATATTTCCAAGACGCGAAGGAAGAGATTGAGAACTACGGGCCGTCGCCTGCCATTGTAGGGACAAACGTCAATCAGCGTTCTGGCCGTGCGCTTGCGATGATGCAGCAGAACGGCATTGCTGAGCTTGGCCCGTTTCTCAAGAACTATCGCACATGGAAGTTCGAGGTTTACCGCTCGCTTTGGTGCACGGTTCAGAGGACATGGAAGGCGGAACGCTACGTCCGCATTACCGATGACAAGGAAGTGGCGCAGTTCATTCAGGTGAACGCCGTACAGGCGGGACCGAATGGAATGCCTCAGTTGGTGAACCATATCGCATCGCTTGATGTGGATATCATCCTCGATGAGGGGCCGGACACCACGAACGTCATGGGCGACGCCTTCGACATTCTGTCGTCGCTCGCTCAGCAGCGTGTGCCGATCCCGCCGCAAGTCTTCCTTGAACTTTCACCCTTGCCGAAGACGGTCAAGGACAAGATCAACGGGATGCTCAGCCAGCCGCCGAACCCGCAACAGGTCCAGCAGCAGCAATTGCAGATGGCCGGGATGCAGGCAGAGGTTGAGGACAAGCAGGCGTCGGCCATGAAGAAGCAGGCAGAGACGCAGAAGATTGTTCAGGAAAGCCATCTGGCCCCGTTTCAGACCTTGCACGAGATGACGCAGGACCGGAACGAAACGGCGCTCAGGCAGCATCAAGCGGAACGCGATACGCAGCGCACGGCTATCGAGTTGTCGCATCGCAGGCGTGAGCAGGACCACGGCATGTTCATGGATATGGCCGACGTAGCCTTGCGGGCGAGGGACATGGATCATTCCCACAGCATGGCGGAACAGTCTGCTCAGCAATCTGCAATGGGCGCTGGCGAATGATGGAAGAACTCGTTGCCCGCGTCTTTGCCATTCGTGACGCTGCGCACCTTGCCCATTGGGCGGCGAAGGGCGATGGCAGCTTTGCCCGTCACATGGCTTTGGGCGAGTTCTATGAGTTCCTGCCCGAAGCGATTGACGAGATTGTCGAGACGTATCAGGGCGGCTTTGGCCTGCTGAAAGAGGTGACGCCTGTCTCCTTTGCCAAGGCCGACGTGATCGATCTCATATCCTCGGAAGGCAAATGGATCGCGGCGAACCGTGACCAGATCGCCCGGAAGAATTGCGCGCTTGAGAACCTGATAGACGGTTTCGTTGGTCAGTACATGCGCTCTTACTACAAGCTGACGAAGCTGCGCTAAGCGCCCGTCACCACAGTTCGTCCGTCCCACGATACGGGGCCGGTTCCGGTGTGTCCGTCAACAGCCGTATCGCCATCGTCCGGGCGTTAGCGGGCGTTCCTCGTCCTCTCGACGTTACAGAGAAAGCACTGACACATGATGACGGAACAGAACGGCGGCGCTGATGCGTCGCTTGACGGTGATGCGTATGAACACCTTGCCCCGCTCGAAATGGGCGCGGGTGAGTTGCCGGAAACCCCGGTCGAACAGCCTACCGAAACACCGCAGGCCGAAGCCGCGCCAGAAGCGCAGCCCGAAGGCCAGCCGGTTGCTGAACAGCCCGTAACCCCGCAGACGCAGGAAGACGCGCACCGCGTCCCATTGCGTGAACTGCTGGACGAACGGGACCGCAGGCAGCAGGCCGCGCGTGAAGCGGAGGCATTGCGTCGGCAGCTTCAGGAAGTCCAACGCGCGCAGCAGGCTCAACAGCAGCAGCGCCCGGACTTTTGGGAGCAGCCTGAAAACAGTATTGACCATCGCGTCCAGCAGGCTATTGCGCCCTTGGCTCAACAGCTTGTTGCTCAGCGCGAAACCTTCGCCCGTGCACTTGCGGAAACGCAGTTCGGTCCGGAGAAGGTCAATGCAGCTTTCAAGGATATCTCCGACCGTATCCAGTCGGGCGATCCTGCCGCAAGGTTCGATTACCAGCGCATTATGACCGAGCCTAATCCCTACTCGGCTCTCGTCCAGTTGCACCAGCAGCGCCAGACGATTGCAGAGATTGGGACGGACCCGGTTGCTTACCGCCAGAAGGCATTGGACGAGGCTCTGAAAGACCCTGCGTTCCTTGCTCGCGCGCTTGAAGCAGCCAAGGCCCAAGCCGGTACGTCTTCTTCCGTCGTGACCTACGCAGCCCCCAAAGCAAGGGGCCTCCCGTCGATTTCAAATATCGGCGCGGCTGGTTCTGTCGGCGGGGCAATCGCAGACCTCAGCGACGATGACAACTTTGACAAGTATGCCAACGGACGCTGATAGCCTCTAGGACTTAATACGATGGCTTTCACCACTGCCGGTACGAATACCGAACTCATCAAATATGCCCGCGATGTGTGGGCGCGCGGCTATATCCGCGAAAATCGCCTTGTCAAGTATCAGGGCACGGGCGTCAACAGCATCATCCGTCTGGTCAAGGACCTTGCGGCTGATGGCAAGCAGATCAACGTTCCCCTGGTCGATATCCTCAACGGATCGGGCAAGGGCACGGGCACTCTGGTCGGCAACGAAGAAGGCATCGACAACTACGGTTGTTCGATGTGGGCGGATTGGCTGCGCCACGCTGTTGCGTGGGACAAGGCAACCAACAAGGACAACACGCTCAACTTCAAGTCGCTTGGCGTCCCGATGCTCAACCAGTGGTACAAGCGCAAGCTCAAGGAAGAGACTATCGACGCGATGCTCAGCATCCCGACGAACTCTGTTCCGACCGGCTTTCGTGGCGTCACGGGCGCCCGCGTCAATGGCATTGTCTGGTCCGCTGCCACGGCGGCGAACAAGAATGCGTGGGTGGCGGCAAACTCTGACCGCGTTGTGTTCGGCTCTGCCCTGTCGAACTACTCGGCCACGTTTGCGACGGCTGCTGCCAACGTCGATACGACCAATGACCGCATGTCGGCCAACGTCGTGTCGCTGATGAAGCGCGTTGCCATGTCCACGACCTCGAACAAGATCACCCCGGTTTCCGTGGGTGAGGACATGCAGGAAATGTACGTCCTGTTCGTCGGTTCGAAGTCCATGCGCGACCTCCGCAACGACTCTGCCATTCAGGCGGCGATGCGCGAAATGATCGTCAAGTCGGAAAAGGGGTTTGCGAACCCGCTGTTCCGCAATGGCGACATTTGGTGGGACAACGTTCTGATTACGGAAATCCCGGAAATCGATGAACGTCTGACCCTCACCGGCATTGGCGCGGCGTCTTCGAACGTTGTTCCGGCGTTCCTGTGCGGCGCTTCGGCAATGGCTCTGGTCACCGGCCAGATGCCGCGCCCCACGACCCGCAACGAGACGGACTACGAGTTCCTGACCGGCCTCGGCATCGAAGGCCAGTACGGCATTGGCAAGGTCGCCAAGGTTCCGGCTGGCGGTTCGGCGCTCAAGGATTGGGGAATTTGTACGGGCTTCGTGTCGGCTGTCGCTGACGCCTGATGAACGTTGGGGCGGCTGAAATATCGTCGCCCCTTCTTCTCAACTGAAATCAAGGATGCATTCTAATGGCTGATCGTAACGCATGGACGACGGCGACCCCTACCGTTGGTAAGGGTTTCTCTCGTCAGATTCAGGCCCTCGGCGGCGCGGTTTCTCTTGTGGCGGGCGACCTCGCCCTTAACAAGACCGTTTCGCTGTTCAAGGTTCCTGCGAACTTCACCATCGTCAACGCTAGCGTCTACGTCACCGATATGGACACGGACGGTTCGCCCGCTCTCGTGTTCTCGATTGGTGACGCGACCACGGCTGCGCGCGTCGTGTCTGTCTCGACCGCTGGTCAGGCTGGCGGCGCTGCGACCATCGTCGCGGGCCTCAACGGCTACCAGTACACGGCTGAGACGGAAATCGTGTGGACCACGACCACGGCGGCTGCGACCGCTGCTGCTGGCACCGTGACGATTTACATTCACGGGTACATCGACTGATCATGAGCGCTTACGTCACATACCTTGCGCCGGAAGGCGACGAACTCACTGTGTCCTGGCTTGGCTACACGTTCTCGGACGGCGAGCCTCTACAGGTCGCAAATGACTTTCTCATTGAGAAGGCGCGAACCAATCGCTTCTTCGATGTGGAGGATGTGGCGGAAGTCTCAGAAGCAATCGAAGTGCTTGAGAAGCGCAAGCCGGGACGGCCCCGCAAGGTAGCCGCCCCGGTTCCCTCTGACGCTCCGGTGGATAATGCCGAAGTCGGCGCGTGACCTCTACAACCGCTCGCTACAGCTTCTTGGCGTAGCAGCGGCGGGGCAATCTCCATCTGCGGAAGACTATCAGGTGATGAGGGATGCAACGCCCCCATTGCTTGAAGAACTGCGCGTGGTGGAGGCCGCTAACATTGTCCTGACCGCGAACGATGAAAGCGCGACAGATATCCCCGATGAATGTTTCGGGCCTCTGTCCATCCTGCTGGCGAACGATGCGGGGCCTGCCTTTGGCATCCCCTGTGTCACGGGCACGGATCGGGAGTTGAAACTTATCCGGCCTCTGAGGGCCACGACCTACGGAGCCCCGCAAGGTTTCCGACAGGACGTTGAGTTCTTCTGATGCAGCAAGCGGCGATCAAGTTCGCAGCCAATTCGTCTCCGGGTGAACGCAGCCAGTTGTCTGGCGCGCGGCTCATCAATGCGATTGTGGAAAAGCTCGGCACTGAGCAAATCCTTGTGAAGCGCGCTCCCGGCCTCAAGACGTATGCGAACAGTTCGGGCGGCTATTCCCATTGCCGGGGGATTATCGAAGTCAACAGCAACAACGCGCTGGTGGTCTACAACGAGTATGTGGAAAGCATTTCCACGGCGTCTGGTTCCCCCGTCAATGCGGTGCGTGGCTTCCTGCCGGGGAATGATCTAGTCACGCTCGCAAAGAACAATGCGACCAACCCCGATATCGTCTGCGTCAGCCCGCAGAATGGCGCTTATGTCCTGACGACTACGGGCGAGCCTGCTGAGTATCCTGACAGCGATGTGGGCAGGCCGAACAGCGTTTGCTTTCTCGACGGGTACTTTTTCTTTTCCTACCGCACGGGCCAGTGCATCGCTTCTGGTCTGAATACGACTGCCATTAACCCGCTGGACAGTGCGGTGATTGAGTCGAACTCAGGCGGCATGTACCGCGTGGTTGCCTTCAACGAGTCGCTTTACATGTGCGGCCCGGATGGCATGGAGCAATGGGTTAACAACGCCAATCCTTCCGGCTTTCCCTTCTCCCGTTCCGCCGTCATTCCTTCGGGGGTTATCGGGACGAATGCGATCACAGGTTTTGAAAGCGGGTTCACAAAGTCGCTCATCTACGTTGGCACGACCAACATGGTCTACCAGTTAAACGGCGTCACTCCCATTCGGATATCCACGCACGACGTTGAGCGCGATATCCAGAACCTTGCGGACAAATCGACGCTCCGCTGTTTTGTGGCGATGAACAACGGCCATGCGTTTGTGGTCATCAAGTCTCCGTATTGGGCGTGGGTGTTCGACATGCTCACAACGTCTTGGCAGGAACGCCGAACGTATGGCTCGGATACATGGAGAGCCGAACAGTCAGCTTATGTCTTCGGCGACTGGCTGATGGGCGATGCCGAGAACGGCAAGCTCTATCGACTGGATAACAACACCTACAGCGAGGACGGCGCGACGCTGGCCTTTGATGTGACCAGCCTGCCGGTTGATGAGTTCCCGCAACGCATGACGGTGGCTAGAGCAGACTTTGCGCTGGCTGCTGGTACGGGCCGCGCGGATGGTTCGACGGACCAGATCATTGACCCGTCTGTGTGGATATCGTGGAGCGACGATAGCGGCGCGACGTATGGCGACCCTGTTGAGCGGAAGATTGGTCAGCAGGGCGAGTACAGCAATCGCATCTATGTAAACCGTTGCGGGCGGACGCGGGCGCTTGGGCGTCAATGGCGCATTCTGGTCACTGATCCTGTCTTTGCGGGCATTCAAGGCGGCGTGATGCAAGACACGGTGCAGGCGTTGTTCTGATGGCTGCGACACGAAAACTCCCGCCGCTTCCCCCACCGAATGTCCCGATGCTTGAGGCAGACGGGAAGACGATCACGAAAGAATGGCGCGCGTTCTTCATCGCGCTTCTTGCGGCAATAGCCGAAACACAAACCCTCCTTTAGAGGACGATCACGATGCCGTTTATGGGCGGACTCTTTGGCGGAAATACCGCTGGCAATCAGGCGGGCAACCTTTCGGCGCTCGGCACTGCGCAGGCCATGAATGCGTCATACGACGCCTTGAGGAATGCAAACAGCCTCGCCAGAAAAGACCTCACAGATCACAACTATTGGCAGCCTCAGTACGATGCTGCCTATGGGCAGGGTGGCGGGCTTGAGATGCTGCGCAACTCGCTCGGCCTGAATGGCGATGCGGGCAAGACAGCGGCGCTTTCGGCTTATCAGAATTTCAATCCCGGCTTTGAATCCGCGCTCGATATGGGCATTCAAGCCCGCGACCGTTCGGCGGCTTCGCGCGGGATGCTCGGCTCTGGCAATCAGCAGATGGCTATCACCAAGTACGCGAACGACCTTGCCAACCAGAACTACGGCGACTGGCAGTCGAAGGTCGGCGGGCTTGCGCAGCTTGGATCGCAGGCCGCTGCTGGTATGACCGGGCAACAGAACAACCTTGCCAGCCTTGATAACGGGCTCGGTCAGCAGCTTGCGAACATGTTCATGGGCGGGACGCAGAATGCCATGAACGCCATGTACAACGGGAACATGGCCGATGCTGCTGCGAATGCGCAGGGCGGGAAGAACCTGTTTGGCGCAATCACTGGTGGCCTCAACCTTGGGGCTAATCTCTTCGGGATGCTTTAATGAGCTACGTACCCGATCTTGACGCCAATGGTATGCTCAGCAGCCTTGGCTCAACGATTGCAAACAACGTCAAGCAGTATCGTCAGAAGCAGCTTCTTTCCGAACTTGGAAAGGATTTGATGGGCGGCGATTATCAGTCTGCTGCTGCGAAGGCATTGCAGGCTGGCGACATGGGCACTGGCCTCAAACTGATGGAACTTGGCAGGCAGCGTCAGAGCGACTCTACTCTGTCCTCGTGGATTGGTGGCGGTGGCCTAGGGGGCGCTGCTGGCGGCGCTCAGCAGCCGTCGCAATCACCCACTGCGCCTACCCCCCTTGGTAAGCCCGCGCCTGTTGGCGGCTTTGATCAGGCCGTTTCTCGCACTCTGGAGTTTGAGGGCGGGCTGAACAAGCGCGACACGAATGGAACCCCGTCTAACTTTGGCATCAACGCTGCGGCCAACCCCGGCGTCAACGTCCTTAGTCTCACCCAAGACGGCGCGAAGTCGATCTACAAAACCAAATATTGGGATGAGATCGACGGAGATGAGCTTCGGGCTAAGAACCCCGCGCTCGCGCATGTAGCGTTCGACACCGCTGTCATTGCAGGCCCCGGCAAGGCAAACGACTTGCTTGAGAAAGCGAACGGCGACCCAAACAAGCTGCTCGATCTTCGCAAGCAGTTTCAGGATTCACTCATTGCCCGTGACCCGCAGAGGTATGGGCCATACGCAAAAGCGTGGAATAACCGCATTGCGGCTTTGCGCGCCGACGTGAATGCAGGCGGTGCGGGCGCTGCTCCGCAGTCTGTACAAGTTGCAGACGCAAGCGGGAAAATACCGCCGCTTCCAATTATCCAGAAGATGCTTGAAAGCGGAAATCCCGGCTTTAAAGCAATTGGCGAAGCGTATCTAAAACGCGCGATGGAGCAAGACACGGGCGGGAAAGAAATCCCTGTGACTGACCCGGATACTCGTAAGCGCCTTGGGTTTGGGGCTGACGACAAGCGGCCTATTTTCCAAAACTCAATCACTGGGAAAGTCACGGTTCACCCTGACGCAAAGGAAAGCGACAATTCCCCGCAAAGCGTCCGCGAATATAAGTACGCAAAAGAAAACGGCTATGAGGGGTCGTATCAGGATTTCATCACAGGCGTTAAAGGCAGCAAGGACATTGCGAACGCCAACAAGCAGCGCGAAGCCGAGGGAGCCCGCATGGGGCTCAAGGGCGAAGACCTCCAGCAGTACGTTCTGAATGGCAAGGTTCAATCCGCTGCTGAGAAGCAGACGGAAGGGCAGGCCAATGCGGCTCTGTACGCCCGCCGCATGGCCGAGTCCGACAAGATACTAAACGACCCTCGCTTGACCGAAGCGATGATGAGCCGCGCGAACATCGCAAAGGGCTCTATCCCTGTGTTCGGCAATTCGATGGTTCCGAAGGAATATCAGCTTGCGGATCAGGCCAAGCGCGACTTTGTGAACGCGACCCTGCGTCGTGAATCGGGCGCGGCTATCAGCCAGTCCGAGTTTGACAACGCCAACAAGCAGTATTTCCCGCAGCCGGGCGATAGCCCAGATGTGATCGCGCAGAAGGCGAAGAACCGCAAGACTTCGATTGAAGGCATTGCCAACGCTGCTGCGCCTTCGTTCCGAGAAGAGTTCTTTGGAACGAAGAAGCCCGGCCTCGGCGTCGGCCTGCGTGAAAGCGGTCAGGCTCCCGAGGGGCCAAAGGCCCCTGCCAGCAGCGGTCAGACCAAATCCGGCGTGAAGTGGAGCGTTGAATAATGCCCACTCTGAACATCGGCGGTCAGAAGGTCAGGGTAGACGATAGCTTCATGCAACTCTCCCCGGAGGACCAGAACGCAACCGTTGATGAAATTGCCAAGTCATTCGCGGCCAAGCGCACGGGGACGATTGGCGAGACTGTCGATGCTGCTGTGCGTGGCGCTGCTAATGCGCTTACATTCGGCTTCGCAGATCGTCTTGCGGCTGGCGCTGGCGCTGCTACGGGCATCGGTGGCGAGCGGGGCGAATATGAAAAGAACCTCGCCACCCAACGTGCGATCGACAAGGCCAATCTGGAAGAACACCCGATTGCCACGATAGGCGGCGAACTGGCAGGTGGCTTAGCATTGCCTGTGGGGGCCGCTGCACGGGCGGCGACCATGCCCGGCAGGATTGCCGCTGGCGCAGGCATGGGCGCGGCCCAGGGCGCTCTATACGGCGCAGGATCATCCCCCGATCTGACTAACCTCCCCCAGGTGGCGGGCAACATGGCTGCGGGTGGCGCGGTCGGCGGTCTAGTCGGCGGCGTTGCTCCGCCCCTTGTCGATGGGGCCAGTCAATTGCTTGGGGCTGCTGCCCGGAAGTCTGGCATCCCCCAAGCCATTGCCGGGCTTCGTAATCCTGAAGGCACCGCTGCTGGCGTCGTCGTTGACGCTTTGCGGAGGGATATTGGCTCCGGGGCGGGTGGGCTCGACAAGTACACTCAGCGCTATGCGCTCGGCCAAGGACAGCCAGTAGTCGCCGCTGACCTTGGCGGCGATGCGACCCGCCGCCTCGCGCGCACGGCATCGAATATGTCCGACGAAGCGGGCCAGACGCTTAACAACGTTGTCAATCAGCGTTTTGAGACGCAAGGCCCCCGCATCACCGAGTTCTTGGACAACCTCGGGGGCGGCAACTCTGTACGCACGTTGGACAACCTGAAAGAGCAGGCGAGTTCGGCGCTTCGACCGCTTTACAAGCGCGCCTACTCGGAAGGGGATAGACCGCTCTGGACCCCTGACCTTGAGCGGCTGGCCGGTAGTCCCGACGTTCTCAGCGCCATGAAGTCCGCCGTCCAGACGGGTAAGAGCCGCGCTATTACGGACGGCTACGGGGCCTTCAACCCCGGCGTCAAGATTTCCGATGATGGGCTTATCTCGTTCGCTCAAGGCAAAAACGGCGTCCCTGCTTATCCGAACTTGCAATATTGGGATTACGTCAAGCGCGAGCTAGACGACGCGGCTGGTGCTGCCGTCAGGGCGGGGCGCAATGAAGAAGCGGCGCGGCTGACCTCCCAAGCAAAAGCCTTGCGAGGCGCGCTCGACAAGGAAGTGCCATCCTACGGCAAGGCGCGCGGCGTGGCCGCTGATGCCTTTGGCGCGGAGGATGCTCTTGAGGCTGGTGCAAAGTTCGCCAGTGAGAAAGGGGCCAACCGAGAATACGCCAAGACAATATCGCAAATGTCTGGCCCCGAAAAGCAGCTATTTACGCACGGCTTCCTGTCCGAAGTTCAAAACAAGATTGGCGAAACCCGCGATCGCCAGAACGTCATCAACTCCATCTTTGCCAGCCCCGCCGCTCGGCAGCGGATCGAAATGGTCGTGGGGCAGCAGAACTATGCCCGCGTCGAAAGGTTCCTGCGCGCCGAAACCATCATGGATCAGTTGCGCACGGCTGTTCAGGGTAATTCAACAACCGCCCGTCAGTTGGTGGACATGGCGGCGATCCCCGGTCTTGTTGGCGCGGGCACGTTCGCAGGCAGCGGCGACCTCAAGGATGCCGGTCTAGCCGCTACGGGAGCCGCCGCGCTTCGGCACGGGTCGGCCAAAATCAATTCAAACGTAATGAAGCATGTAGGCGATTTGCTCGCCTCGAATGACCCCGCAAAGGTTCAGCAGGCTCTCAGCACGATCAAAGCCAGCAAGCCATTGCAAGAGACACTGGCTCCCTTCGCGGGCCGTCTCTCGACCGCTCTCATTGCCAATGACGCCGAACGCCGAAAGGCCGGATACCAATGACCGCTTCCAACATCTTCGATCCGCGCCCCACCACCTACTATGACGAAAACGGGCAGATAGCATCCGGGGCAAAGGCGTTCTTCTTTGAAGCCAATACCAACACGCCCCTGACTGTCTACACGGATCAGGCATTGACCACGCCCCATGCCTTCCCCGTGGTGGCAAGCTCGCGCGGCGTCCTGCCGGTCATCTATCTCCCTTATACGGATTATCGCGTCCTGATCCGGTCGGCGGCGGATATCACGATCTATGACGCGCCGTATGTACCGAACGAAGCCCCGCCGTCTTCCGGTGGTGGCCTCGTTGTCACCAGCACACAGATTTATCGAACCGGCTATGTGTTGATGAGCCCCTTCGATGATCCGATTGACGGCTTCGTTCGCATGAACGGGCGCACTCTCGGCAGTGCATCATCTGGCGCAACAGAATATGCCGGTGCAGACGGCCACGATCTTTTCGTAAAACTGTACAGCAAATATTCCGATACGCGCGCTCCTGTCTCCGGGGGCCGTGGGTCAAGCGCAGAAGACGATTGGGCGGCGAACAAGACGATCACCATTCCGTCTTCGCGTGGGCGCGTTCTCATCGGTTCTGACACGATGGGCAACAGCGCCGCCAACGTGTCTCAGGTATCAACTACAATCTCGGTCACAAATGGTTCAACCGCCTCTACGGTAGCAAGCGCGACCGGCCTCGCGCGCGGCATGGCTCTGATTATCGCGGGGGCTTCGGCAGGGACTATTTCGGATATTAGCGGGACGGCGGTCACGCTTTCCACGCCCTATGCCGGGACCACGAATGCATCCGCGTCCCTTCGCGCGTCATTACTTGACGATGCGCAGGCGGTTGGCGGTGCGGGCGGCTCCCAGACGGTCACACAGGCCGGAAGCGAAGTTGGCGTCCACAAACACACGATCACGGACCCCGGCCACACTCACAATTACCGCGCGCTCGTGGCCGCATACGCGGCGGGCTTCGGCAACGTGCCTAACTCGGCTTCACTGACTGATCCAACATCAAGCGCGCCGACCGGCATAACCATTAACGACTCAACCGCGCCGAACCCGATGCAGAACATGCAGCCCGGCATGGTCGTTACCATCTTCATCAAGCTGTGAGCGCCTGATGGCAACGCTAGTCGAATATTTCAAACGCCAGTCCAACAAGGCGAACTGGTCCTTCTCGGATCAGATGTGCGGCCCCGATGGAACCCCCCTCTGGACCACTTCGGCCAATGGTATTGCGGCGGCGCTCATTGCAGTAGATCGCAGGGGGTCTATCGGCTTTCAGGTTAGTTCCACCGATGGGACTGACCAACTCACGCTAAGCGCAAATGGGATTGTAAACGTCAACGTCCCCCCTACCACGCTCAACGCGGTGACTGAGGGTCTGTACGACGTACACGTTACCGTCTGGTCCGACGACTTCACCGTTAACCGCGTCTATGGGCGTCTTCCGATTTACGAAGGCTTCTCGCCCGTTACGACTTCCACCACAGGGGGGTCCACCGTGGGACCGAAGGTCAAGGTATGGCAACTCAAGATTGCCCTCGTTAACGCAGGCGTCTTTGACACTGTGGATACGGTTGTCTCTCCAACCACGCATGACCCTGCAAATATCGTCTGGACTTCGGGCGGCGATACCACGCTAGGGGATGCGTTCTCCCTTGTCGTTCAAGATGCGCTTGGCTGGACTGATAACCAGATGGCTACGCTCTACAGCGCAGCATCTGCCATCCTCGCAATCTGAGGCCCGCACATGACCAAATTCCTTTTCGATGAGCGGTGGCCTCGGACTATTGTTGGGACCAGCCCGCTAACGGTTACGACGGTAGGGCTGACTACGACGGTTGCAATCAATACGGCTGGTCTTGTTGATGTGACCGCCCCTTATGTCTGGCAGCTTCGCGCTGCATTGCAGTCCACCAGTTCGGCAGACTTCCACACTTACGAAGCCTCACTTGGCGCTGATCTTTCGGACAGCCGAAGGAACAGGTGGGAAGGCGGCGGCAGGACTTCGCTCAATGACGGCCTGTCGAATGATATCAAATCAACGTTGGGCTATTCCACGTTGCAGATGACAAATCTCTACACGCTGGCCGCGACGATTACCGGCTAACTTTCCAAGGACAATTCAATGAAGCATGTAAAGTGGCTCGCGCCGCTCGCGCTGGCGTTTGCGCTATCGCCTGCCCATGCGCAGACATGGAAGAAGCTTAACACCGGCATTGCCCGCGATGTGTCGCCAAATCAGATCGGCGTCGATATCGGGACCAATGCGAGCAGCTATGTCTCGATTGGGAATATCGTGGCGGGGGCGTTTTATCTCCCCTACACGCAAGTGTCCGGTCTCTACCCATATGGCAAGGGAACGGCGGGGACGGGCAACAACGCCACAGCTAACGGCTTTTCGGCAAGCAATCAGGCGCTGTTCCTGCAAGGCACTCTGACAGGCTCGGGGCTTGGCCCGCATAGCCTAATATCCATCACGGATACAGCAACGGGCAGCGGAACCAGCTTCCTCCCCGACCTGTGGGTGGCGCATAACATTGGCGCGTCTGCGGGCGAGGGTTCCCGCGTTGCCTTCCAGCCCATCCTTCGCATTGATAACCCGCTTACGGACGCATCTAATCTGGGGTTGTTCTATATCGCGGGTTTCCCGCAGACCTACGTAACGAAGAGCCTGGGCGGCGCGTCTGGTGCGGGCAACTCCCGTGGCGATGTGTACGGCGGCGGCTCTCTGGCGCAGTTGGAGAGCGGCGCAACCTATGTTCATTCGATCACAGGCCACGAAAGCAACGTGTCCGTCCAGACTGGCGCGAGCGTCGATTATAAAACGATCAACACAATTATTGCGGTCAACTCGGACGCAGTTGCGGGCAGCACGTTTAACGCTATGTCCGCCTACCTTACGGACTCGACTGCTTCGGCAAAGTGGGCGCTTGGCATTTCGTTTGGTTCCCCGCTCGGCAAGTGGCCGTTTGATACGTCTTCAACTCTTATTGGTAGCACGGCCCCGTCTACCGGCTCTCGCGTTGCGAACTATGGCGTTGATCTATCCGGCGTCACCTTTTCAACCGGCGCTTTCAAATCGACTGGCTTCCTTGTCAGCCCAACCGGCGCAACGACCGTTGCAAGCCTTGCTTCTACTGCGGGGGTAACCGCGACCACTGGCGCATTCTCCGGGGCTGTGAGTGGGACAACGGGGACCTTCTCCGGCATTGTTTCGGGGACGGATGGGACATTTGCGGGCGTCATGTCCGCACAGGCTATCTCTCTTCCCGCTCCCGCGACAAAGACAGCCAATTACACGGTTGACAGTGGGGCAACCAAAGATAGCGCCATCATCTTCAATGGCGCTGGCTCCCTTACCATCACGCTTCCCACGGCTTCGTCCTTCTCCGGTCGCATCCTGCGCATCAAGACGATAGCAGCGCAAACGGTTGTCTCTGCTACTTCCAACGTAGTTCCTCTGGCCGGTGGCGCTGCGGGTACTGCGATCCTTGCGGCGACTGCTGGCAAGTGGGCAGACCTTCAGTCCGATGGGTCCAACTGGATAATCATGGCGTCCAACTGACCGTTGGCGAACCAATCCAAATCATAGGTGAATGATGAAAAAGTGGCTTACCCTGCTTGCGATGACGGCTGGCCTTGTCTCGACCGGCAACGCTGCGGATATTAACCGGCTCAAGACCTTTACCGGCGTCGCCTCGCAATGGCCGTGGCAGTTGAACACGGATGGAACGTGGACGTCCAAGCAGCCTGATTTCTCCGACCTGTCCGGCACGATCAGCGCGCCCTTCGTGATCAACGCGCAGGTGAGCGTCAACACGAATGCTCAACTGGCGGCTCTCTCCTCCAGCTATGCGCCTGTCGTCGTTCGCCTTGGCTATACGACGGCGGGGGATGCGCCCGCGGTCCTGTTCTCGCGTAGCAATTCAGCTTGCTCGCTTAACGCGGGCG
>OFSE01000310.1_pt1 | contig 15393 bp, 15 predicted proteins | sample 1543261 | NCBI WGS metagenome assembly OFSE01 (sample SAMN07774225, study PRJEB24372) | wastewater metagenome | isolation source: Exp Tend VB 50WW | collected 2016-02 | reverse complement strand
AGGGCTACCCCCCCCCCCGGCTTTCTAAGGGAGAGGGGTCCTAACTCGGGAGGGTTAGCCCCTCTAGTTACCCCGTCAGCATGCCGATTCATGTTTTGGCAAAAGTGCAAGATGGGGCCCCCGTCCGCATACGCAGGCGCACGCGCACGCGCCTTCTTGCGAAACTCGGAGATTCTTCCGGGAAATGTCGCGGAGTGTCACGAGTGGTGCGCATGACGGAAGCTAAGGATGGGGTCTCCGGACACGCCGGGGTCGCTCAATCCGCTCGAAAATACCCCCATGTCTTAGGGCTGGTGTAGACACTATCTGTGAACGAATTTGAATCGCTAACGGGGAACATCCGCCGCTTCGCTCAAGAACGAGACTGGGAGCAGTTCCATCAGCCCCGAAGTCTGGTCTTGGCTCTCGTTGGCGAAGTCGGTGAACTCGCCGAGGTTGTCCAGTGGAAGTCGGATGAGGCATTGGTATCGCCCACCGAGAAGACGGCACAGGCCCTGTGCGAAGAGGTTGCTGATGTCGCCATCTACTTGATTCGGCTCGCCGATGTGCTGGGCATTGATCTGTCCAGCGCCATCACCGAGAAGTTGCTGGCCAATGCCGACAAGTACCCGGTGGAACATTCCAAGGGTCGGGCCGTCAAGTACACCGAACTCACCCCATGACCGCCCTCATCCTGCAGCCCTGTTCACCAGGGGCCCCAATGCAGCACTACCGCGACACCGTCGAGCATCCGGTTCTCTTGGATGCGCACCGGGCGCTTCTCTCGGCGAAGGACTTCGCCACCTTGAGTGATCTAACAACTGATGGCGCAGTCGCACTCTGGGGGCTCGTCCCCAATCGCTCCGTATCTCGTTACGACGCAATGCAGGACGGCGATACCGTGCTCTTCGTCGGGGGCAGACGTGGCTTCTTCGCGGGAACGGTACGACACAAATTCCGCAACGCTCCCTTGGCCAAGACTCTCTGGGGCGTGGATGACCAGGGACGCACCTGGGAGCACATGTACGCCATCACCGATGGCCGCGAAGTCACTATCCATAGTAGCGAACTGAACGAAGCCCTTGGCTACCTTCCCGAAGCCGCCATCCAAGGGTTCACCGTCAAGGTCGGTGAACCTGCAGACCGTGTGCTCGAATTGTTGGGCAACGTCAGAGGAACGCAGCGGCAGGACTGGGTCTTCCAATCGAACCCGCGGATGTGGGACCTTCGCACATTCCTAGAACTAGAGAATGCGGGGCGCTACGCCGTCAACCAGCATCGGGACAAGATCGCAATTGGGGATCGGATTTGGTTCCGCATTACTGGTGGTAGCAGCGGGCTGTACGCCGTCGGTGAAGTGACGGGAGCGCCCGAGGCAGTGCCCAATGACTTTGGGAACTGGACCTGCTCCTTTCAGGTGATGGAGCGCATTGACCCGCCGCTCTTGACCGAAGAGATCAAAGGCGATCCGTATCTGAGTAGTGCTCGTCCACTTACCGGATTCCAGTACACCAACGCCCCACTTGCACCGAATATCGTTTCTAGGCTCGACGCGGTCGTACGCGATCGGCGCATCTCACGCGTAGATGAGAGCCAAGTTGCAGAGGCTGAGGTATTCGCCACCTTTAATCCCCGCCGCACTCGACCTAAGCGTGGGGGTCAAGGATACGGGCTGACGCACGCCCAGAAGTTGGCGGTCGAAGAGCGAGCCGTCGCGTTGGCCACGAAGCACTTCGAGGCGGAGGGATGGGTCGTTGAAGACGTCGGGAAGTCACGGTCTTACGACTTACACGCCACCCGGGGAACCCAAATCGCCTACGTTGAAGTGAAAGGGAGCACTGGGCCAGCCGAATCGGTCTTGCTGACCAAGAACGAGGTTGCGCTGCACCAGGATTTCTACCCGGCGACGGCACTCTTCGTAGTCGCCGGTATCGAACTGGTTGAACGCGAGGGTGAGTGGACCGGGGTGGGAGGGACCCAGATCCTGATCCAGCCGTGGAAACCGAGCATTGAGGACCTAGAGGCGACCGTATACCGATACAGGGTTCCTGCAGCAAGCCGGACTTCTGATTCTCGGGAGTAAGACTTACCTCTCAACTAAGTGTCACAGTGCAAACTGGAAGATTGGGTGAGAGCGCCGCACGACGGACCAGAGTTTTGACCCCCCTCCCGGGCGATGCCAACTTTCAACTTCGGACAAATTTCTCGAGTTACCTTGCACGAATTAAGGTGTTGCAGCGCTGGACCAAGAAAGCTGAGCCCCCGCCCGCCCAGTTCTCTCGCAAGCGCGTTAGGGCAAGCTGCCTAATGTCTCTTGATGCCGCGGAGCAAAATTCCAAGATGAGCTTGTCTGGACTCGCAGGTGCTGAAATTAGGGAAGCCTGCACAGTTTCGTTGGAACTGTTGGCAAGTGCCACAAGAATGGATGGACTCGTCTGTGAGTTCTGTGTGATAGCAATCTGTACGTCCGTGCTGGAGTCATATACAAGGGACATGAGGGTAGCCTCATCTACTTTTGAATTTGAAGCTACGGCGATTCGCACGTTCTCGGCGGAGTCTGCAGCTAGAGAAGCCAGAACGGTTGGCTCGATGGTTGGATTGAGGGCTACTGCAACTCTAACTTCTACTCGTGGATCTTTGGATAGAAAGCTGAGGCTTTCGGTCGGAATCCCCCAACTGCCCGCGATCGTGCTGAGAGAGGCGGCGCGGACTTCTTCAACTCCGTCACCGGCTAATACAGCGAGAACGCTAGGCTGATTCTTCGGGTTTCGCGCAACCGCCATTCTTACCCTTGTATCTAAGTCCGCGGCAAGGGAACTGAGCGCAGGTTCTCTCGTTGCCCAATTCTCTGCCACCGTGATTCGGACCTTTACTTCTTCGTCCTGCGCCAATTCTGCGAGAATGTTTGCCAATTCACTGCCGGCTGAGTACGCGACCCGAACGCGCTGTTTCCAGTCCCCACAGGAGGCAAGATTGCGAGACAGCTCACCCTTCGGATCTTCGGAAGGAGATACTCCGGCTACGACAGAGCCGCATACTTGGGGATCTGGATCACCGGCTAGTGCGATTGACAATTCCGTCGGGATAAACACGTTTGCGGCAACTGCAGCCCGCACAAGTGGCTCAACATCTTTGGCCAAGGTGCGCAGCACATCAAAGTCTTCCGAACGGGACGCGCTTGCGAGAAGAATCTTTCCTTCTGTTGACGCACACGATGCCCACTTCACCAGCACTGATTGGCGTAAGTCCTGAGGAATTTCGCCTACACGTTCAGGATTGCATGAGGAAAACAATTCTGAACGCGACTGTTCCTCAGCCAAGATCGCTTCCGCCTCAGCGGTGCGTTTGAGCCATGCGTTGTATGTTGCAAGTCCAGCAATCACTATCACCAGCACAGCGCCAATTGCTGCCGACAGTAGGGCTACGCGATGTGAGGTGATAAAACGGCGTCTCGGGCTTAGGGAAGCAAGATAATCTTGGCGCGCCTTGGCCTTCTCAGCCTCGTGTGCCCGTCTTTTAGTCTCTGCTTCTTCGAGACACAGACGTTCTAACTCTACCGTCTCCCGAGCAAGCTTTCGAGCCTCTTCCACACGCTGCGTCTCGCGTTCGCGTGTGTGAATCTCTTCTAGACGAACCCTCAGATCCACTTCCGGCATTCGCGCCTCAACGGCATCATTTAGCGCCTGAATTCCCTGTGGTGATAGATCGTGGCCCATCTCCGGATGCAGCTTGAGCACTTCTTCTAAGGCCGACTGGCGAACATCAAATCGAGGATGCGAAACAGTCTCCGCGCCCGCTGTCGGCACATCGACAGTTGGGCGACGATGAGTCACCTTGTACACGACAAAAAGCACCGTCGACAAGACAAACATGCCCATAAACATTGTGCCCAAACCGGAGTTCTTCAGCACCATGGAACTGACAAAGAACCCCACGGTTGCTACCACACTAAGCAGGCCAATCAACGCAGGCATTCATCCCCCAAAAAATTGTCTCCCCAAGATTGGGCTTCGCGCAGTCTGAGCCTAACAGAACCTAGACACCAAGTTCGGTTGACAAAGCAGTTTGAAGCAAGCTCTATTTCACTACTCGAGCGGTGCAGTGCACTAATTAATCTGGACACAATGGGCACGGGTTTACAGGGCTTCTCAGGCCATCCCGACTCAGGGTTTTGCCAAGCGCGACAAGCGCTAGATCTTGGATTTGTTTATGCCGATGTAAAGCACGGACGAGGTTCCGGCCTCGTCGTAGTTGGCGCTAAGGTGAAAAACTCCCCAGACCCAGCCGCCAACTGCTGCGATCCTCTTGCCCCAAGACCGCGCTTGGGCTGACTCAATGCGCCCAATCCATTGACCCCAAGACTCAACCGCTAAACCACCAGGCACTACGACCACTCGCCCAAGAATGTCGTCGTCTGTGTTCGGCAATTTATCGAGCGCCGCGATAGCGCTGGCAAATTCGCCATTGCGCTTGAGATCTAGAAAATGGACATTAGAACTCCAGTTCCCAGCCTCTTTGTCCCATAAGCCGTATTCGTCGCCATGTGGGTCTGGCCACCTGGTGAAGTTTGGTCCTGCGGGTGCGCCCATGACGTTCCTCCTTTTTCTCCACCCTAGACCGGGAGCCACCTGCGATGGCGCCAAAAGTGGAAGGCTGGCCCCCCGCGTATCTGACGCCGGTCCCAGCCAATGACATCAAACGATCTGAAGGCAACGATGTTGCTGCCTTCATTGAGAAGTTTTGTGTTCAGGTCAAGGACTCCGTTGGGGGTCTTTCTGGTGAGCCGCTGCGCTTGCGTGACTGCTAGGTCAAGCTGCTCAAGAATCTGTTTACCCGCCGGGAAGCGACTTACAGAAATCTAAAGCCACTTAGATTCGTTCGTTGTAAGTTAATTCTCAGGAACTTTTACGTGGATTGAGGTGAGACATGGCCTTCGGCCGCCGGCGTACTTACGAGGACAACGATCCCGTGAAACGCTACCGCGCTTTCGAAAAACGCCAGCGGGCTTACGAAGAAACGTTTAATCCCGAAGAGCTATATCTGGCGGCTCTAATGACCAGCATGGATGAAGTACGAAAATCTATAGCCATGAACGAGCCCTACGATCCTCCGGGAGAGTGGATTGCGGACTCGCTTGCACGCCTCGTCTTTTATACAGAAATCGCATGGTACGTCCGTGATTATCGGCCAACCTGGACAGCTAAAAGATGGGTCCGTGCAATGCAGAAGCAGGTCGTGCGACCGGCGCATCAAGAAGCATGGGCGCTTGCATCCAAGCGCGGTCTCGACATCCAAAAAATTATTTATGTCGCCCAAGTTAAGTGTAACGAGATGCGTCCCCGAATCGGAGAAGATGTGCCGATCGCATTCGAGGCGAAGGCACCCGAGTTCCGTTTGATTCGCATGCGCGCTGTCGCTGAGGTGAACCCAACTTGGCGGACGCCCCCAACCGTGATCATCCCCAAGCCCTGACGCGAAGGCACCTGGCTTACTTGTTGGCTCAGGTAGTGTAAATCCGATGAATACGTGGCTCAGAACTAGTCGGGTGGGCTAGTCTTTCGGAAGTTGATTCACACGGGGAACGGGGAAGCATGTCTGACGAAATTGCCGCTGAAGACCAATCGACGTCTGGGGTGTCAGCCACGCCAGCGAAGTCGACCAACCCCGGCATGGCGAAGTGGGAAAGCGAAGCACGCGAACGCGCCAAGCTGGCTGTGCAAAAGTTCAAGCGACCCCTAGCCGATCTGGTCGCTCGGGACGCTAACGAGGGAGACACACGCCTGCTGGTCACTGACATGCTGTGTGAAGGTCTCGGCTATGACAAATACGCGGACCTGACTACCGAGTACCAAGTGAAGGTCGACTTCGCAGACTACGGTGTGCGAGTCGACAAGCAGTTGGTGGCATTCATTGAGGTCAAGCGTTGCACGCAAGTTCTCAATGAGAAGCATCTCCATCAGGTCCAGTCTTACGCTGTAAATGAAGGCGTTGAGTGGATGATCCTCACGAATGGGCGTAATTGGCAGTTGTGGCATATGAGCCCTGGTCTCCCCGTCGTGATGGACACAGTTCTTGACATCGATCTGTTGTCGGATGAGCCAGTCGCGAAGAAGGCCGAGGCGATGTTTTACATGTCGCGAGAGGCTTTCAAACGTAAGGCCGTCGATGACCTGTGGAAGAAGAAGGCTGCGACGTCAGCGAAGGCAGTGGCCAAAGTTCTTCTGAGCGACAAGATCATTGAGGAGATTCGGAAAGAATTGCGTCGCCTCACAGGGTTTAACGCTGATGCCAAAGCGATAGCAGATACCTTGAAGAACGAAGTGATGCGCCCAGATGCGCTCTAGCGAAGCTGAGATTTATCGGTCACCCGCGAAGTGGCTGTTCAGAATGAATCCAAACGGGGTTTGGCGTATATGTGGTTTCGCCCTCATCGTTGCGGTTCTGTCGAGCTGTTCATCAGGTCCTTCTATACCTCTGGTGATGGCGGGAGCGGGATGTACGCAGGGGCCGACTTCGATTTCCTGCAGCAGTGGTGCTGATCTGAACGGTGCAAATCTGATTTCAGTGGACCTGCTCGGAGCGGAATTGACCGGTGTAAATCTGCGCTACGCGAGATTGGACTATGCAAACCTAACCGGCGCGAACCTGACCGACGCGAGGCTCAACGACGCAAACCTCACCGACGCGAATCTGAATGACACAAACCTAACCAACGCCGGGCTGGTAAAAGCGAACCTGATCTGGGCAAGCCTGACTAGGGCTAATCTGAAAGGTGCGGACTTGAGCGGTGCGGACCTGCATTGGGCGTTCCTTATGAATGCGATTCTGAGTGGTGCCGACCTGAGCGGTGCAACCCTGATCGATGCGGACTTCAGCGAAACGGATTTGACCGGTGCGGACCTGACTGGTGCGAACCTGACACGCGCGGATCTGACGCGCGCGAACTTGACGGGCGCGAACCTAGACAAAGCAAATCTGAACAGCGCAGTCTGGAGCCAGTCAATATGTCCTGACGGCACCGTGACCGACACCGGCTGCTAACCGAGGTGAGCGGTGAGCACACCTATCGGTTAGACGAGCGCGTCCTGGGTAGGTCATGCGCACGGCTCTGGAGTCCTCCACTCAGACGAGGCCTAACGGTCTCGGAAGTACATTAAAAAACACCTGCCCTGTATAGGTCTGCACAGACTTAGTGTCTAGGTCTCTACAGACTTACGCCGCCGACATTCTGGACAGCAGACTCTCTCTAGAGACGTAGACACTCGGTAACATTCTGGACAGCAGGGGATGACCTGGCCATAGTCGTCTATCCAGTAGAGGGCTCGGATTTCCATCCGCCGGTGCATATATTTCGTCCAACTAGCGAATAAGGCCCTGAGGGCAACAAAGGCGACCCATACGAAGGGCACCGCGCATACAAGAAAGAAGATCAGACTTAGGAGCCAATACCAGTCCATTAGGACCGCCGCCACCATTTACGAGCGGCGAGAGCGTCGGCTCTGTCGCGTTCGGCGTCCGCTCTTGTGCGTTCGGTGAGGATGTCCGCCCGCAGCTCCTCGCGTTCGCGTTGGACGCGTGCTCTTTCTGCTGCGAGGTCCGCTAGTGCTCTGTTGCGTTCGGCTCGTGCGGCGGCGGTGAGTTGGACCCTCTGCTCTATTTGTTGCGAGTACATGGGCTCAAACCTAGGACACGGTGCGTGCCCCGCACAACGACCCCGAGTTAGCCCCCACCCCCGGAGATGCCCAGAAGGGGTCCTCCCCCCGTTTTGCCCCGGGCAGAAATAAGTCTGAGGGGCGTGCGGGTCGACAAATCGTCCGCTAAAAACTACGCGACTGGAACCAACAATGTGACGGGATCGCTGAGTCCCTTTACCGTCTTTGCTTGGATTTTGACCGTGTACTTAGTCGCATTGGCCAGCCCGGTGAGACTAATGCTCTTCACCGTGCCCGCGACAGTTTTCGTGACGGTGGGTTTGCCTTTAGCGGTTGCAGTGATCACGTAATTGGTGATGATAGATCCGCCGCCATAGGTGGGTGGGTTCCATGATGCTTTCACTGTGCCAACACTTAGGGATCGGACGGTCACAGCAGTGGGTGACATGGGTGCTGCGCCCTTAACCTTCAATAGAACTCCGTCGACTGCGGCGGCTCCTTCAGTCTTGAACCGGTAAACACCCGACTTCGTGGCACACACGGTTAAGGATGCTTCACCGGCTCTGTTCGTTGCCGCGGTGAGCTTGGCCTTGCAGGTGCCCTTACCCGCGCCTGCAGGCGGAAGAACAGTGACTTTGATGCCTTGGTTGGCTCGGGCAAGTCGGCTACGGGTTGCGATCTCTGAGTTGTCGGTGGCGACACTCACTGGGATCGTGACTGCAGCGCCGAGGCCAGCGGCGAGAGAGTCGGCAGACACCTCCACCCATGGCATGTAATCAAGTTGCACGACCGTGTCGGTGTCACGAAGAACAACTGACTTCGCTTGAGTGATGACGCCATCGTCATAAGACACGTCCACCCGAGGCTGACCGTTAGTGAAACCAGTCAACACGACCTTGCCATTTGCATCGGTGAGTGTTTGAGCAACCTTCGGGACACTGAACGTGAACCCTTGAACAGTCTTGGAAAACGCGAACCCGCCAGTTTTACTCGGATTCGCATAACTGTCCTCAAGGCAGTAGTCCTCCGGGCTGAGATCACCAATCGCCCACTCCAGACAATCCGAATCCTGATACTGGCCTTCACTGGGGTTCAACCCGACCGTGACACCAGGAACCGGTAACCCATTGGGCAACTCGACAGTCACACTTCTAGAAGCCACCGGGGCATCAGGCAACTGCAGCACCGTTGAGCTGAAGCCAAGATAGCCATGGAACACCCCCGACACAGTCGCACCAGATTCAGTCAGGGCACCTGTCACCGTCACATCAACCGCGCCAGCAGGCGCCGCCGGAAAGTCGATAACTCCATCATCGGTCAATCCGTAAGTTTTCGACGATGAGGCGGCGCCATTAGACATTGCCCACGTAATCGCCCCACCAATGACTGGCACGCCATCACCATCCACTACTGACACGCGGACAGAAGACTTCACACCAGTCGTTGTCACCAAGACCGGTTCAGAGAACGCAGACTGGCCACCAGCATTCACGGACGCAACCGACACCCACGCAGCCTGCGCAGGCCCAGTCATTCCCGGAACATTGACTCTCGTGACCGCTCCGATCTCCGTCTCGGTCCACCTCACGCCGTTGTTGCGAGACACGCGCAACACGTAGCCGGTGATCGCGGACCCATTCGTCACTGCCGCGTCCCACCGCACCTCTGCAGAAGTTGGAGACTTCACGCCTGGACGCACATTCATCGGTGAGCCATCAGACTCGTACTCAACCAGATAGCCCGCGGGGTACGTCTGAGATGTCCAAATGTCGTCCCACGCGCCAGGTGACTCCCAGTTAATGTAGGCGGCAGTACCTTGACCAACCGGACCCGATCCGAAGCCATCTGGTTGAACGTCCGATGACTCTGTACCCCAGTGTGCATACATGCCGTTAGGGATAACACAGGCGTGGCCTCCTAAAAATCCGTCGCACGTCGTGAAAACGTCGCCCTCCTCAGGACCTGTCGCCCACACCCAGTTGCGCTGGTGCCCGTCTCGGGGGCCAATGTCGTGAGCACCAATCCAAGCGGGCTGTTCCGAAGTAACTGCCAGCGCAAAGTCGTTCTCCGCACTTGAAGTGATTGTGATCAAGTGGCCGGGTATGCCGTTAAAGGTCCTTGCCGCAGCCGCATTGAGCGCTTCATTCCACGTCAAGTTGCCCTGAACATACTCGTACCAATTAGATGTCCCCGGCATTCTCGTTGCGTTAGTGGCAACGCTGGACCCGACAACGGGCGTTGCACTTACGGCCGCGAAATTCGACCAAGACCCCATGCCGAGCAGAATTGTTGCCGAAGCGAAGACAGCGAGTGCACGCCGAGTGTGGATTTGCATATTCAAGATCATGGCCGACGAATCCAACGAAAGAACCCCATAAGACTCCTCGACACCTGGTTGGCCGAAGCGCAGATGTGCCCCAGCGCGACGGGGATCGGGGTGGGACCCGCAAATTCTGCGACTCCAAACACTCCGGTGAAGTCTCTAAACCCCACAAACCCTGTTGCCCTTTCAAAATAGCCCTGTCGCACCAAGAAAGCAAGGCGAAAGCAAGTTCCAGTCGGTGAGGACTCCGTGTCGACTCTCGACCTGATTTATGGAAAATTGAGCCTACGCCTGATCTCGATGCAGCCTGACGACATTCGCTTCATGTTTCGCACTGAGTCGTTCAGCAATTAGGCGCCCATGGTCTTCGGTTGCGTGCATATAGACCTGCGCTGCATCCGTTGTCGAATGGCCCATGCGTCGCATTAACTCAGCCATGCTGGCTCCCGCTTCAGCAGCGAGGACTTGCCCGGTGTGGCGAAGGTCGTGCACGCGCATGTCGTTGCGTCCGATGGAGTCAAATGCTTTTCGCATCGGGCGGGAGTAGGCGCCGAGGATGGAAGCCCCATGTTCTGACGTGAAGACCAGCGCAGCCAGGTCATCACGGGCGACAAACTGATCAATATGGGTTCGGAGTTCGGGGACGATGTGCGGAGGCAAAGCGACGGAGCGAACGCCGGCCACGGACTTGGGAGTGTCGTAGTCCACGACCTTGTTGACGATGTATGCCCGACGCGAGACTCGAACGATGGGTCGCTCACTTTCAAGATCAAAGTCTGTTCGCACTAACGCCGCCGCTTCCCCCACTCGCAGGCCGGTCCATCCGAGCACAAGCACCAGCGCTCGGTAACGCTTCGGGACAGCATCCGCGAGTGCCTCCACTTCTGAGACAGTCATGATTGGACGCTCAGTGGCTTTGTGCTTCCCACCACCCTTGATGCGGCACGGCGAGGAGGGAACAACGCTGTCTTCGACGGCCGTTGAATAGATCGCTGACAACAATCGATAGGCACGTGCCGAGGTCGCTGATCCGTTGCGCGAAGTTGCCCTACTCGCTCCTGGGGACTCAGCGGCGCGTTTCGCCGCCTGACTCTCTCTAAGGTCGTGCTGCCATCGTCGCACCATGTCGGGTGTCAGCTTGTCCACACGATGGTGGCCAAGGTGTGGAGCAATGTGAAGTCGGAAATCGTTTCCGTATTGACTCCGGGTGGAATTCTTAAGGCCGTGCCGTTGAATGATCCAGCGCTCGCCATATTCGGCCACTGTCTCGCGGGCGACCGGAGATCCAGTTAAAGTGCCGCGTAGTAGGTCGGTCTGCACGGTGTTTAGGTAAGCCCGAGCATCCCCACGGGTCAAAAAGGTGTCTTTCCCCGTACGGCTGACACCGTCGAGCGTGTAGCGCACTTGAAACTTCCCAGACGACAGTTGCCGCACCGATCCGAAGGGGCGCGTCTGCCTCCGCGCTGGTCTACCCACGTTTACCCCCTACATCTCACCGTCACTTTTCGTACCCGCTAATCATGGCACGTTGGTGGCACGGAGGCAAAGTGGATGCGCTGAAAACCCTTGGGGATAAAGGGTTTCTGTATAGGTGTCTACAGCTTCCCAAGCTGACAGCGCGGGTTCGATTCCCGTCACCCGCTCCACGAAAAGTCCATGTTCTGCAAGGATTTTTGCCCTTTTTGTTGTCTCAGCCGTGACCGCTGGAAACCGTGATTACTGGCAATTTCGTGGCATGAAATGGCACGTTCGTGGCACGAAACGCCGGCGGCAGCGGGCGTCTACTTCAGCAGATTGACGTTCTCCGAATCTTGCCTTACCGTTCCCTTAACAGCCATCCCTTTCGCTTGAGCGCTAGTCGCTTAGGCCCCAGGCAGGCAAAACAGCGCCGACCCTCATGGACCCGGGCATAGGCACCCCACACCACAACTTTCATCCGTGGAGGCCGTGGGGCGCTGCACTCAAGAAGCCGACCCCGACCTCCTGTCAAAGCAGGAGATGACTAATGCAAGGTTCACCTACCGCCGACAACCTCGGCGAACAGCTACTCACCCCACAACAAGCCGCCGATCTACTCGGCGTCAGTCTCCGCATGATGCGCCGGTTGCAATACGAGCGACGCATCGCACATGTCCGAGTGGGCCGACACATTCGGTTCATCGCAGCCGACCTAGTCGCATACATGGTGGCAAATCGCGTTCAGGCGGTGCGCTGATGCCCGGTTCCTACGATCCAAACGTCTCATACGCCGCACGAGCGTGTATTGGTGGACTCCTCTGCTTGCCGATCGAGAGGTGTCGAGCAGTGTTGGCTACTGTTGACAATGACGACCCAGACGACCCAAGGCTCCGCGTAATCCTTCGCCTGGTGCGGGAAGTGGTCGCCGCAGGCAAACGCCCTGACCCCATCGTTGTTTGGGCTCATGCCCAGACTTCAGGGACGGTCCGGCGCGATGAGCTGAACGGACTATCAGCTGAACTGACACGGTTGGCATCGGTCGAGTCATGTCCGATTCCGCTGGCATGTGGTGACTACGCCGCCAGTATGCGCGAGGGGGCCGTACGGCGAGCTGTCACCGATGCAGCCGAAAGGCTGCGTGTGGTGGCTGCTGAGTCGTCCGCTGAGACGCTAAGCGTAGTTGTGCGGGACGTTCTCGTTCTGCTCGTCAACGAGATTGGTCGTCTCTCGGTGCCGATCCTGTTGGTGGATGCATCATGAGCACGAGTATCTGGGACGAATACGTCCCCGAAGTCGAAGTGTACGAGGTGACATCGCCGCCGGAGGTCGACGACGGTAAGCCTTCTCAAGCTACTGCGTTGGTGCGACTTGCGGAGGCCAAGTACGACATCGGCCTTTCAACGGATGATGACGTGTTTTGCGTTCCAAAGTCTGGGCCTCAGGTTGTTCGACAGTTGCGCGGAAACGGCGGTCTTCGCCCCGAGCTCGCATCGGCTTACTTCGCCGAATTCGGAAGAGCGGCATCGGGCCAAGCCCTTGCCGATGCCCTCGCTGTACTTGAGGGCAAGGCACGATCACTCAATCCGATGCGACTGGCGATGCGTGTCGCGATGGATGATGGATCTAGTGTCTTGGATATTGGGGATGCCACCGGTCGAGCCGTAATTATCACTCCGGGTGGGTGGCGAATTGAAGACCGTGCGCCGGTGCTGTTTCGGCGTAGTGCAGTGGTAGATGCACTCGCGACACCAGAACGCGGCGGATCGTGGGACGACTTGTGGAGCATGGTCAATGTTGCCGAGGTTGATCGACCGCTCATCATCGCTTGGCTCGTCGCCGCGTTACTGCCGGACATTCCGCACCCTGTGTTGTTGTTTGCGGGAGAGCAAGGTACCGGGAAGTCCACCGCAATGCGCTATCTGACTGAACTCGTAGACCCTTCACGAGCCTCAACCCGCAGTCAACCCCGCGACGCTGCACAGTGGATCATCACGGCGTCAGCCTCGTACGTTGTCCCAATCGACAACGTCTCGACGATTCCGCCCTGGCTCTCTGATTCACTCTGCAAAGCGGTGACCGGCGACGGTGACATTCGTCGGAGGCTCTATAGCGATGGCGACCTCGCCGTATTCTCGTTTCGGCGGGTGATCATGCTTAACGGAATTGACGTGGGCAGCATGCGTGGCGATCTCGCAGAACGCATCTTGATGATCGACTTGGCCCGAATCAAGGGGACTCGACGTCTCACCGAGGCGCAACTTGGCGAGCAGTGGGCACGAGTGCGGCCACGTGTAATCGGTTCACTTCTAGATACCGCTTGCGAAGTACTACGGGTGTTGCCTTCGGTAAGCCTGTCGACAACAGCACGTCCGCGTATGGCTGACTTTGCTTGCGTTCTCGCAGCTGTCGATACGGTTACCGGTACGGCAGGTACTGAACGTTACGTAGGGCGTGCCGAGACCCTGGCACAAGACAGCGTTCTGGCTAATCCTGTGGGACAGGCCCTCGCTGGTTACATCCTGAAACGATTTGACGGCTCAGCTGCCGAGTTACTCGACCTACTTATGCCATGGAAGCATGCGCACGAATTGTCGTACTCGCGTGAGTGGCCGACGAGCGCTGCACAGTTAACGGGCATCATCAAGCGACTAGCGCCGGCGATGCGACAATCAGGATGGATCGTCGAGGATTCCCAAGACAGACATGAGAAAGTCAAACGCTGGACTCTGGTGGCACCGAGCCACAGAGTTCAGCAGGAATCATTCCCCGCAACACCCGCAACTCCAGCGCATTTCGATGGCGGCACTGCGGGTAGTGCGGGAATGAATTCCCACCAATCTCCGAATGTGCAGCAGCAGCATTGCAGTGTGTGCCACGACCTGCTAATCGAGGATCTACTCGATGACGGCATGCATGCGTCGTGCGGCGGTGCAGCATGAATCGCGCCGATATTGCAGCTGCCATCGCCTTGATGAGCGAGGTGGACCTGGATTCGATCGCGCTTGTTGCCTCCTCGCCAGAGGGTGACCTCTACATCGGTACCACCCCAGCCGGCGCGAACATGGCCACGATTGTTCGCCCACTCGTCGCTACAGCGCCACCACGTGCTCGCTGGGGCTATCGGTGCCGTGTCATTGCTACGTTCGCTGGTCGGTGCGAGTTGTGCGAGGACGTGGCGAAAGTGACGTCCAAGACAAAGGCATTCCCTCTTGGGAAATCTAGCCCGACACTGGTTCAGGCAGTGGTCAACCACAAGCCCGAATGCCCTGCGTCAGCAGAGTCGCTGGCCCACTGGATCAGGTAATGCGCAACAGAGAAATCAACGCGAGGAACCCGCCGTTCTCACTATGCTTCAGCCCATGCGACTAAACGGGGTGTTACTAGCTAAGCATGGTCAGGTGGCTTTCAGAGGGATTCGCATCGTCCTATGCGCCCTCGCCGTGGTCATACTCGCAGCATGTTCCGCTTCCTCGGTATCGCCAAGCGCTCAATCATCCACTGCAATTCGAACACCGCTACAGGTTCGCGATCTACTTCGTTCACTTGACGTCTTCAACCAATGCGAAAACCCACGGGACAACGACGACCCGGAGATCGACGCAGAGGTTCGAGGAACCGTGGTCACTTGTTATGTGCTCAAGCAAGAACAGAACGTATACGGCGATGCCACGCGAAGAGTTATTGCTTTCATCACAAAACGGCCCCTTACCCCCGCAATTCAAGCCCTATGTCGTACGGGCAGTATGGAGTCCGATGTAGGGGCCGTTCGCGTCGTGACCGATGATCAGACCTACTTCGTCTTCGGCACACGTTCCTACACGTTCGATGGACTCTGGCCAGATGAAGTATGGCCAGAAGATGTTCAGCGCGTTTTGGGTGGCACAATTCGAACATTGGCTGAAATATGCACTCCCCAAACAGGCTAGGAGCCGGAGTGCGCTTCAGCGAATCCTTCCCTACCTAGGGCTACCCCCCCCCCCG
>OFSE01000309.1_pt1 | contig 15441 bp, 26 predicted proteins | sample 1543261 | NCBI WGS metagenome assembly OFSE01 (sample SAMN07774225, study PRJEB24372) | wastewater metagenome | isolation source: Exp Tend VB 50WW | collected 2016-02 | reverse complement strand
TTACCATCAGGAAGGGTTTTCTCAGGCGAGGCTTGCGGAGCATTACGGGGTGGTGCAGCCAGCAATATTCAAGGCATTGAAGCGGCTAGGAATCAAAGCCAAGTCGCAAGGCCGCAATGGGAAGGAAAACGGGCGATATGTTCACGGCATGGCGAGTACGATTTATCGCAAGATGGTGAAGAAAGACTACTGCAATGCCTGCGGGAGTGTGGAGAATCTTTGTGTTCATCACAAGGACGGGAATCACCTGAACAACAAGAAGGCGAACTTGGAAGTTCTTTGCTCTCCTTGCCATACAAGCCATCACAAAAGCGAGTGGTGGGCCGCAAAGAAAGAATTGCATTAATCACCGACCCCCCGTACGGAATACGCGGCAAAGATGCCACCAGCAGGCACGATGCGGCGAACGGCTGGGGACAGTATGGCGTTCTTGAGTGGGACTTAGAGCGTCCTAGTAAAGAAGTGTTCGATGCCATGCTGCAGGCATCGGACGTGCAAGTAATTTGGGGCGGCAATTACTTTGCTGACTATCTGCCTGTTAACCAGCAATGGCTTTCATGGGACAAGGGACAAGACGGTTTCTCTCTTGCTGATTTTGAACTCGCATGGTCAAGCCAAGACAAGGCTTGTCGACGCATCAATTACCCGAGGTCTTTAGCTCTAAAAGATGGCAAGCAACACCCCACACAAAAACCATTGGCCGTAATGCGCTGGTGCATAGAACAGGTTAAACCTGATTGTCAAACCATCCTAGACCCATTCATGGGAAGCGGCACCACCGGAGTAGCCGCAATCCAGTTAGGCCGACCCTTCATCGGCATCGAGCGCGAAGAGCGTTATTTCCAAATAGCTTGTGAACGCATATCAAACGCCGTTGCTCAAGGTCAGCTATTCGCGCCAGAGCCACCTAAGCAGATTCAGGAGGCTCTACTGTGAGTAAAGCACAATGCGACAAGGGACGAAGAGGGCAGGCTGAATTTGGCAACCTGATTCGCTCCCGTGATTGGGATGTAGTTGATACATCGTCAGGCATGGCTTGTGAGGACATGGTAGCTAAAGACGCTGACGGGGTCTACTGGTCAATTGAGGTCAAGAACACGGTTGCCATCACCACAGCTCACAGAGCGCAGGCAATTGCTCAAGGGAACAAACGCAAGTTGCCTTGGCTGCTGGCATCAAAGATTGCAGGCACTAGCGCATGGTTGATCCAGCGCAAGGGCGAAAAGCCTGTTGTGTGGAGTGAAGCATGACCCAAATCCAAACCCAAGCCGAGCGCGATGCAATCGACGCGCATCGAGGGCATCAAGTATGGAACCCATACCCCTACTTGACCCAGCCGGAGCATCACCTTGAATGGCAAGTTGCTTTCGATGAGAAATTGAAAGAGTTGAAGGGTGATAAATGAAAACAGAAACCCTATACAAAAAAGTCGGACGAAAGTATGTGCCAGTGTCTGCTCATTGGGCAGAGGACAACCGAATGGACAGCATGGCCGTGGGCACGTTTCGCCTGACTTATGCCTATGCAGACGGGGCGCGGCGCTACGAATATGACGTGACGCCAGCAACAGCGCCAACCGCAGCCGCGATGCTGATCGCTAAGCAGGCAATGTGCGAGGCGATTCGTGAGGCATCAAAGACCCGCCCTCAAGGCGGCATCATCAAGTTCAATAAAAAGCAGATCGCGCTTATCAAAAAGTTCCGCGAAGACATGGGGCACATGTACCCGTCATGGTGGTCTGAGGCTTTCCCGGATGAAGTGGCAGATGCTGCTATCAAGGCAGTGCTGGAGTTCAAACCATGATTAAAAAGACATTTGTTCTCGTCCACGAAACAGCCAGAAAACGGGCTATTGCAGAAGTGCAAACCGCACCTGATGGGTTTGTGACCATCGTTTGCGAACCCAATAGGACACTCGATCAGAACGCCGCCCAGTGGCCTTATTTGCAAGGCTTCGCTGAACAAAAGCAACTATGTATCAATGGCGTGATGCAGTGGGCCACTTCGGATGACTGGAAAGATGTGCTTTCAGGATGCTTTGACGGCGAGATGCGTATGGCGGCATTCGACGGTAAGGTAATCATGCTCCCACAGCGCACATCAAAGATGGGAAAGAAGACATTCAGCACCTGGATGGAATTTCTTGTTGCAATGGCCGCTCAATCTGGTGTGGAGCCTGTTTACAAGAATGAGCGCCGGGAGATTGCAGCATGAGATGCGACCGCTGCAAACGCCCAATACGCACCGCCACGATACAGATCAGCGGGTGCAACTACGGCCCTAAATGCGCTGACCTGATGGGCCTATCCACCACAAAGCAAAAGCGTACCCGCAAAGTGCGCCAGTCGGTGCAAGTGCAGCAAGACAAAAACCAGTTTGAACTAATGTTGGAGTGGATGCCGTGAAAAATATTGACCGAATCATTTTTGACGCAGAAGTTTCAGAAAAAAAAATCCTGCTTTTGCCAATTAACACAATTATTGCCACGCCATACAACCCGCCGTCAAGAACTAAGCCCGGAAAAGCTTTGGAAAAACTGTCGGCGGCAATTGCAAAGGTAGGACTAATTCAGCCTATCTTGATAACTTCAGACCGTGATTTAGTTGACGGAAATAGAAGGCTTGCAGCGGCGAAGAAAGCCGGACTAACACACATTGAATGCCTAATCATTCCTGACGGTGTTGATAAGGATGAATGCTTTTGCGTTGTCAATACGACCGCTGAAAAGATCAACGGAAAAGGTTGGTTGCAGGCTTGTCGCTATGGGTACAAGAAAGCGCCTAAAGAAATTCAATCCAAATACGATGAGTTGTTTAAGTCCGTAGGCACTTATGGAATAGACATGCTGATAGAAAAGCGTATCGGTATTGGTGTGCTTGATCTGTGCAAGAACGCGAAAAGCATTGGCCTGTCAATTCGACTCAATGAGCTAATTATCAAAGTAGTTCAAGGCAAGTTGACAAACAAGGTGAACGCAATCGTCAGGGCTAATTTATCTCAGGCTGATCGCCTTCAAAAACTTGAAGAGCTATTGACATGAGATTCCCGAAACACCAGTACATCCGAAGCCCAGCACTGATGAAGGCTTACCGCGAAATCCCGTGCCAGCACTGTGGGATAGAGGACGGAACCGTGTGCGGAGCACACAGCAACCGTGGTGCCGATGGCAAGGGCCGAAGCATCAAGGCTGACGATAGTTCCTGCGCCGCGCTTTGCTATCGCTGCCATGCCGAGCTTGACCAAGGTTCATTCCTGACCCGTGCCGAGCGCGAAGCCATGCACGAAGCCGCACGTATCAAAACCCAACGTGAACTGATTCGCCGCGATATGTGGCCAGCATCTGTTCCAACACCTGAAGAAGAAACAGCATGACAAAAAACGAACGACTACTCAAAGAAATCAAAGATCAATGCATTGTTGATGGATGCTGGATCTGGAAGGGTGGAATCAAGAATGGCCGCTCCCCTTATGTGATGGTCGATGGCAAGCCAATCAGCACGCGCAGATACGTGGCGAAATTGGCTGGCATCAGTCTTGGCAAGAAATTGGCAAGTACAACCTGCCGTGACAGCCGATGCGTATGCCCAGAGCACATTGAGCCGATGAGTCAGGCAGAACTGCAAGCAACGGTATCGAAACTGACAAATCACCAGAGTTCAATACAGCGACTGATCAAGTTGCGCAAAACAAAACGCGCAACCCTGGATATGCAAAAAGCGCGGCAAATTCGATCACAGCAAGGTGTTAAGACTAACAAACAACTTTCAAAAGAGTTTGGAGTCGGTGAAACGCAAATAGGCCGGGTGATGATGCATAAAGTCTGGCGTGAGCTTGAGAACCCATTCCATCAATTGGTTGTTGCTGCCAATTCCACTTGGAGGCGTGAAGCATGAGAAAGCGCCCAGTCACTCTCAGCCCAGTAGAGCGGGCTCTTATTGCCAAAAAATGGAATGAATCTACCTGGGACGCCAATATCCATGCGCTGATCAGCGCGGACGTTGGCAATCTAGTCGGCAAAGGCGGATGTGTGTTCTTCGTGGCCATTGCTTTGTCCCGGCAAAACTGCCCAAATAGCCCAGACCATCGAATCATTCGCGCAACGATGAATGCAGTTTATGAAGTTGCCGAGACAGATGAAATTGATGATTTAACCCGTCAGTCAATTGTTTCAGGTCTTCACGCCGCGAGCCGTATTTACCACGCCGCTACGCATGAGCAAATAGTCAAAGCCGCTTGCGACCTGGAGCTAAAGCTTCGGACCGGACACATCCATATGTCTGATTTTGATGAACTGGAAGCCGCATGAAGTGCCCAGTCTGCGGGAAAACCGCCAAATGCATCGATAGCCGCCACCGGGCTACAGGCGATAGGTATCGCCGCTATGAATGCACAAGCCTGCACAGGTTCAGCACAGTCGAAACGATTGTCAAGAAGCAAAAGAAACGAAAGGGAAGTTGAATGACATTCAGAGCACTTTACGGATGCCACTGCACACCGAAAGCAGCGCCAAAAGTCCCATTGGTGATGCTGCCAAGCAACCCATTCAAGCGCCCATACCAAGTAGATTGTGTTTACACAATGACCGAGACAGGGCGGGAAGACCCGAAATGCGAAGGCTGTAACCGTCAATCAAAGGTCCAACATGAAGACTAAGCCAAAGTTTGCTTTGGAGCGGGTTTGGGTTGTGCGCCGTCCAGGGGTTGCCACTGGATACGGGAAGACTCCCAAAGATGCAGCGCTATACGCACAAAAAGCAAGAGAACTAAGAACGTGGTGCGCTAGAGCCACTGCCAAGATGACCGTAAAAAATGAGCATTACCAAGCTATCAGCGATGAATTATTCAAAAAAACAAAGCAACTCTTGGATGAGAAATCCAAAGTTGATCGATTGACAGATTGGAATAAAGCTTTAGGTGTCAGTGGCGGAGCCCTAAATAGACAACTTGAAGAAACGCGATCCGAACTTGCCGCTCAAATTGAAAGCAATCAAGAGTTCAAACGATCGCTTTCATTTAAGTTGAGTAACGAGGTAATCAATTCAAAGCCCGATGGATGGCTATTGATGTGGATGGTCTTCCTTGGGGAGCCTGATCCATTTGAGGCTTTACGGGCTGCTTCCCAAAGCACGCCAACCATTGAGGCAGATATTGAATCCGCAAAACGCATTCATGCACTTCTTGAGATTTGGGGAAGAACTAAATCCAAACCCCAATCAAAACCCTTATCCCTTGTCGAAAAGGAAACCCATGCAGATTGAAGAACGCCGCACACTTGAAGAGGCTTATGCCGATGCCTGCACTGCTACGAACCTCAAGACCGAAGCAGACAAGCGCGGTGACGCCGATCTGTTGATTGCGGCGGGGTGGAACCCGGTTCGGGTGGGCGCTGCGTTGATGCGATTAGTCAGCGAGTGGGATGGGGCAGAGAAGCCAAGGCGCATGCATCCTGAAGCCGTGCGCCAGTTGGCCAAGACCTTGGAACTGACGGTATTCGATGAGCGCCAGGGCATCAAAAATGTCCACGAAAAGGCAATGCAACTATCCCGCGAATGGCACCAGCATGAAATGAAACTGCTGTTTGGCAAGCTGAAGACCATGCCAGCGGTGCGCGAGCAGGTGACGCACCAGGCGCAAAAGTGGAACACCGAACAACCAGACCGCGCAGCCGCTGCTGTATTGCTGCATTGGCTGGATTCAATCTGCCATCCGTGCAGCGGTTTGAAGTTCCTGCAGATTGCCGACACGCCAAGCCTGAGCGCCAAGATGTGCCGCGCATGCGACGGGACGGGTAAATCCCGAGTGCCATACGGCGACTTTGGCAAGCGTTTGGAAAACTGGATGGACCGTTGCGTGAGCGAGTCACGTATCAATATGAGCAAGGTGCTCAGGAATTCGATGGGGCGTGTATGAAGCAATATGTGAAAAAAATAATTCTCTACGCCGTTGGCGACAATGATGATGTTGATGAATGTCATGTATATCGGGTGTCGCCAAATGAAAAGTATGTTTTGCTCATAAGCGAACGAGAATTTTCAAGAAAAAGCCCTGGTTGGGTGGCCGTCGATAAAGTCAAAGTTTTGGACTCTTGGGATAGACCAGCTCCAATAGTTCCCGGGTGGGCAAAGGATGAAAAAATTGACTAATTGGCATCTGCCCATAAAATAGAGACAGCTATTTTGCAACCCGGGCAGGTCTAAAAATAGCATCCCGGCTGAAAGCGCCGGGGCCATCACGCATGCCGACTGGAATATCCGACGCACCCGGTACACGGTAACGGGCAGTCAGCAGCCGTGATGGCGCGCAGTACCTTTGCGAGCGTTCGTCCGCGCAAGATGCAACGGAAGACCCAAGATGACAACTTGTGCGCGGCCATCATTCTTTATGGGCCGAAAGCGTGTAATCCCATGTTGTCATGGTGTCGAAAACGTATCCAGTGAAAGGCTGGAAGGCCAACTATCAAGCCCTGACATTCCAGCTAAGGCCCACGTCCACCGTGGGACATTGGGAGTCGGGGATTTTTCTTTGGGTAATCAATCACAAAAAAATAATACAAAAACACTTGACTAGGTGCTGAATGTGTATTACATTAACTCCATCGGCTAGCAATTCCGCAGGCCGAAAAGGAGCTAAAAATGATGTATCACATTGAAACAAATAGCGGCGTTATTGAATTTGATGTCAATTACATTGAAAAAAGGTCATTAAAAAAGTATTTCGCCGACAGGGGTGAGAAAAAACCTTTGCCGGTGAAAGTTAGAGGGTGGCCTTTTGAGTGCATGTATTTGGTGAGTGGAGATGAGGAAAACGGGCAATTCGTGGCAGTGAGGCCGAAATGAAAGACCAATCAAAACGATCTCCAGCAGATCGCGGTCAGGGCCGCAAAAGCCTGCAAGGCGCTGGCCCCTCACCCGTGCTTCAAGTCCGCATGACGCCAGATCAAAAGGCCAAAGTTACCCGCCTTGGTGGCGCAGAGTGGGTGCGCAAGATGATCGACAAGGCAAAAGAAAGCGCATAGCAAAATAATTCTTGCAAACTACTTGACAAGCCCTATAATTCGCGCCAGAGAAGGCAGAAACTGCTTAGTTTCTCGCACTCGGAATCTCAGTTGAACAGCGTGAACCCCCGCATGTAGCAGGTTCACGGGCGTACGATGGGATTGCTTTCTCTGAAATTTGCCTCCCATGTGGAGGCTTTTTTGTTTACCACGGGCGCATCGCGCTAATCGTCGTCACTCCCAGTTGCAACACTGCGATAGATGCCCGTGACCATTCCGAAATCCTGCAACCGCTCGACTCACAAGCCGCCAAGGCTTGAATGGGAAGGAAAGCAGGCGTTAGCCAGGCCAGCGCAATAGCCTGGCCGCGAGAATGCGCCGGGGATCACGCCGATCCTCCAGGCCCCCCGGCGCTACTCGCCCAGTTGTCTCCTGGTGGGATCATCCCACCTTGCCCGGTTCGTCCGGGCTTTTTTATTTGAGTCGCCAATGAACAAACTCTCTTATGTATCGCGGAGCTAATTTCTCCCGATCTGAGCCGCCTATGTGGCTTGGCGAAGAACGAAGGCAACAGATGATGGAGCCTGAAAAAAAAGGCATCAAGTTTGATTCAACGATCAACTTGGGCCACATATTGACGTTTTTGGGATTCATGGTTGCCGGATTGACAGCCTGGACAACGCTGGATAAGCGTGTGGTGGTGCTGGAGGAAAGTAAAAAAGCTCAAGCGCAGATGCTAGAGAAAATGGATCTCAAGTTGGATCGCTTGGTTGAAAAGCGAGGCAATTGATGCTGCGCACTGACCAGTATCCAGAAGCCAGCTTGAATTGGCCGATACCTTATTCAAATGTCTTGGATATTGCGCGTGATGAAGGCTTGGAGCTAGTTGCCTACAAGTGCCCCGCTGGTGTTTGGTCAAACGGATACGGGGAAACCGAAGGTGTTTATCCCGGCCAGAAGATCAGCAAACAGACCGCCGAACAATGGCTTTTGCGCGGTATCACCGCCCGAGTCGAGCGCATCAAGAATAAATGCACTGTCCCGCCGACAGATAACCAGCTTGGCGCGATGGTAAGTTTTGCCTACAACTGCGGTGAAGGTGCTTTGGACAAGCGGATTCTCCCGCTGCACAACCAGGGCAGGACTGAAGATGCCGCCCGAGCCTTTGGCCTGTATAACAAATGCCGAAACCCAAAGACCGGGAAACTGGAAGAAAACGCAGGACTTACCGCACGCAGAGCGCGGGAGACTGCCAAGTATTTGACGCCGGATACTGGATCTCGACAAACGGCAATGCCGCAATCCGTAGCGATGGAATCCACCCTAGCAGCAAGCCCCATCACTCAATCGAGTATTGCTACAGCCGCTACGGGAGCGCTTACCGTTGCATCGACTTTGAGTGAGCAGACAAGCGGTATTGTGGACAAGCTGAAAGAGTTTGCCGACTTATTTGGATTGCAACCAAGCGTACTGATCGGCGGTGCGTTGTTGATTTTCGCAGGCGTTACCCTGTACCAGCGCTGGAAACAGCGTGACGGTGGATGGGCCTGATCGGTTTGGTGTCGCCCAGGATGATCCTGGCGCTGATTGTTGCGATTGTCCTGGCCTTCAGCCACAACGCAGCCTACCGCGCAGGCGGTAAATCGGTGCAGAACAAGTGGAATGTAGAAAAGCTTGAGCTCGCAACAGCCGCAACGAAGGCCGCAGAGGACGCCAGAGCGCGAGAGCAATCACTGACGGCCAAGGTTTCAAAGATTCGGAGCGTGAAAGATGCTGAAATTGAAAAGCTGCGCACTGATCTTGAGCTTGCTAACAGCGAGTTGCGCCAACGTCCCGAGCGTCCTGCAGATTATGTGCCCCAAGATGCCGGAACTGGACAGCGAGCCAGTTGTAGCGCAGACCAGCTTTACCGAGAGGATGCAGAAAGTCTTACAAGGATCGCTGGAGATGCCGAGCAAGTACGCATTGCCTACCGGCAGTGCAAAGCTCAGTACAACGCAGCAGCCGAAGCCCTGAAATGAAGTACATCATTGACCCGTTGAAAGGCTTGCTGATCGCTTTGTTTGGCTTGTTCGTCGCACCGATTGCCATGTTGCCATTGTGCCTGATCATCAAATGGGACAGCGAACCCACAACCGGCGGCGACGGTGGCGAGTACAGCCGCACGATTCGCGGCGACTTGCGCATCCTGGGCAGCATCTTTGCAACACCAGACGAGAGATTCCCGGGTGGACTGAATGAGCCAACGGTATGCGCCTGGCTGGACAAGTACGGAAAGACCTGGACAAGTTACCTGTGGGCCGGAACCCGCAACCGCGCAATGGGCCTTGCCCACCTGATGGGCCATGAAACTACCGACTACATCCCCGAGGGTGATGGGTATTGGCAGCGCGATGAGATTTGGCGCTACGGCCTGACGCTTGGCCCGGTGCGAATCGTAATCGGATGGCAGGTATACGGCAATGTAGGGCCGCTGAAACAGTTTTGGGCAGTACCATTGTTTACGATCAAACATTCTTGAGGTAGTAAATATGGGTATTGACACATTAATCGAAGCTGAAATTGAAGCCAATGGCAATACAGCCCCTCGTGTGATGCATTCAAACATTGAGGCAAACATTGTCAGCGAGCACTATTTCACTGCTGCTCATGGAGTTCTTGGCTACGAGCGTGAAGTGATTCTACAAGGCAAAGATGCTGACGCTACCAACCCAGACCATTGGGGCGCACCAGACCTTGAACCATTAAAACTGTTGACCTTCTGTGTCCTGGTACTAGGTAACGGAGTCACCGTCACAGGTGAGAGCGCATGCGCCAGCGCGGAGAACTTCGATGCCGAGATTCACCGCAAGATTGCCCGTGCTAAAGCGGTAAAAAAGATTTGGCCGCTCATGGGCTATGCGCTCAAGGTGCGGCTGCATGAGCGCGATTCACAAGCAAAACAAGCATAAATGAAATCATGGGCGAGGTATCTTGTGACTCAAAGGCTATTTCGCTGTTAATGAGATCCATCGGGATAAACCCAAGCAGGCATGACAAAGTTGAAATTCATGCAGCCGGTGAAAATTTAGACGATCCAATCAGTCGTTTTGTATTCGAGTACCAAGTCGATATGAGTGACCCTACTGGGTATTGGATTTTGAAAACACCTGGAAAGTAACGAAAGACTTTATGGCACTCCCACAAGACCCAATGGCCCCAGCAATGGAGCCTGCCGAGCCCGCTCCTGTTGATGACGGCTCTTACACGATCTGCATCCGGGTTGACGCTGATGGATCAATAAGCGTAGATTCTTGAAATAAACAAGCCTGCGAAGTGCTAGTAACACAACGCAGGCTCTAACCAACATGCAATTGGAGTTGCAATATGGCTGAGACAGATGTTATCAAAGTCTGCAAGGTTTGCAATGCATGTAAATCTATGGAGCAATTTACCCGTGATGCCGGAACAAAAGATGGGCGTAGGGGAAAGTGCAAAGAATGCGACAAAGCCTACTACCGAGAAAACGCAGATAGGTATAAAGCTCATGCAAAAAGATATAGGGTCCAGGACCCAGTAGCGACAAAAGAAAAAGACAAATCGCAACATTCAAAGCACAAAGAAAAACGAAACGAACAAAGCGCTAGATATAGACGAGAAAACAAAGAAAGACTCAAAGAATATCAGCGCCAATGGGTTAGCAATAACCTTGAGTATTTCAGGTATCACAACGCGAAGCGCAGAACACTATTAACCGCCGCTGGTGATGCGTATACAAAAGCAGATGTTCTCAATTTGCTTCAAAAGCAAAAGAACTGTTGTGCCGCTTGCAAGATGAAATTAGCAGCGAAGTTTGATGTCGATCATGTCGTTCCCTTATCAAAAGGCGGTTTGAACGACAAGTCAAATATTCAAATCTTGTGCATCCATTGCAACCGAAGCAAAAACGCTAAAGACCCAATCAAATTCATGCAATCACTGGGCTATTTGCTCTAAGGACATCAATATGCTGCCGCAACAAAATGAACAATTAAGCGATGGATCGCAAGACGTAGCGACTCCTGAAGAACAGGGGTATTCAATCGTAATCAAAGTTGATGCAGACGGTGGGCTGTCTGTTGGTGTTGAAACTGCTGCGCAAGAGCAAGCCGAAAACCCAGGATCAGAGTCAGGGGAATCAACTTATCGACCTGCCGCAGATGTGAAAGACGCATTGACCCAAGCCCTAGCCATCTATAAGCAAGACGGAAAGGCAACCGCTGAAAGCCAGTTCGACGCAGGCTTCACCGGTAAGGTGACGCAGTAATGGCAAAAGCGACCATTGAATTTGATGATGTTGACGGCCTGGTAAACATGACTGTCAAGCTCGATGGCCCGTTTGACATCACAAGTCACGCGCACCGCCAAGCAAACATTGTTATCAACTATCTGGATAGCGTGAACGCGCCAGCACCTGACATGAACAAACTGGGCGAGGCAGTGAATCACACGCCGCCAAAGTCGATGGTTAAGTTGCCCGTGCCGAAGTTCATTCAGACTGTGCGGGGGCATTGATTGCGTACAAACGCCAGAAAAGAAGCTCAATCAAACGGGCAAAAGCAGTATTTCTCTGGTGGGCTTTGTAAAAATGGAAATTCCGCAATGCGGATAACGTCATCTGGTCGGTGCATGTGTGCCGACTGCAAGAAAGAGCATTCAAACAGGGTGGTCGAAAGGTTCCGCAAACAGACTGGATGCACCCCAAGGGGTCAATCACCGCGTCAGTTGGCTCTGAAGGCAGGAAAGACGCGCTACATGGATGATCGAGTTTGTAAGCATGGCAATGTGGCCGAGAAGCTGTCAGCTAATACGCAATGCACATGTAAGCCTTGTATGGCGGAGAAAGCTTCAAAACGGTCCCATGAGTCCCGCGCAAAAAGTTGTCGAAATTGGAAGCAGAGCAACCCAGCGGCAACCAGAGGGTACAAATCAGCAAGACGCAGGGCAATGAGTATTCCATCTTGGGGCGACAAAGATGCTGTGTTGGCTGTATATAAAAAAGCCCGTGAATTGGAACGCGCAGATGGCATAAAGCGCCATGTAGATCACATCATCCCGTTGCACGGCGAAATTGTTAGCGGTTTTCATATTGCATCAAACCTGCAAATATTGACAGTCAAAGAAAACCTGTCAAAAGGAAATCGGTTCGAGGTTGTTTGTGGCTGACAAGAAGGTAATTGATTGGGAGTCCATTGAACAGGACTTTCGCGCAGGCATCCTTTCTCAGAGGGAGATAGCCGGTCAGTACGGTGTTTCGCACGCAGCCATACAAAAGAGAGCAAAGCGTGATGGATGGGACCGCGACCTAAACGCAAAGATCAAAGCGAAGTTAGTGCTTCCAGCCGCTGAAGAGCCGCCACGAGCAGGATTCGTGTACGTCATATATTTGGATGATTCCGCCGACATTCGTTATTTCAAAATTGGCATGGCAAGATCGTTTACAGCACGATTTGATCAACACCAGTGTTCAAGTCCATTTGATGTTTGTGTGGCGTGTGCCTATTTTGTCAGCGACATGAGAGCAGAGGAAAGAGCGTTGCATGCGTTATACGCAGATCAGCGTGTTCGCGGGGAGTGGTTTAGGCTATCTGGCGCTGATCTGCTTTCTATTGCGCAGCGGGCGATTTTGGTATGACGAAGCCTGTGGTTGATTGGGAACGGATCGAAGCGGATTATCGGGCTGGGATTCTTTCTCTTCGTGAAATTGCACTTCCTTTCGGCGTAACAGAGGGGGCAATCCGAAAACGAGCAAAGCGCGATGGGTGGGAGCGGGATTTAGGGCCAAAGATTCAAGCAAAGGCTGATGCGCTAGTACGCAAAGCAGAAGTACGCAATACGGTACGCAACGCGAACGCGGCAACCGAGCGGCAGATCATTGAGGCCAATGCAGAGCGGATTGCGCAGGTTCGCGGGGAACATCGCAGCGACATCGCCAGAGTCCGTAATCTTGGCTTGACACTGCTAGGCGAATTGGAGTCGCAATCGGCAGACCCTGTAATGCTTGCACAGTTAGGTGAATTAATGGCAAGCCCTGACGAAAACGGGGTGGACAAGTTGAACGACCTTTACAAGAAGATCATCAGCACGCCAAGCCGGGTTGATTCAGCCAAGAAGGTTGCAGAGACATTGCGCCATGCGATCGGTCTAGAGCGTGAAGCGTATGGACTGGATGACAAGGCGTCAGGCAAAGAGACATCCGGCGAGATAAACATCTCGTTCTGATGGCATCGGTCAACTACAAAGCGGCAGCAACTGCCAGCCTGTTTCACAGGTCAAATGCATTTGTCAGGGCGCTAAGAGGTCCGATTGGTACTGGTAAGTCTGTTTCATGCTGCATGGAAATCATCCGGCGAGCAAAAGAACAGACCCCTTACGAAAACATTCGCCGCAGTCGTTGGGCAGCAATTCGGAACAGCTACCCGGAACTGATCAGCACAACGATCAAGACTTGGGAAGATTGGGCACCTGGGGCGGTAACTGTTTACGGCGCACCAATATCGTCAATCTTTCGGCGCAAGTTGCCTGATGGCACTTACATTGAGCTCGAAGTGTTGTTCATTTCGTTGGACAAGCCTTCGGATGTGAAGAAGTTGAAGTCACTCGACTTAACTGGCGTGTGGCTGAACGAAGTTAGCGAACTGCCAAAAGCGGTGTTGGATATGTCCACCGGTCGGGTGGGGCGGTTTCCCAGCAAAGCGCACGGCGGTTCGGTGTGGTCTGGCGTCATCATGGACACAAACAGTCCTGACGAAGACCATTGGTATTACGAGTTGGCCGAGGTGACAAGACCGGAAGGGTACGAATTCTTTGCGCAGCCTGGCGCATTGGTCAAACAAGAAGATGGCACCTATGCACCAAACCCGCTTGCGGAGAACGTGCAGAACCATCAACTCGGCTACGACTATTGGATGCGCCAGATTCCTGGCAAGTCGGATCAGTGGATCAAGGTGTTTGTCCTTGGTCAGTACGGCACGGTTCACGATGGAAAGCCAGTCTACCCTGAGTGGAACGATGCGCTGCATGTGAAGGGCATCAACCCGATCCAGGGTGTGCAGATCAAGATCGGCCTTGACTTTGGATTGACGCCAGCAGCGATCATCACTCAGACGGACGCAAAAGGTCGGCTACTGGTGCTGGATGAACTTTGCGGAAACGACATTGGGATCAGTGGATTTCTTGAAGACGCCTTGATTCCATACCTACAAACGAACTATGCGGCTTGGTGGAACAAGAAAGACGACATGATTCTGTGCATTGGCGACCCGGCTGGTTCCGGGCGTGCGCAGACAGATGAGAAATCATGCTTTGAAGAGGTCAAGGCAAAGGGTCTGAAGATTCGGCCAGCGAAAACAAACGCATGGCTCCCGCGTCGCGGTGCAGTGGCTTGGTTCTTGTCCAAGTTATCGAATGGCCAGCCGATGTTTTTACTCGATCACGACTGCCACCAGTTGAGGAAAGGCTTCAACGGTGGATACAAGTACCGGCGCATTCAGGTAATTGGCGAAGAACGGTTCACGGAAGAACCCGCAAAGAACATGTACAGCCATCCGCATGACGCATTGCAATACGTTGCGATGGAAACGGGTGGTCTGCAATCGACGGTCGGTAAACAACCCCAAAAGGTTATCGGCCAATCTCAATACACGATTTACGACAGCAGCACAGGCGTGCTGGGATAGGAAACTATGGCAACTCTCTATGTGAGCGAATTCTCTGGCGTCTTGCCGGATGGCAATGGCAATGTGCCTCAAGCTGTGCAGATGCCTCCTTTGGCTGAGCAGACTGTGGCTATCAGCGGTACGCATGCTGAATCAAACGCATTCGACGCACGCACAGCAATTGTCCGAGTCATCGCCGATTCTGTTTGCTCGATAACTGTGGGCGCCGCACCGGTGGCCACAACCGGCATGCTTCGCATGGCAGCGGACAGCCCCGAGTATTTCAAGGTCGCGCCAGGTCAGAAAATCTCTGTGATCGCCAATACCTGATGTTTGGGGTTCGCCTTTCTAAGATGGGTTCTGCTTCTAAGCTGGGCCTGATTGCCAAAGCCATCGCCATCCTACGCAAGTACGGCACAGACGCTCACGTCTATTTGCCCGGCATTGGCACAGTAAACGGGCTGACAGCAGGCAACTATCTGGACAGCGCAGGCGTAACAGCGGCGTCAGTGGATAACCCTGTGGGCTTGTCGCTGGATGCTTTGCAGGCTATGACGCTGGGGAGTGATGTTTTTAGTGGAAATGGTAATTTTTCCACACCGGCATATTGGACAGGATCGGCAGGCTGCTCGGTTTCTGGTGGTCAAGGTGTCTTTGTATCTGTTGCTTTTGGCAGTGGTTTATACAAGACTGGATTGGCTGTTTCTGGCACTTTCTACAGTGTCACTTACACAATTCTCTCTATCACTGGTACGGTCGCCGCCTGGTGTGGA
>OFSE01000305.1_pt1 | contig 15591 bp, 14 predicted proteins | sample 1543261 | NCBI WGS metagenome assembly OFSE01 (sample SAMN07774225, study PRJEB24372) | wastewater metagenome | isolation source: Exp Tend VB 50WW | collected 2016-02 | reverse complement strand
CCGCTGGACCGTCTACCAAGAGCTGAAGCCGCTGTACGATCTTGTCGATGGCGGCGAGGGCGAGGCGGCGATGCCGAGGGATGTACAGCTTGAGTGGTCGCGAATCGCGAATATCGGTGATCCTGTGTCCCCGACGCTCAATTGGCGTTTGTGCCGTGATTACGTGGGTGAATTGCTAGCTGTCTGTAACTTGGTTAGGTGGTCCAGTCGAGAAAGTTCACCACTGGCGAATCCGCTCCGCAACTTCGCCACCGTCCTCGACGCCGTAGCCGAGCGTCGGGTGGCGGAGCGGGCGCAGGACACTATACCCATCAATCCCGAACATGACGCTCTAGTCGCTAGTCGGCTAAGCCAGCGTGCGCGATCGGGACCTACCGTAACGCCTGTCCAGCCCACTCAGCCCGAGCCCCGCCGCTTCGCTGACGTGCGACCGGATCGGCATGGGTGGCGATGGTGGCGCATGTGGGGCCCAGGATGTATTCCGACGGGGTCTAGCATAGAGTGTCAGCCCAATTTAGGTTGGCGCATGAAATCGAACAGCATGCACTCGTTTGAGTGGAACGTTCCTAACAGCAGCGACGCAGATCGCACCGTCATCCCCACCGACGAGCAAGGCAACCCGGTGAGCTGGGAGGCGGCGGGCTTCGCCGCGGAAGCGGTGCGTGGAGTGCAGGAGACCGTGCAACGGGCAGCCGGCGATGCAACACCAGCCCGAAGCGTGGGCGACATCGAGTGGACTGTTACAGGCCAGACAGGCACCCTCCGAGACGTACACACAGCACGCATTCGCCAGCTTGATCGATTCGTCGCCGAGGCGATTCAAGCCGGAAACACAGGCGGCTTTTCCATCGAGCCCCCAACCCCGCCGCGCCCCCTGCCGCTTCCCCGCTTCACCGCTGACGAACTCGACGACGTAGACCGCTCGAAAACCACGAAGCTCGACGAAGTCACGTTGCGCCGCGGAAAGCTGCCGACGGTCGAGCAGATCACCAAATACCGTGAAGTGCGGGCCAGGCGCACGGGTGGCACAGTGGCCGACGCTCTGAAAGAGTCGCGCATCGACTGCGAAGTGGCTCAGTACGTGCTTGAGCGATGGGCGAGCGGGTTGGGGGATGGCGCTGCATTTGGTCTTGTTGTGGCTGCTCTCGGTGGCCACACATTTACACATTCTGGTGTAGATGCCCGCGTGCAGTTCGCATTGATGCAATCGGATGCCGCCCTAGACACCTCCGAGAAACCGAGCCCCACCGTGCAACGGGAGCGACAAGAGGCAGAGGAGCGGCGACAGCGCCTGGCGGAGCTTCGGCAGCGATTGGCTGCGGAGCGAGTGACGCAGCCCGCAGAAGAGGTGCCCACAACTACGTCCCGCTTCGACCTCATCGAACCAGATCCACAGGCCGATCCTGCCGCCTCTATTCGCGCCTGGGAAGCCCGCCAGGCAGCCGCGAAGGTTCGCCCGGTCGCAGTCCCGCCCCGCATCGTGAAGCCCGCTGCAGTGCCGCGTAGGCCCGCTATCGAAGTCGTAGACGCAGAGGTGGACGGGCTGAGCCGAAGCGAGGTCGTGGCAGCGCTGTTCGGTCGGGCTTTGAACGGAGGGTGTTGACATGAAGCTCTGCGCGTACAAAGAAATCAAGCTGGGCAACTTCACTGCAAAACAGTTCACTCTATTCGAGAGTAAGCACCTGTTTTCTGTCATCTTTTATTGGTTCATCGGTGATGGCTGGCAGGATCGCTATCACGATCACGCTTTTCGAGCCATTTCGCTTCGTCTGTGGGGTTCGTATCAGGAGCGGATCATGTATCCAGGTGGTGACGTTGAAGAGGTGCCACGCAACACATCACGTTGGCGCTACTTCCCGCGCCGACATATGCACATGTTGGGCCACTCGAAAGGTTGTCTGGTGATGCTCGTCGCTGGGCCATGGCTGCGATTCTGGTCGGAGATCAAAGATGGGCGAGTGCGTACCCTCACTTGGGGTAGAAAGATGGCCAATGTCAACGATTAAGCTACAGCACGACTGGCTGTTGACTGAAGATGAGTATCCAGGGAGGTGGCTGCTATTTCGCAGCGATGGTGGGATGTGGGTGTTTGTGGCGTATCTGCGGGCGTTGTATTACTGACTCGGATTTCAGTCGCAGAAAGTGTCTAAAAGGGGCACCTTCTGCGACTAACGCGCAATTCGAGCACTCAGCTCAGCAGCATAGCCAGCGAGGAATTCATTGGAATACGCAGGTGCGCGTTCGCCCTGCGCCTCGACGTCAGAGACCAGCCCTTCGACAGTGCCCGCCGGCAAGTGGTCACGTAGTAGCAGGTAGAAGAAGGTCTTACCTAGACAGGGTTGCTTGTCCAGCAAGGTCAGCACGTGCTGATACGCCTCAACTCGGGCAACGCTCTTCTCCGCGTCTTGCTGACTAGCAACAGGCGTCGAAGTCTCTTCAGAAATCGCGTACTGAATTTGATCGCGTAATGTAAGTAGCATTTGTCTCTCCAGGTCGTTGGTGGTTACGCCGCGTCATCGGCGCAGTGTGGGCACAGTCCCGTCTCATCATCCGCGCAGGGTCCGCAGAGCGGACGACCACAGCGACACTTCCCCTTCGTCGAGTTGGTACAGAAAGTGCAGACGGTGCGGCGAGACTTCTTCGGTTTTGCCGGCTTCGCAGCCTCTTCGGCCACGTCTTTGTCGAGCAGAGCTTTTAGCTTTTGAGCGGGGGTGACAGTCGAAGTCGGGGGCGATAGAATCGGGACATCGTCTTCGATGGCTTCCGGCTCAACAAGCACTGCGGCAACGGTGGCCGGTTCAAGCTCCTCGACGCGAATCCGTGCGCGTCGTCCGTAGACCTCGGCGCAGTGCGATGAGCAGTAGCTACCAAGTCCGGTCAGCACGGCGCCGCAGGGGCAAGTCGGAACGTCATCGTTGTGGTCGGGGCAGATGCGATCGTGAGTGTGGTTGTCACAGAGTAGGCAGGTGTGGGTATTGTCAGTGTTGAGGGTGAGCATGTGGGTCTCCTTTATTCAACTGTGCGAAAATCTACAGAAATCGCTGATTCCGCGCCAGTTTCGTCGAAACTGTGCAGAGTAACATGTGCATGGCCTTGTCTGCGGCACATCTGCGCGAACTTGATCGCAGTAGCACAACGTACAAACTCCTTCTTAGTTGCGGCATATCGAACAATATATTTTAGTTGCTTGCTTTGCCTGCTCAGTTTCGTCATCTCGTCATCACCCTTTCTATGTACTGAGTATTCGGCGCCGCCCAAACTTTGTCAACAGCCTTTCTGAACTATTTCACAAGTACCCGAAATCTTTCGGTTCTTAGTCCGCTGCGCAGCCGCCTACCGCTTGATCTGCACCGCAGCCGGGCGCCGCAGATCGCGAACGGGTCGATTGCACCGCCGGCAGGTCTTACCGTCTTCGGCGCGGATGGGCAGCAGGCAGTCACAAGGCGTGACAGGCGCAGGTGCGGCGACGGGTTTCATTCTGGTTTCCTCTTGACGATTCTCAGATAAGGTGCTTTCGGCACCGTCGAGAGCCCGCCGCGCTGTCGAATCTGCTCAAGCGTCGGGCCGATGTCTTGAGTGCCAAGCCCACGCTTCAGCCCAGCTTGCGAGATCGATGCGGTGACGCAAGCTGGAAACTGATCGCCGAGAACTTCCGCAGCGACGGCAAGATCAATCTTCGTGTCAGTGCCTCGCACCAGCTTCAATGTGTGAGTCGCGCCGACGCTCACCGCGCCGCGATCCTCGACGCGACGAAGCAAAGCAGCCCGCGCGGTCTCGCAGGCTCGCTCAGCGGCTTCTAGGTTGACGAAGGCGTCGCCGATCTGATCGTCAGTAAGTGCTTCGATCGCTCGCGCACCATCGCTACCGAGATCAAGCAGCCGATGAATCGCGCCACCCTGCGCCGGGCATGCATCGAATGCACTGCAGCCACCACACTGAGGCCCACGAGATAACACTAACGTTCCGTGCTTCGTCGCGGCTTCGCGAAGCTTGTCACCCCATCTACACAACTCGGCGTAGGTGATTTCGGCGTCGTCGATGTCGTCGGGTGCGTCGTGCGTGAGCCACCACATCAGGCGAATGCGTGAGGGTGTCCAGCTCGGGTCACGTTTACGTCGCAGGCGCATAGCCATCCAAGCTAGGCCCAGAAGTTGCCCTGACTCGCCGGGCAGCGGAAGCGCGCCCTTGGCTTGACCCCGGCCCGTCTTCAGGTCGCCGACAGAAACCACATCGCCGTCAATTCGCAGCATGTCAGCAGTACCCGCAAGCCATCGCGGACCTGGCAACGCGGGATAGTCACGCTCAAGATATTGCCCACCGTAGATCGCATCGTCACCGTCGAGATCAGCGGCCATCGCGATTTCGTAGAGTGGATCGACGCCACCAAACCACGCGAGCACCTTCGCCGGAAGCTGACCGCGTTGCAGCTTGACCGCGTGCTCGGCAACACCAGCCTCGGCATATGTTGAGCGGGGCGAGGTCACACGAGGTATCAGAGCGCTACCACGACAGGCGAGAAATCGATCGATGCCGGATGCGGTGATGAAGGGGAAGTGGGCGTACACGCAGTGATTGTACCGCGTCACCGACGGGATGTCAAGAGGATTAATTGCCGTCTGCCGCGACAATGCGGCTTACTTTTGATGTGATCTCAGCACACAGGACGGCGCTGCGCGGCAGCCCACGGTTCGGCCACCTGTCTCCGAGTTGCTGTAGTGCTCAACTCCACAGCCTCTCGGAGCATCGCCATTTGAGCCGCGCTGGCGTAGCGCGTGGCAACAGAGGTACGCCCATCGGGCGCATGCTGCCGTGTTCAGACGAGAGCAGACGGCGGCGGTGGGTGCTCGGTTAAGCCCGCTCGACTTCATCGAGCAATAGACGTCCATCTGGAATAACTATGCCGAATCGTTCCAGAATTGACGCTTGAAACGTGCGCCATTTGCGACGAGCTACAGCAAGTTCATTCGCCAGTGACGCCTCCACTTGCAACAGATCGACCGGGAATTCGATTTCTGCGCAGTCATCGGCGTCTGGGTCATAAGCAACGGCCACTGGATACCCCAGCACTCCACTTTCTGTACCTTCTGGGTCGGCCCCGCGGCGGGAAGCGTGATCCCAGTATTCCTCGGGTAGTTCAATGCCTGTTAGGTCTGCACCAAAGATCAGAGCTGTGCGCAATTGTCCCATTTCATTACTCCGCCGGGTAGAGCCCTTCGCGAATGTGGTTGGCCAGGGTGTCTTGACGCGGTGCGGTCGCGAAGTCGTCGCCGACAGCATGTAGCAACTTCGATGCCTCGACGATAATCTCAGCCAGCATAGCGGCGTCGGTGCCCTCGCAGACCTGTTCCGCGGCTTCGCTGATAGACGCTTCGATCTGCTTGAGCGTCTCTGCATCTCCGCTCATATCCACCGCGACAGCGACGATCTCGCGCACGGCATCGGCACGACCGAATGGCGACGAGAGATTGCGCGCCGGCTTCTTCGTCTTCTTCGCTTTCGCCGCGCTCGCAGCCTTGCCAGCACCCTCGATCGCCTCAAGCAGAATTGGAAAGCGCGCGCAGGCAACTGCCGGCGGCACACCTTCGTAGACTAGCGCGACGGCATCGGCGACAGCCAGCACTAGACCCTCTTCGTCCGGGTCGCGATCCATCGTGTCGAAGTCGGTCAGCGAAGCCCGTAGCATCTTCGCCTTGGTCGCAAGCTGCGCACGAATCGTGACTGGGGCCGATGCGCGCAGACCGGGCTCCGGTGCGGACGGGACGTTGTTGGGCTTGCGCTTCGATGCGCTCTTGGTTGAGCCTTCGGCCTCGGCGTCTTCTTCGGCGGCAACGCGAGCCAACGATTTCGACATGTTATCGAGCGCAGAGGTATCAACATCAGCCGCGGTCGCTGCTGCGACGTACCGATCGGCCGCTTCGGATGTCGCCTTAGCTCCAGCTCGCTCACGCTTTTCAACGTCGGCAAATGGGGTGCCGGCGAGAATCTTGCCCTTGATCGTGCGCAGAACTCGACGCGTCGCAGCATTGTCAGGGATACCACCATCCGCGGCTTCGACAGCGAATGCGCGCAGAAGCTCACCCCAGATCGCAAGCTGTTGATCTTCGCTGAGCAGCGTGCGCGTCTTGCCCTCGAATCCGTAGGCGATGCACTCGCGGCCGATGACGCAGAGGCGCAGAGCTACCCGCTTCGCATCGATTGCATCGCGAAGGTCTTGCGCGATCTCGCTGTAGTACAGCGCCGACGCGACGGTGTCATGAGCGACACCCATCTCAGTCGCAAGCGACGCGACGGTGTAGGGCTCACCCTTGCTGTTCTTCGTGCTCAGAAGCTTGCTGTACTGCTTAGCCAGTACCCGCAGCGGCGTGTTGATCGTCGCCTTCTTCGCACGCAGGTTGTTGATCAGCAGCGACGGATCGTTGAGGTTGACGTCTTCGCCCGCGACGATGCAGCGCAGGGCGATGGGTAGAAGAGGCTTGCTTAGCAGCTTGTCGATAAAGGCTTCAGTCAACCAGGGCGCAGGGGCTTCACTGCCCGAAGGTGCCGCAATGCCAGGTGGACGCGGCGGCAACGGGATGTTGCCGGGATTCGCATTGTAGCCGAGTAGGGCAGCACGAGCGTTAGCTTGCGTGTCAAAGTTCTTGACAATCCAATCAATGCGCCGATTCAGCTCAGCCGCAGCTAGTCGGCGCTGGCGCCCGTCGTCGGTGACGAGTAGGAAGCGGTCGCCGGCGGAAGCTGTGCTGCAACTGTTGCCGTAAGTTTCAGGCAAGCCGTTTGATTCGACCACCAACCCATCACCATCAGAAACAGACTGGCAAAAAATAGTGATGGGCTCCGTGGGGGTTAGGTATGCCCCTCGGAACTGCTTTTCGACAGCAATTGGAGATGCCTCAGCCGTCGCCAGCATCTGCAGAATCTGCAGCTCATGCTCGTCGGTCCAGCCGATTTCTTGGCGGTAGTCGTTGGCGAAGGTGTCGGTGAAGAGATGGCCGTTGAAGGTTGCAGCATCGCCGGGAACGGTGATGTATTCGGGGGGTACTGGAGCCGCTTCGATTGCGGCTGCGCGAGCGGACTTGTTCATGTGTATGACCTCTGAACGATGATACTAGAGCGACGGTGCGGTGTCAAGTCTTGACTAGAGCTTCGGCTGAACATGCGACTTGAAATAGTCGCGATCCATTTGCGACCGTACCGAGTTAAGCCACCGTTGATGACCTTCAAGATCTTTGCGGACAAGCTCCAAATACCGGTCGCGCACACGGTCATCAGCGACAGTGCGATGCTCTAAGCCCGACGAGTACTGAAGCTGGACGAAGTCAAACAGCCAAGCTGCGTCGGGAATCTGAGTCAGATCGCAGAAGCTAGCCAAAATTGTCAGCATCGAAGCTGCTTCGGATTTGCGCTTGCGCCGCAATCCTTCTTGGTATTGGGTCTGAAAATCGGCCACAATGCGCAACAGGTCTTCGGTGTGCTGCGGATGCTCTTGCAGGTCAGAGAGGATGGCTCGACGAAGGCGATCAGGGATTGACATACGGGCTATGTTAGCCTAAGCCAGTGACAGTGTCAAGGGCTTGGGCGCACTTTTGCCACATTCCATGCACGCCGAGCAATCGCGATGTTGAGCTGTTGTTGGCGCAGATACACGTCCCAGCAATAGGTGCAATAGCTCGTCGATGTCCCGTCGCAGCATAAGCGGCAAGCATCAGCCTTAGCTGAGTTCGCAGTGTCTCAGGTCCCGGCTTGCGTTTCGCCAACGTCTCAAGCAGGGCTTGCATACGCTCACGCTGGCGGCGCCAATTGGCGACGGAGTCCGTCACTACCGCACGTACCCCGCGGACCGCAGCGCCTGCTGAATCTCAGCTTCGCCAACGCACTGAAGAAGCAGATTCTCCCGCACGCTGCGATCCATGCCGCTGCTGTATCGACGATAGATTGACGGAAAGTAGTCGAGCACCCAGGCGTCGAAGTCTTCGGTGGTTCGCATCGTTCGTTGCATCAGAGCGCGCAGAGCAGGTCGATTGAGCTGCTCGGAAATGCGCTCGGCAAGCAATACGGGACGTCGTGGTTCGCTTTCTCTCGTCCACTGCATCCGTAGATCGATGTCAAGCAGAAGACGCTGCTCGTCGGCGGTCTTCGGCTGCTTGGCCTCAAGCGCGGCTAGGTTTTTCGCGATGTGCTTGAAGTGAGAGCTGGGCTCCATCACAGCATCGACCGCTTCACGCTCAGTGCCAATCGGCTCACCCGTCAACATCGCGAAGGAGATCAGGCGACGCTTCGGTGTTGGAACGGTGGAATAGTCAACACCTTCTGCAGTCAGACCTTCAAACAGCGGACGACCATCATAGGGTGATGCTTCGATGATGCCGGTGACGACCTGAAGCAGATCGGCAACGGTCTTCGCATCGGCTCGGCCCGTGCTGCTCGTCATCATGCAGAACTCAAACAAGCGCGCAGTGCGATCGATGTCAATCTTGTCAGCAGCGAGATAGATGCAGCGCAGCGACGAGAGACAACGGCGCAGCTCTTGCTGCGCGTCGTGACTCTTTGGGTTGTCGTTGTACTGAGCACATGCGGTACGAACTTCGGCGACGGTGACGGGCATGTAAACACCTCAAGTGAATGACTCAGCTTACACCCACAGCGCACCTAAGTCAAACGATTTCCGATCGACCGGCCCACCATCCGCAAGCTCGGTGCAAAGCGCCTCGTACCGGGCGAGAGCAGCATGTGCCGTCTCACCCTGCCACGGTTCCATGTCGCCACTGACCTCGGCAAAGCGGTCGCGAAGCTGCTGTGCCTGTTGTTGCCAGGCGGCGATCTCGTTATCGAGCACCCCGAGCTGATAATCGATCGCACCGAAGACGTCAGCGACGACCTTGACCACGATGTCGGCGACGCTAGCGTAGCTCGGCATCTGCTCAACCGTCGGGTATTGCGCGACGACCTCGACACCGACACTGGCAAAGGACAGCATCAGATTGAGACCACGATACGTTCCGAGTTCCACTTCACCGCGGCTTCGATTGCGTAGCCGCTCGGCCAGCACGAAGACACGTTGATTGGCCTCATCTCTCGTCGAGGGATGAATCGCGCGGCCATTGTCAAGCAGAATGATGCCAGGTGATGACGCACTTACACACCCGTCTCGCTGCTCGACCATCGCTTGCAGCGTGCTTGTCCGAGCCTCTAGATCCGCGATGTCACCCGGCAGCTTTTGCGCCATATCAGCACGTCGTCGCTTCTCTTCGCGCCAGAGTCGATACCGTCGCTGATGCTGCGTCAATTCGACCTCAAGCTGAGTCTTTTCGATGACGCGCATATCGCCGAGTGCAATCGCCTTCGCGACATTCGCAGTCACGGCCAGATCGCCGATGTCGTCGGCGGTACGTCCCTCGTATTCGTCATTGACGATTGCTGAGATGAAAGTCGCTTTCTGCTCAATCATCTGCCACGAAACGACGTCATACGAACCCGTGGTCACAACAGCGACGCTGTGAATGCCCTCACCCCAAGTCGCCCACTTGTTGCCCTGTCTGCGCCCGCGTCCGTCGGCCTGTTCAAGCCAGTCGGGCCGCCACGGCACGGTCAGATGAATCATGCCGTAGACGCGATCCTGCACATTGACACCGGTGGCGAGCTTCTGCGTACTGCCGATGAGCACGCGAATATCGCCCGCGCGAGTGCGTTGAAACAGCTTGTCACGTTGTGCCTGCGTCTCAGCGTCGTGTACGAATGCGACCTCCTCGGCGTGTACACCCTGCGCAATCAGCTTGTCGCGCAGAACGCCGTAGACGCCGAGCGCACGAAATCGTTCAGCGTCGGTCATCGCGTCGGTGTCGGTGTCGCTGTCGGCCTTCGGTGTGAAGAGGTCGCAGAAGACGAGCACGACGCCACGACGATGCGCAGATTGGGTGTATAGCTTCGCGATGACTTCGGCAGTTGCGTCAACCTTCGTGCGATGCGTTGGCCAAGGTTCATTCGGTCCCGGCGGTGGACCATTGAACAGACCCGCGATGCGTCCGTCGTGCGTGATCTTGAGCATGTTGTCTATGCTGGGGTCAACCTCTTTCGCGCGCACCCGCTCGGCACGTTCGGCCAGCTCGACAACATAGGCTCGCAACGCGGAACTGCCCTCAACCTCGACGATTTGCATACGTCCCGTCGCTAGATCGGGGCGGACGATTTCCGGTGGATTCGATGCGCGATCCCAGCACTGAGACAGCAGCATTTGAAGCTCAGGCAGGTTCTGCCAGCGCAATCGGGTCGCCTGCCGAAACTTGCCAACCGCGTCCATCTCGACCGTTGGCATTGGTGTGGTGAAGACTGCGGCGAAAGCGTCAAATGTATGCAACCCACGGTCACGTAGCAGACGTGGCTGAAACAGTCGCATCATAACCCACACCTCCGCCAATGTGTTGGTGATGGGTGTGCCTGTGAGGCCAATGAGCTTACCTGACGGTGGGTAGCCGTTTGTGTGGTATTTGCTGCTGCCGTACTGTCGTAGCGCAGCTTGTACGCCTAGCTCGCCAAACAGCTCAGGTGCTGCGACCCAGTGCGATTTCATGCGCGCATCGAATGCACGCTGCGATTCCGACCGCGGCATACCCGAAACATTTGACATGCGCGTGGTGATGGCATCGTTCTTACAATAGTGTACTTCATCCCACACTAGCACATCTGCACCTACATCCTCCCACGATATCGGCGCTGTACCCTTCTCCGACAGCTTCTGCCACTTTTCCTGATACTTCGCCCGAAGCTTCTCAAGCCGCGCCTGACGTCGTTTTAGCTCGCGTTTTAGCGGTGACTGTGATCCAGTGTCGGTGTGATTGTTCAACAGGTCCGCATGTACTTCGTCAATCTCGCGTTCGATATAGGCACGGAACGTATCGGGTTTCAGCGGAATCGTGGCCATCTGCTCATAGGTGAGCACCACAACGGACGATGTAGGTAGACAAGCGGTCGCCAGAAAATCCTGTCGCGTCTTGACCGTGAAGTCGCCATCGTCGGCGACGAGCACGCGATCGGCAAACGCGGGGAAGTAGTCGCGCCAGAAGTCACGCCACTGCGACAGCGTGTGCTTCGGCACTACGAAGACGGCTTTGCGTGACAGCCCGAGATCAAAGCGCTTCTTAACCCCTAGGATTGCGCTGAGGCTCTTGCCAAGTCCGACCTTGTAGGTCAGCAACACCGTGTCGTCGAGGTCGCCACGCTCGACGATGCGCAGAGCGCCCGCAAGCTGATGCCGGCGAGGAATCAGCGCCTGTGATGGATCGCTCGGCAGGCGTGCGGTGAGCCCTGCGAACGTTAGGTGGCCACCGTCGTAGCGACGCGGAACGTGTTTGTTGAATCGCTCAGCGTAGGCCGAGGCGATGCGATCGGCAAAGCCACTGCCGCGCCACCATCGCTGCCACTCTTCGCGAATGTCGGCCAGCTTCGCAGTCGCCGCTGCGGTCGCGACGGAATCCTTGACGCGCTCCCCATCGGGTCCGGTGTCGTAAACCGTAGGCGTTTCTAGACGCAGCCCCGCCTCGATCAGTTCGGTCGCTGGACATCGAGGCGTACCCCAGGTTGTCGTATTCGCCGCCTCGGTCGACCGGCTGCGAAAGTCGATCGTCCATGTCGAGGTCGCTTCAGCGAAGCTGATATCGACCTCCCAATACTGCGTCAGTGACGGCAGAAGGTGATTGACGAAAGCCCGATAGGCTGCGGCTGGCACGAAGCTTGCACCAAAGCTCACTTGTATCTGCTCAGGTGGTAGCGGCTTCGGCTGCGCGGCGATCAGGGCAGTGACGTTGACCGCGAAGTCGGGGTTAAGCTGTGCCCATCTCTGAGCGATAGAAAGCTTCTGCCCGACGTCGCCGCTAAGATACTGCTCTCGCGTGACATAGACCGGGCTGCCGGCTTGCGGCAGGCGAAAGATGCGATCGGGCAGCAGAGCTGAGAGGACTTGGGAGGGGGTCACTGATGACTACTCCACCATCGCGCCCGCGCTGCGAAGCTTGGCGACGACTGCATCGCGGTGTTGTGGTCGGACTTTGAACGTGTAGGGCTTACCGTCGATGACTTGGTCAACGATGTGTTTGACCGTCAACAGCGAGGAGTCGAACGATTTCGTTTGGCTAGCGAAAGCGATTTCGCGCAAAGCTTTCATCACCGCAATACTGTTCAACCCCTTGCTGGTGATCGTAACCGTGCTCAGCGACGACACCGCGCTCAACCGCTTTAGCTCTGCGTAGAACTCTTCGCGGCTGCGAAGCTGGTTCGCGGCGGCATCGCGACGGGCAAGCGTACTGGTGACAAGCTCACGCAGCGTCATCTTCGGCAGTTCAGATCGAACCTTGCGCGACTCGACGCGCGGCACCGCGTCGGTGATGTTGGCCATGCAGAACTGACGTAGGTAAAGGCGATACCAGCGGAGCATCTCAATTCCCCTGTAGTTTCGCAGCTATCGCGTCGATATCGACGCAGCCGCGCTCGTTGAGTACGACTAGCAATGCGTCAACCACTGTCGCACAACGCCACTCGGTTGTCAAGTGAACGATGCGAGAATTGAACACGGCACCCCGATCGCCATCGGCAGTCTCAAGCAAGCGCAACAGCGGCCAGGCTCGGCGCAGCTCGACGTCATGCAGCTTGCGCGGCTCTATAGCACGTACCGTGCCAAAGCGTCCGCGAAAGTCTTCATACAGGCCCAGAAGCAGCCGTTGCGCGTCCTCTGCGGACTCTTGCCGCGACTGTTCAGCCAGCACACGCCGCAAGGCGTCTAGCAGGCGTTTTGCGGCCCTTTCCATCGGAGGGGGTGCCGTGGTAGCCGGGGCTTCTGCGATCGCGCTTTCTGTTCGTCTAAGAGGCTCTGGCGCGATGATGTGGCCCAGTCCCTTTGTCGCCTTCCACCGCTGCCAGGCTGCGGTCAAGCGTTCGGCGACATCCCCACCACGCACAGCCGCATCATATCGCCCGTATTGCCCCTTCGCCGCGAACCACTCGCCGAGTCCTAGCTCAGGATGCTGTCGAAACCAGTGGTTGACATCGATGCCTGCCAACTGACGGTCGCGCAGAAGGGGTTCAGACCAGCCCGCGCCACGAGTCGGCAACGGGCGCCCCTCGGCGAGGTCGGAGCTGAGTCGGGACGTGGTTATCCACGCATCTGTGGGAACCAACACATCGGCAACACGACGACGAAACACCAGCAAATCGGCCGATGCCTGCGTCGTATCAAACGTGCCGACCGGCAGACGCGCGGCGAAAACAAGCTCAGCACGTTGAGCTAACCAGCGTCGAGCAGCATCGCGAAGCTTACCCAACGTTCCGATCGATGTGACGAGCGCAGCGATGCCACCGCGTCGAAGCTGTGCGACCGCGCGACAGGTGAAGTAGTCGTGAAGCGTTCGGCAACAGTTCTCAGGCAATTCGGCGCCCTGACCAATCGTCTCGACGACCATCTTGTCACCAAAAGGCACGTTGCCGACGACTACATCGAACTCCGGCAGCAACCGCGCCGCGGTCTCAAAGGTTCGATGAGCGAGCTTGATCGCGGGAAATAGCGCACGTGTAATGCCGGCGCCCACATCATCGCACTCAACAGCAGCGATGTTTACATGTGGGATAACTGCGGGCGCTGTACGAATGAATACGCCAGTACCGCATGCCGGTTCTAGAACGGTCGTATTGTGGTCAATCGACAGCAAGTCACCTACAATAGACCACATCGCCGCAGCCACGTCTACAGGTGTGTAGTATGCGTCTAGTGTAGACCGACGTATGGATTGTATCCACGTTGTCGGCAAATGCAGATCGGCCAGCTCATTGATTGGTCGGTCCAATCCGTCGAAGGCGAATCGCAGAGTGGCCGCGTCACCATATCCTGTGTAATCAAAAAGGATTGTGCGTGCAGCAATCGCCGCTGCGGGGCCGTGCGTAGCCTCGACGGTTTGCAGATCCACTTGATCGCGCAAGAGTTTTAGCGCTGCGACGTTGGCGAGGTGCCGTTGACGTGGGGTCATTGGGCATCGATTCTACCGGGAATCGCGAGATTTGTCAAGGGCTGATGGTGGATACCTTGAACCCATGAAGCCCATTCGCATCGGCAGTGACGCACCACCAGCAAAGCGCACCCGCAGCACCGCAGCCACTCGCGCAACCAACCCTAACGCGCCCCTGCGCCCGGCCAAGTCAAACCTTGCTCTCAAAGAGAAAAACGTCAAGAAACCACCCAAAGATCCGCCGTCAGACAACATCAATCAATACCCGTATTACGCCGGACCCGATCCGATCTCCGGCTGGTCAGTGGATCTGCTCGCGTCGGCACTGGGCCAGCATCAGCGCGGAATGTTTCAGCAATCAGGCATCCTTGCCGATGACATGGCGGCAAACCCGTGGATTAATCACTGCTTAGAACGACGTTCCGAGTTCTTTACCACGACCGCGCTCAACGTGACTCCAGCCGGGCGCGGCGATGCGCGACGTTGTGCGGACTTTGTGCGAGAGGTATTGCCTGATATCCTACCTCTCACGATATTGAAAGACCTTCACCGACAGTTCATCATGATGGGACAGGCTGTCGCAGTGCTCGACTGGGCCGAGTACAAAGACGGCGCCGACAGGGTATGGTTGCCTCGAATCAAGCCCTGGCAGCCGCAGCTCACGTACTATCAGCAATTCGTCGATGCTGACAGTGTCGATATGGGCGCCCTTGTCGCGACGACGTTGAATCGCGGTCTGGTGCGCGTCGATGCGGGCGAATCGCGATGGGTCGTCTTCGCGCAGTCACGACTGAAGCCCTGGATGCGTGGCGCGGTACGCACTCTGGGTGAGGCGTATCTGGGCGACACCTACAACTTCCGCGACAACATGGCCTTTCAAGACAAGTTCGGCCGAGGCATCTACAAGTTATTTTATCCTAAATCCTGGAAAGACGAAGAGATAACCACGGCCGTTGGAACATTGCGACTTGGCGGCGGTGGTGGGGTATTCCCATGTCCAACAGGCGCCAACGGCGAAAGACAAGTCGATCTGGAATTGACCCGTGCCGATGGCACGGGCTTCAAGACCTTCGACGCAACCGAAGACCGCGTAAAGACTCGCATCTTTATCACACTGCTTGGCCAGAACATGACCAGTGAAGGCGCGACCGGCGGCTTTGCACAAGCACGTGTACACGAGCACGGGCTCTGGCGCATCTTTGAGTCGGATGCTGCCTATTTCGGCGATGCCGCACTGACCGTGTCTGAGGATCGGCAGGACGGCAGTTTTCCGCACGTACTGCGTCAATGGCAACCTCGAAACGGCGTCATTCGATCGCAGATCACGAAATGGATCGCTCTGTGGAACTTTGGCGATATGGACCTGGCGCCCTATGTGTGGTGGAATGCTACACAGCCCGAGGATGTGCGCGAGCAGCAGAAGAGTCGCGGCGAGCTGGCAAAAAATATGACATCAGCTTTGAAAGCTTTTAGCGAAAGTTTGGCTCAGTTAGAAACAAATGGTTTACGTGTTGATCCTTATTTATTGGGTGCGCAGATGGGTTTAGAGTTACAACCCGCACCCTCACCCTTCAATTGGTCTTCCTCAGATATCGAGGCATAATTC
>OFSE01000304.1_pt1 | contig 15596 bp, 23 predicted proteins | sample 1543261 | NCBI WGS metagenome assembly OFSE01 (sample SAMN07774225, study PRJEB24372) | wastewater metagenome | isolation source: Exp Tend VB 50WW | collected 2016-02 | reverse complement strand
GCGTGGGCGGCAAGGTTGGCCCTCTCTCTCCCCATGGACCGCGCCGACCGGGGGGCGACCCGCATGAGCCCGCGCCCGACCAAGGCCACACCGACTCCACCCGCTTCCGCCCGCGTCAAATTGCCGGTCACGCTAGGCGATGAAATTCGCTCGAGTGCCGAAGCTGCCACATGGCTAGGGCCCTCCGACCAAGCCGCCGTCGAGCTCGCCGTATTCATCTCCGGCATGGTTGAAGTCGGGCTCCGAGATCCGGAAGCCGCTCGAGCTACCGCGCCCCTAGCTTCAACACTGGCCCGGCTTCTCTCCGAGCTCGGACTCACATCCAAGGGACGACCACAAGGGAACGACACCACCGAGGAGGTGAGTTGGCTAGATGAACTACGAAAGCGCCGTGAGGCAGCTACACCCGCAGGGAAGCGCACTCCCTCGAGTCGAGACTCCTAACCCCAAGGCGCCGAGCATGGCGTCCGAAGTTGAGGCCTTCGCCGAGGCCATCGGCTTCCCTCTCCTGCCATGGCAGTCGCACCTATTCGAGCACGCCCTCAAGGTAGACAAGCGGGGGAAGTGGCGCCATACCGAAGTGAGCGCCGTGGTGTCCCGGCAGCAAGGGAAGACACACGCCCAGCGCATGAGAATCTTGGCCGGCTTGTACCTTTTCGGTGAGAAGGAAATCGCCGCGACAGCTCAGGACCGGCAGCTCGCCCGCGACACCTTCCGGCAAGTGGTCGAGGTCATCGAAAAGACCCCCGAATTACAACGGGAAGTCAAGACCATCCGATGGGCCAACGGGCAAGAGGAGCTCGTACTCAAGACCGGGCAGCGCTACCGGATCGTCGCCCCGACACCGTCGGCAGCTAGAGGCTACTCAAATGACCTAGTACTCATCGACGAAGTACGCGAGCAAACAGACTTCGATCTCTGGGCCGCTATCCGCCCGACCATCAACACGCGCAAAGGCTCGACCGAGCACGGGCCACAAGTGTGGCTAACGTCCAACGCCGGCCACGCCGACTCCGTGCTACTCCTACAGCTCAGGGCCGCCGGAATGGATGCCATCGCCCGGGGCAAGCCGACTAGCTCGGCATATCTCGAGTGGAGCGCCCCGGAGGACGCTTCCATCGACGACACCGCCGCATGGGCCCAAGCTAATCCGGCGCTCGGCAAACTCATCGACATCGAGACCATCCGGGCCCTCCGGTCGTCGACCCCCGAGCCGGTGTTCCGCACCGAGCAGCTCTGCCAATTCGTCGACACCATGGACGCATGGCTCCCGGCAAACACGTGGGAAGGATGCGAGTCTCCCGAGGTAACAATCCCCGAGGAGGCCCGGGGCATGGTCGTCTTCGGTGTCGACCGGTCGCCGAGTTGGGACTCATGCACCGTCGTCGCCGCCGCCCGGGTCGGGGATCGCATCGCCGTCGAGGTCATTAAGCATTGGGACGCCGGAGTCACCGAGGCCACACTCCTCGAGTACCTCACTCAGCTCGTCGAGCGTTGGCAACCCAAGGCCATCGCCGCCGAGGATCTCATGCTCAAGGACACGCTCGACAAGCTCGAGGAATTCAACCGGAGAGGAATCCACCGAGTGAGGGGCGCCGACGTCTCGAGGGCGTGCTCCGCCCTGTACCAAGACATCACCGGGGGAGTGCTCGCCCATGCGGGAGACCCGCTACTCACCGACCACATCAGGGCCGCGGCACGCAAGGATCTCGGCGACTCATGGCGACTATCGCGCCGGCACTCGGCCCGGCACATCGACGCGTGCATGGCTCTGGCGTTCGCCATCCATGCGGAGCACATATCGGAAGAGGCGGAGATTTATATACCGACACGCCGCTAGTAGTCGAACATACGTACGACTATGGGCTACTATTATAGCATGGGATTGCGACAGGCTTTAAAGCTTGTAAGCGCACACGACGAAATCGTGAACGCTTTCCAGGTTGACCCGGACGATCTGTACCCGTCAGCGTCTTCGGGTTGGGCCTCACTGGCCGGCGCGGTCGACGGCTCCGGATACGTCGACCGCGCCACCGCTCTGTCGGTCCCGGCTCTCAAGAGGGCCCGGGATCTCATCGCCTCCACCATCGCCTCGGCTCCACTCCTCGAGTACGGGCCCGACGGGCTCGAGCGCCCCGCCCGGGCACTCCTCGCACAGCCCGACCCGACGCGCACTACGCCCAACGTGATCGCCTCCACCGTCGCCGACCTCGCCCTCGAGGGCGTCAGCTATTGGTACGTAACCGAGCGCTACGCCGAAGACGGGCGCCCATTCCGTGCAAAGCATCTCCCCTTCGAGACCGTTGGCGTACTCACCGACACCATGGGAGACGTCACCGAGGTATCGGTCAACGGCACCCGCGTCGACCCGGCCAACATCATCGGCTTCGAGGCGCTTTCCGGAGGTTGGCTCCGCTCCGGTGCTCGAGCAATCCGCACCGCCTACAAGCTCGAGGCCGCCGTCCGAGTTTTCGCCGACAAGCCGCTCCCGCTCATGGCACTTAAGAACATGGGCCCGAAGCTGACGGAAGATCAGGTCGACGAACTTCTCGCCTATTGGGATGCGACCGATGACCGCTCCGTGAAGTACGCCGGGCGCGACATTGAGCTACAGGCCGTCGGATGGTCACCGGAACAGCTCGGACTCAACGCCGCCCGCGAACACCAAGCCTCAGAGCTTGCACGCCTCACCGGTGTCCCGGCTTGGTATCTGTCGGCAGACTCCGGCGGAAGCATGACCTACACCACGACCACCCAAACCCGGCTCGACCTGTACGCGCTCGCGCTACAGCCCTACGCCGTCGCCATTGAGGCCCGCCTTTCGATGGATGACGTCACCGGGCGCGGCACCAAAGTGCGCTTCGACTTCTCCGAGTTCCTCCGCTCCGACCCCGAGCTCCGCGCCCGCTTGTGGACTTCCCTCATCGCATCGGGCGTCATGACCGCAGAGCAAGCCCAGTACCTCGAGCCCCTCGTCCCTAACCCCACCGTCTAGGAGAACCATGGACACCCTCACCTTCTCGGCCAACATTGACGCCGCCGACCTCGAGGCCCGCACCATCACCGGGACCGTCGTCACCTTCGGCGAAGTCGGCAACACCTCCGCCGGGCCCACCGTCTTCGAGGCCGGTTCCATCACCATCCCCGAAGACGTCTCCGCAGTGCGCTTCAACCTTGAGCACGACCGGACGCGCCCCATCGGTCGAGCCGCATCCCTCGAGCCCGATGGCAACGTCATCACCGGAGCGTTCAAGATCGCCGGCACTCGCGCCGGTGACGACGCACTCCTCGAGGCCGCCGACGGACTCCGCGATGGCATGAGCGTCGGTGTGCGAGTGCTCAAGGCCGCCTCGGTCGAGGGCGTGCTCCGCGTGACCTCCGCCCAGCTCGAGGAAGTTTCCCTCGTCGCATTCCCCGCTATCGCCTCGGCAAAGGTCGCCACCGTCGCCGCCTCCGAGACCCCAGACCCCGAGGCCGACCCGGCCCCGGAAACCCCAACAGAAGGACAAGAAATGGAATCCACCGCAACAGCGGAGGCCACCGTGGTGGAGGCCTCTGTCCCCGTCGCCGTCCCGGCGCCCGCTTACGCTTCGCCCCGTCTCCCGGATCTCGGCTCGTACCTGTACGCCGCCGCAAACCGTGAGCGCGAGCCGCAGGCGTGGGAGAGCATCACCGCCGCACTGGCCGAGCAGAAGTTGGCAGACAACACCGGCATCGTCCCGGCGCCCATCGTCGGCCCCGTCGTCGACACGCTCCTCGCACAGCGCCCCTTCATCAACGCCGTACCGACCCGCGCCATGCCGGCAACGGGCAAGAGCTTCACCCGCCCGAAGGTCACCCAGCACACCACCATCGGCGCCCAGTCGTCCGAGCTCGCAGAGCTCTCGAGCCAGAAGATGACCGTCTCATCCCTCACGGTCAATAAGGGCACCTATGGCGGAGCGCTTCGCCTCTCCGTCCAGGACCGCGACTTCACCGACCCGTCGGTGCTGCCGCTCCTCGTCGAGGACATGGTGAAGCAGTACGCAGTGTCAACCGACAACGCTGCCGCCGATGCTTTCGTCACCGCCGTCACCGATGAAATCGCACTGGCCGCCAACGCCACCGTCGATCTCGTCATCGCTGCCATCTACTCGGCAGCATCGGCCATCAACGGCAGCATCAACCAGCTCCCCGACACGATCTTCGCGTCACCCGACCAGTGGGCCCGCCTCGGCTCCCTCGTCGACACCGCGAAGCGTCCGGTGTTCCCGAACCTGGCACCGCAGAACGCCGCCGGGCAGATGAACGCCGGCAGCTTCTCGGCTAACCCGCTCGGCCTCAACTTGGTCGTCGACAGCAACTTCGCATCGGGCACCCTCATCGTGGGCCGCGCCGAATACACGGAGTGCTGGGAACAGCCGGGTGGACAGCTCCAGGTCGCCCTTCCGGGCACCCTGGGCTTCGAGCTCAGCTACTACGGCTACTTCGCAAGCTTGACCACGGAGGCCACCGCCTTCCGGAAGATCAAGCCCGCCGCGTAGTCCAAATCTTCTTGGCCGGCGCCTTACCAGCGGCACACCGTCCCCCGACAACTTCGCCCACAACGCTCTCGAGAGGGAAGCGACAGAGCGAAGGCGCCGGCCAAGAACCCCCACCGATAGGAGACAGACATGCCGATCATCACCGCCGCCGAGCTACGCCCGGTACTCGGTGTCGGCTCGACCGTCTCCGACGCCACACTCACCCAAATCTGTAACGCCGCCGAGGGCGCCATCACTCCCTACCTTCGAGTGAAGAACGCCGCCGGCACGAATATCGACTACTCCACCATTCCAGTGGTCAAGGAATGCACACTTGCTGCCGCGGTCGAGCTCTACAAGACCCGCACCGCGCCCGGTGGCCAGTACTCCGCCGTCGACTTCACCCCAAGCCCATTCCAGCTCGGTCGCTCATTCTTCGAGCGCTTCGAGGGCCCGATGGCGGCATACATCACCACCGGGGGATGGCTCGGATGAACGCATTCAAGGCCGCCCGGGAATCACTCGCCGACGCCCTCACCGGCATTGGTGCCAATGTCTACGAATACCCGCCCGAGATGGTCGGCACTCCCGCCGTCGTGGTCGTCGTCGACGATCCCATGGCCGAGCCGCTCGTCATCGGGTCACGCCTTCGCTTCGCCGCCAACTACAAGCTCATGGTGTGCGTTGCGCCAATGACCAACCTCGGCTCGCTCGAGGCCGTCGAGGAGCTCGTGATCGAAGTCCTCGGAGCACTCCCGGCCAATGTCCTCGTCGGACCAGTGGCCGCACCGATTGTCACCCAGGTCGGCCAATCCGATCTCGTGGTGTGCGAAATCCCCGTACAAGTCCAAACAGAAGAAAGCTAGGAGAAAAGCATGGCAACTTACGTTAGCGCCGGGACCGACATGACCCTCATGATCAACTCGGTCGCATACTCGGAGCAGGTCAGCATGGTCGAGCTCACCGTCGAGCAAGAAGTCGACACCTACCGCACCCTCACCGGTAAGACCAAGATCGTCACCGGCACGGATGCCAACCTCAAGGTGAAGTTCTTCCAGGATTGGCCCGGCAGTGCATCCGGTGTGGCCGAGAAGCTTTGGGCACTCGCCGCGGCAGGCGCGGCCGTTCCCTTCGTCCTCGCCCTCAACGGCACCGGCGGAGCGACCTTCTCCGGAAACCTCATCCCGGCCTACCCGACCGTCGGCGGAACTCCCGGCTCCGGCCTCGAGTCTGACGTCACCATGGAAATCGTCGGCACCGTCACCATCGCCAACAACCCCGCGTAACCCATGAGGCTCCGCATCGACGTCGAGCATCTCGACGGCAACTACGCCGCCGAGATCCTCCCGCCCGACCTCATGAGATGGGAAAGCAAGACCGGCCAAAAAATGGTCGACCTTGCCACCCGTATGGGCATGAACGACCTCGCCTTCATGGCGTGGGCGTCACTCACCCGTCAGGGCTTGGCCAAAGGCAACTTCGACACATGGGCCGACAGGCTCACCAGCGTCGACGCAGTGCCCACGGAGGCCCCGACCCCTACACCCGGGGACAACTAGGCAGGACGCTTGCGGAGCTCGCCGTCGCCATGCACGTGGCTCCGCAAGCGCTCGCCCAGGAATCCCCGGAAATGCTCGTCACGCTTCTCGCAGTACTTAACGAACAAAATGAAAGGTTGAGGGATCGCTAATGGCCAAGGCATCGTCGAGCGCCGCCGGCTTCTCAACCAACGCCGACGACATTTACAAGCTTCAAGAGGCATTCAAGGCGTCGGGAAAAGACGCCATGAAAGCCGCCCGCACTGTCACCAATGACGTCGGGAAGGCCATGACCGGCGAACTCAAGGCCGCCGGCATGGTCGGGCAAGGACAACTCGCCGCGCTCGTGGCGAAGAAAAGCATTAAGGCAGAGCGCAAGCAGGTGTTCAAAGGCAAAGACGGAGTAGTCCGGGTATCGAAGTTCACCGGCGGATACATCCCCGTCGTCGCCATCGGCAAGGGTGGAGAGCTCGCAGTGTCCCGCAAGGGCACGGAGAAGAACCCCCGCCCGACCGCCGAGGAAGTATGGGCCGGCACCGAGTTTGGTGCTCTCGCCCCGCTCCCTAACGGTGGGCAGCGCTTCCGCAAGCGCATCAAAAAGGGCTATTACTTTTTCTCCACGTGGGACCGCATCAAAGACCATTACGCCGTCGTCTGGCAGCAGAAGATGGGCGCCCTCGTCTCATCATTCGAGAGGGGCTAAACCATGGCCGACAAAATCGCCCGCGTAGCCTTTATCGCCGACGTACAGGGGTACGTCAACGGAGTCGACAAGGCGCAGAAAAAGACCAAGGGATTCCAAGACGGAATAGGCAAGATGGCGCTACCCGCCGCGCTTGCTTTCGGCGCCGTCACTGCCGCCGCTATCGACTTCACCAAGGCCGCCGCCGAAGACGAAAAAGCCGCCAACATTCTCGCCGGCACACTTAAGAACACAACAAGCGCGACCGACGCCCAGATCTCCGCCACCGAGAAATGGATCACTCAGACTTCGATGGCCACCGCGGTCGCCGACGATCAGCTCCGCCCGGCACTGGGCAAGCTCGCCACCGCGACCGGTGACATCACCAAAGCCCAAGACCTCATGGCAATCGCCCTTAACGCCTCAGCACAGACGGGCAAGCCTCTCGAGGCAACAACCACGGCAATCGCAAAAGCCCAAGCGGGTCAGCTAACCGCGCTTAACAAGCTCGTGCCCGGACTCATCGACGGATCAGACAAGACCCTCACTTTCGCCGACGCCATGGCCAAGCTCGACGCGACGACGAAGGGCGCCGCCGAAGCCGCGGCAGACGCCGACCCATACGCGAAAATGACTATCGCCCTTAATGAAACTAAGGAAGCGATAGGCGCCGGGCTTCTGCCGATCATTCAAAAGTTCACGCCGTACTTGCAGGCCATGGCGACATGGGCCCAAGAGAACTCGGACAAGATCGTGGTGCTCATCGGCTTTATCGCCGGGCTCGCCGGGTCGATTCTTGCCATTAACGGAGCGCTCAAGATTTACGAGGGCGTCATGGGCGCCATCAAAATCGCCACCGGCCTATGGTCGGCGGCACAAGCCATCCTCAACGTGGTGCTCACCGCTAACCCCATCGGGCTCGTCGTCATCGCCATCGCCGCCCTAATCGCCATTTTCGTCGTCGCCTATACCAAGGTCGGATGGTTCCGCGATGGCGTCGACGCCGCCTTCGGTGCCATTAAGACCGTCGTCTCCACCGTCATCGGCTTCATCGGGGAGAAGGTCCCCGAGGTCTTCAACAACGTCATCGAGTTCTTCAAGGGCCTCCCGGACAAGTTCCTCGGCATCGGGAAGACCCTCATCAACGCCATCACCTACCCTTACCGGGAAGCGTTCGCATGGATAGCCCGGGCATGGAACGCGACCATTGGCTCCCTATCCTTCGAGTTCCCATCATGGGCCGGGCCACTCGGTGGCAAGGGCTTCTCCGTCCCGAAGCTCCCCGAAAGTATCCCCGCACTAGCTGACGGTGGAATCGTCACCGGCCCAACTCTCGCCCTCATCGGTGAGCAGGGCCCCGAGGCCGTGGTCCCGCTTAATCGGATGAATGGCGTCACCATCAACATCTCAGGGGCACTCGACCCGGTGGGCGTAGCTCGACAGATTCAACAGATTCTCGGCCAAGCTAATGTCCGGCTCGGTGTGGCATGACCACCACTGTCACAATCAACAACCTCCCGGTCGAGGCCCGCGTCCTCGAGGGCGTGACAATCCGCTACGGGCGCGACGGCATCGACGACACCGTGCCCGCCTCATCCTGCTCGCTGCAGCTCCTCGCCACTAACGAAGCACAGCCCGCCATAAGCCTTCGGGATCTCGTCGTCGTCAAAATCGACGGCACCACGGTCTTCCGCGGGAAAGTCACCGACCGGCAAATCGACGTCCCCTTCATCGACTCCGCCCGCATCGGGACCATTCAATCCGTCATCGCCGTCGGCGCCCTCTCCGAACTAGGCCGCATCCTGGCCGGGGGAGTGGCCTACCCTTCCGAGCTCGACGGCGCCCGCGTCTCCCGCATCCTCACCGAAGCCGCACCACTCGCCCCCACCATCGACGCGTCGACCGGGCCCATCTCAACCTCGGAACAGTCGTACGACTATTGGGCATCGGCGGGCCTCGAAACCATTGACGCCGGAACGGTCACACTCAACGCCCGCACCGGCGCGACGGCCAAGGCCCTCGAGCTAGTCGACACCGTGACCACATCCGCCGGGTCGCCCGGCCTGTACGAAACCCCCGCCGGCCTGTATGGCTACGCCGACGCCCGCCGCCGATCCAAGAACATCACGCCCATCACATTGGACGCCGCCATCATCGGCGCATCCATAACGTCAGCGTCTCGAGTCGGCGACCTCATCAACACCGTCAGCGTCACCTACGGCACAAGCTCGCCACAGGCCGCCGTAAGCGCCACCGACCCCCTCAGCACTAACGCTTTCGGCACCATCGCCAAAAGCATCACCACCGAGCTCGCATCCCTCACCGACGCCGAAGACCTCGCCACGCGCATCACCCGCACAAGATCAGAGCCCCGCCTAAATCTCGAATCTATAACGGTTAATCTCGACTTGCCCGCACTCGACCCCGCAGTGAAGACAGCACTCACCGGGCCGACTTACGGCAAGCCCATCACCCTCACCGGGCTCGACTCCCGCATGGGCCTCGGCAGCACATGGCAAGGCTTTATCGAAGGGTGGACTATCAGCGCCCGGCAAGGCCGCGAAGCCATCACGCTCAACGTCTCCGCCCGCGTCTACTCCCTACTTCTCGCCACCGTCTCACAGCTCTCGAGCTCCGTGAACCGGCTCGAGGGGACCGTCGACGGGCTCGCCGAGCTCTGGGCACCCGACCCCCGCTTCGACTCACTCTCTAACACCATCAACAGCCTCTCGGCCTACACCATCGACCGCGCCTACAAGATCGCATAAGGAAAGGAAAGAACATGCCGCAAGTAGTCTCCGGCTTCACCGTCCCCGCCGGGTCGGATGCCATCTCCACCATCGACGACACCATGGCCACGATGGCCGGGGAACTTTCGTCCAAGTTCTCGACCTTCACACGCAACACGCAAACCGGCACCAGCTACGCCCTGGCACTCACCGACGCCGGCGACCTTGTAACGCTCTCCAACGCTTCCGCCGTATCGGTCACCATCCCGCTCGAGGCGTCCGTCGCATGGGCCGCCAATACCGTCATCACGCTTGCCAACTTAGGCGCCGGCACGGTAACCGTCTCATGCGCCGGAGGGACGCTCAACGGCTCAAATCTCACTCTTTCTACTAACGAGGCCGGAAGCCTAATCAAAACAGGCACCAACACCTGGCTCATGACCAAGGGTGGTGGGCTCCCAAAAGCATCCGTTAGCTCGTCGACAGGTGCGCCGACGACCACAGCTAACGGCTCCCGCACCTCGTACCGCTGGGCAGGCAGCGGAACCGTCACCCTGACCGAGGGAATGCTCGAGGTACTCATTGTCGGAGGCGGAGGTGGCAGCGGCGCCGGAGCCCCCGGCGGAGGCGACCCGGGGCGAGGAACCGGAGGCGGAGGTGGAGGTGGAGCAGTCGTATCGCAAACCATCTACGTGGCAGCCGGCACCTACACCTTGAGCGTAGGCGCCGGAGGAGCAGCTCAAAACGTCGGCATTGGTAGCGCATTCTCGCCCATCCTTTACGCCCCCGGCGGAGGCTTCGGACGCAACGGAGCCGAAGGCGCCGGCAGCGATGGCGGGTCCGGCGGAGGCGCAGGTGGCAACACCACAGCAGCCAACGGCGGAAACACCATCTCCAATTTCTGGGGATTTAGCGGAGGCGCAAACGGAAGCAATCAAAGAGGCGGAGGGGGAGGCGGATCTTCCGCCGTCGGGGCCACCGGAGTATCCGGAGGCGCCGGTGGCGCAGGAACCTCCAAAACGATTGTCAACGGATCAGCAGTTACCTATGCGGCAGGAGGTTCAAGCCTCGCATTCGGTACTTCCACCGCAGGCACAGCAGGAACCGCCAACACAGGGAACGGAGCCGGAGGTGGTGCCGCCGATGCTTCAAACGGTGGCGCAGGCGCCGCCGGCGGCTCAGGTGTAATCGTTCTACTCATCGGATAAGGATTTAGATATGCCATATTTTGCATACTGCCCACGAGGAATTGTTGAGCGCGTAGAGCGCATCGAGCCCGACGTTATGAGCGACAAAAAGGGAACAGAGAAGGAAGCCCTTGGGCAGCAATTTCTCGCAAGCATTTATCCCGACACAGAACCCGCTCACTTCGTGATGACTCATTACCCGGTGGGCCAACCCGACCCCTTCCCGCGTGGCAAATACGCCGGACTAGCCGATACATGGGACGGCTCAATATTCGCCACACCAGAGCCCATCGAGCCGGTAATCCCATGAGCTGGGCAGCACTCCGAGACGCCCTAATCACCGGAGCCGTGGTTATCCTCTCGGCATTCGTCGCCGCGGGCGCGGATCTTTTCTCCGTGACATGGGACGACGCCCGGCTGTACCTCGCCGCGGGCCTCGCCGCCGTCATCCGGACAGCTTTAACCGCACTCGACCCTAAGCAAACCGCCTACGGAAAGGGCTCACAAGATGCCAGGGACTAGCACCAAGGGCTACCCATACATTCTCGGCACCGACACCGCCGACACCATCGACGACACAAGCCTCGCCCTCGCCAACAAGCTCGAGGCCGTCGTCCCCTTCGCCATGAGCTCCGGCACCGTCAACGTCACACTCACCGCCTCAACGTCGGGCACCGCTACCGTGACCTTCCCCGCTGGTCGCTTCTCTGTCGCCCCGCTTGTGCAGCTCACCAAGTCCTCGAGCGCTGCCGCCGCACAGCTCACCATTCCCATGGTCACAGCTCTCAGCGCCTCGAGCATGACAGTGGCCCTCTACGCGACCGCTACTCAGACCGTGACGGTGGCCGTGCATTGGTGGGCCGTCCAAATGACAACCGCCGCCGCGAACGGATAACCATGCCCAACTCACTCAACGGATGGCCAGTACTCCCACCAGGGGACCGGCGCCTCAAGACAATCACCGTCCCCGGAACCACCGTCCGGCTCACCGTCCGAGACGTATGCGCCCCAGTCTTCGCCGCACTCGCCTCGGACTACAACCGCCTAGTCGAGCCCATCGCCCTCGGCGAGCACGATGACGCCGGCTACACCTACCGGCAAGCCCGCGCCGCCGACGGATGGAGCAACCACGCCTCGGCCACCAGCATCGACATTAACTGGACCGGGCACGGAGCCCAACGCCCCTCCAATCGGAAATGGTGGCAGCTCACCAAGCCACGCACCGCCGTCGGCATCCTCCAAAAGCGCTACCCGATCCTCACATGGGGAGGCACATGGTCCCCAAAGTATTGGGACCCCATGCACTGGGAAATTAAGCGTGGAGTGTCCCCGGCCATGGTCGAGGCATTCATCCGGAAGAACAAGCTATGACGCCCGAAGCCCTGGCAGCTTTCGGGGCTCTCCTCGTCACCATTCTCATCGCCGTCGTCGCTCTGACATTCAAGGTTACAAGCACGCTTAACCGGATAGAGCATCAACTATTCCCTAACAGTGGCAAGAGTCTCCGGGATCGAGTCGACCGCATCGAGCACCAAGTCGAGAGAATTGCCGACCATCTCGACCTCAGCGACACGCCCAATATCTAGTAATACCTAGACATATGCGTGAGTACGGTCTAGCCTTCCCGCATCAAACAAAAATTCCACATGGGGACAGTCTTTAGAGGCTTACGCCGATAACGCACAGAACGTCGAGCGCTTTCACGTTATGACAAATTTACATAACGTACTCACGGTCTAGGCATCGCTTCTAAATTCGTCCCCCATTCATAGGGGAGACGGGAATGCCAGCAGCAGCACTACTACAGGTAACAAGCAAGACCCGGGAGCAAGTACGGATTCATGCCGGGACCTCCGGCGATCAGCTCGCCGTCATGTCGATCAGCACCGACTCGACCGACCTGACCTTCCACATGTCGTGCGCCTACCTCACCGACCTCATCGAAGAGCTCGACCGCATCCGGAAAGACCTCGTGGCACATGGGGAGTACGACTACCACGACCGGACGCCCGTGAGCCGTCAGATGACGCCAAAGGAAATCCGAGACCGTGAGCGGGGCCTCGCCTCAGCTCCTCCCATTCCCGAGCCTCGCAAGATCATCAACGAACGGCTCTCCCACGTAATCGAGGCCATCTAAATGAACCCCTTCGAGTCGTGGATGACGATCATCTCCATCGCGGTCTTCACTTGTGTAGCGGTCTGGGCGTGGGCATGAGTGAGCAGCTTCTATCCGTCGGGCAGGCCGCGCTCATGCTGGGCGTCGGTGTGGACACCATTCACCGGTATCTCGACTTAGGAACACTCGAGGGGACGCGCCTACCCAGTGGGCACCGGCGCATCACCCTCGCATCCGTCGAGCGCGCAAAGGCAAGCCGCGTGCGAATCTCGTCGACGGTAACTACGACTCAGGGGGGCGCGTGATGGCCGCCGCGGTACTAGCTGCCGCCCTCACTCTCGGAATGCCGGCACAACCTCCGGCGATTCACACTCCGAAACATGAGAACACCGGCGCACAAGCCTCGGCCTACCAAGGCCGCTTCTACTCGGAAAGGTATGAACGCTTCCGGCTATGCGTCGGGCAGCGGGAGGGCCGCTTCCAGTATTGGGGCACCGGATCGAATGGCCGCTATCAAGGAACCTTCCAGATGACTCCCGAGCTAGTAACGGGCGCCGCGTGGATGATGACTCGAGAGCTCAGGGCCACCTATCCGGAGCGTTGGCGGGCCATCCGTGACGAACTCCTAAATACGCCCGGACATGAGTGGTCACGCTTCTACCAAGACATGGCCTTTTTCACGATTCTTTCGTGGCGTGGCCCTGGCACCGGCGCCCGGCATTGGGCCGGTGGCCGTTACTCCTGCCGCCCGTAATGACGCCCATTTATCGCTGCCGCTTGTGCGGGGCGTGGTGTTGGCGCACCCAAATCTGTCTATTTCATAAGGGGAACTAATGATTTTCGAGAAGCGATTGGGCCACAAGCCCATGGGCCACATTGACCCATCTATCCATGTCACGAGGCACTCAGAGACTTCGACCATTCAACTCATGGCCTCTAACGATCACTCGCACTTCTGCATCATCACACTCACACCAGACACCGCTAACAAACTCGGATGGGCACTCCTCGAGGCCGTCGTGGCCAAGAAGCTCGAGGAGGCCGGGGAATGACCGACGCCCTCTTCGACCTAGGCCCTTCCGATTGTTGGCAGTGCGGAAGGCCCCTCCGTAATTACACATGCGGATGGTGTTCTCAGAATCAGCAAGGCTCGACCTTGGTCAAAGAGCTCCCGGCCTCAACGAAGGATCTCGAATGGCTCGACCGTGCCACCCAATGGCGGAGAAGTCTCAACCCTCACTCGAGGGTTACATCCGATGACCTCATAGCGGCCATTGGCCTCCCGGTCGGCTCCCATAACCAGATCGGATCCCTATTCCACACATGGAATAAGAAAGGCTACTTGCGCTTCGTCCGGATCGTTCGAGCCTCGAGGAAATCCCGCAACATGGGCACACTTCGGGAGTGGGAGGTCATGGCATGAGCCGGGACGACTACATCGACGTCGCCACACGCATCCAAACCTTCTACGAGAAGTATCCGGAGGGAAGCCTCGCGTCCGAATACGAGATCCGTGAAGTACTCGACCACACATGGATCATCGTGAAGGCATACGCCTACCGGACAGCCGACGACTCGAGGCCCGGAATAGGACACGCATGGGAGCACGTTCCCGGGCGCACTCCCTACACCATCGGCTCGGAGCTCATGGTCGGAGAGACCTCAGCATGGGGCCGCGCTATCGCTTCCCTCGGCATCGCAGTGCATAAGGGAATCGCCTCAGCTCAGGAAGTACGCAACGCACAAGGCGCACAGAGCGCCCCGGTGCAAAGGCTCGAGGAAACACCGCCCGATGACCCTTTCTACGCGTCAGCGCCCTCCACAAGCCCAGGAAGGCCCGACACCGGGAGATCAGCGGGCAAGATCCCACACGCCCAAAAAGCCTCCATTCCACAAGTGAAGCTCGTGAACTCACTCATCACAAAATGGGCCAGGGATCTCGGCCAAGACCCGCTCGAGCTTCTCAACGCATGGCTCACCGATCACCAATACGAAACCGTCACACGCTTCGAGGATCTCGGATGGCAGGCCGCCAAGCCCCTCATCGACCAACTGAAGGGGAAGGGATGATTCAAGCCGTCGCCACCGTGCTCGACTTCGCCCCGGACCATTGGACTAGCGGCACCCGGATCGTGGCCATCGCACTCGCCGACCGAGTGAACCAAGACGGGCAGTGCTGGCCCAGTGTGGCCGACATATCTAGGCGCACTGGCCTATCCGGACGCATGGTCCAAAAGCATCTCAGATACCTCGAGGAGGAGAACGTCATCACATGCAACGGGCAGCGCATGGGAACCAGTGGACAACCTGTTAGCAACTTGTGGACATGGCGCTTCTGGCGATTGGGAGGGGTGAACCACAGTTCACCGGGGGGGGTGTCACACAGTTCACCCCTTCCACGAGGGGGAGGGGTGAAGCCCAGTTCACCCAAACCGTCATTACTAACCACCAGAGAGAATCATTACACCGGGCAGACAGCATGAGACCGATATGCCAGTGACTTCGACAGGCTCCTCCCTAGGGGGTAACGGCACCACGGCACGGTGGGCCAAGCTTCGCCGGCGCATCCTCGAGCGCGACGGGTACGTGTGCGCCTACTGCCAAGGCAAGGCCAACAGCGTCGACCACATCATCCCTCGAGCAGTGTGGCCCGACGACATGCCCGGAGTAGATGACCCATCCAACCTTGTCGCCGCTTGTAAACCATGCAACAGCAAGAAAGGCAGCAAGATCGGGGCGCCTCCTCGAGAAAAAAATATTCAACGATTCACAAGCCGAGAGTGGTGAAAATGCGCGAAAAATCCGAAGCCCCCGCATTTTTTAGAGTCGCGGTACACAGATC
>OFSE01000303.1_pt1 | contig 15659 bp, 22 predicted proteins | sample 1543261 | NCBI WGS metagenome assembly OFSE01 (sample SAMN07774225, study PRJEB24372) | wastewater metagenome | isolation source: Exp Tend VB 50WW | collected 2016-02 | reverse complement strand
AGATTGAACGTCATGCGGCGCGGCGTGCCATCCACGAAATGAATGTCTTCACCCTGCTCGATGCTTTCAATGACCCACAGCCCCATGAACAGGCCTTGGCCCGAAACGAGCGGCAGCGGCTTGCCCAGGTCGCCGAGCAATCGCAGCGCTTCGAGGCTGCTGCGGTCGCCAGTGAGTTCCGGGCAGAGCATGCCGGACAGCGTGATTTTCTCCGCCGTTTTGCCGGTAAATTGCAACGCAGGCGTTGTGCCGATAAGCTGTTGTTCCGGCCAGTTCCAGCCGGTGGAGCGTGTGAGGTTTTGATACGGGACGGTGTCCAGCATGAAGGGGAAGCCCCCGAGCATCATCATCATGGCGAGGAAGGTTGTGGGATGACACCGAACGCGGCCATGTCGTAGAGGTCGCGGCTTTGCAGCTTCGACCTGACTGCCTGCCCGACGCCGTTGGCATCAGTGCCAGGCGGAACGGTGACGTTGATGTTGAAATCCTGCTTGACGTTGTTGTTCATTGTCGTGCCGCTTTTTCCTGCTGCTGGCATGTTCGCAGGTGGCAAAAGCAGTTCGGTGCCTCGTGATGTCGGCTTTGGAATATTCGACGACATCGACGGAAGCATGCCGTCGCGAGAAGATCGCACATTGCTGTCACGAGCTTGCAAGCTTTGCTGCGTCGTGTCATTCAGAGAGCCGAACCACTTGCCGACATCGGAGTTGCCGACCCAACCTGTGAAGCCTTCCCACAGTTCTTTGAGGTCGTTGATTGCCTCGGAGATCGGAAGATAGACGTTGGTGCGGAACCATTCGGATACGGAATCCCAGTTGCTGTAAATAGCAACGGCTGCCGCGCCGATGGCAACAGCCAGCAATCCCCACGGGCCTGTCAGGGCGCCGACTGCTACGCCCATAGTCCAGAGCGAAGAGCTAAGTTGCACGATACCAGCGATGACTGGCGCGAAGTTCAACGCCACAAGGCCAGCGCCGAGATTGCCCCAGCCGCCGACAGCCTGAGCCACCCATGAAACCATGCTGGTGATTTGAGTGACGACTTGACCAATGTTGGATACAAGCGCAGGCAGCTCATTAGTGACAAAGGCACCGATGGCCGGTGCCAAGTTTTCCATGAAACTTTTTCCGGCCTCTTGAATCCATGCGGTGAGCATGGGGCCGTGCTGAGTAATGATCTGTCCGAGCTGCCCCACTAAATCCGTGAACACTGGAAGCAACGGCGCGAGAGCCTGATTTTTGAATCCTGTGAGCCTGAGCTTGAACTGATTAAACGCGGCGTCGGCTTTGTTGACGGCATCATTTGTGTCATCGCTCAGGATGTAGCCGGTTGCTTTTGCCTCGTCGTAAACTTCTTTGAGTCCAGCGGCTCCAGCTTTCAGCACTGGCAATAGCTTGTAGCCAGACTTGCCAAAGATCTCGTTGGCGAGCGCGGTCTTGTTAACCGTGTCCGGCAGTCTCGCAAACGCCTCGGTGATGTGCGTGAGCTGCTGCTCCGGCTTCATCTTTTTCAGCTTTGAATAACTGACGCCAAGAGCCGCAAACGATTCCTTCGTGCCGTCACTTCCTTCGGAAATCTTGCTTTGCAGCTTGGACAAGATCGAGCCGAGTTTCTCGGATTCTATGCCGACCGTGCCAGCGGCAAACTGCCAAGTTTGCAGCGCCTTGGTGGACATGTTCAAGCCCTCGGCTTGATCTGCTAGCGCGTCACCTTGGTCGATGAATTCGGCTGTCAGATAACCCACGCCAGCGATTGAGCCACCGATCACGCCAGCGGCAACGCCTAAGCGTGTGAATGCGCCGCCAAGTTTGTCTTTCAGCCCGCCGACAGCATCGCTGACACCTTTGGCGCTTGTCTTCAGTTTTGCAAAGGCATCGCCCACGCGGTTTAGTCGGCCAAGCTCTTGCTGCGTCCTGCCGATGCTTTGCGCCAGCCGAGCCTGTTCTTGTGTGAGCTGTGACGTGTCCACGCCAGCGGCTTGCAGAGACGCTGACAGTTTCTCGATCTGCGCCGAATAGCGGGCAACAGCAGCCGTGTTGCCCTTTCCCTGGGCGTCAGTAAGCCGCGATTGTGCAGATTGCAGACGGCCTATGTCAGCCGACTGACGCTTGAGCTTTGACAGGCTGGCTCCGAGGTCATTGACCTTGCGCGAGATGCCACCGAACACGCTGCCGACCGACGACGACATTGCCGCGCCGATCTGGACTGTTGCTGAGATGTTGCGATTAGCCATGCTTCGGTTTTGGAATGAGCTTCACCCATTCCAAGAACTCGTCATGGGGTAGCTCGTCAATTTCGGAAAGAGGCCAACCGGTGTAGTTGGCTAGAAAAAGGACGCAGCGTTTCAGGTCGTCTTTTTCTTGCCACTGAAACCCGAAAGCGCGTCTTGAAGTTTGACGTAGTCGCTCAGGTCAAGCGACTCGATGGTATCCGGTGCGAGCTGCGACAGGTTCGCCAGGAGCGTGATTTCAGCCTCAGCGCCATCGCGTCCGCCAGCGCTTGCAACGCGCATGTCTTTCACGGTCGGGCGACGTAGCTCGACCTCGTTCAGAGTCGCTCCGTCGGCCTTGACAGGGTAGTCGAGTTTGATGCGTGGCATAACTTAGATTCCGATTGCGGCACGTTGAGCGGCGAGACGATCCACGCCATTCACGATGCGTTTCATGTTGAGAACGTCGATGTCGTGGAGGCGCACGCCGTCGATGTCGTAGGCGAACTCGCGAATGTCCATCGTGAGAGAAACGCCAGCCTTTGCACCAGCCGTGACCGCATCCCATTCAACGCTGCGGATCGTGCCGCGCTGTGTGAAGACTTCGGCCTTCACTGTGCCATCGAGGTCTTCGAGAGCACCGCGAACGATCAGGCTGAATGTCTGGCCTTGACCGACGCCCCACAGGCGAAGAGCCTCGGCAGCAATCTTCGACAGTTTGAAGGTTGCCTCCATCTTCTCTTGCCCCATGTCGAGCGCAACACTGGTGTCCATGCCGCCAGCGCGGAAGTCCTCAACCTGGACGGCGAGAGTTGGAGCCTGATACTCCTCGACATTCCCGGCAAAGCCGAAACCATCGAGGAACAGATTGAAGTTTTTGCGGATTTGAGCGGCAGCAGCCATGATCGTTCAGGTGATGAGGGTTGAGGAATTAGGCGAGGATCTCGGTGATGTAGTCGTTCACGAGGATCGAACGGAAGATCACGTTCTCGGCTGGATAAGGCGGCGTGAACTCGAAATTGAAGTAAACTTTGCCCTGCGAGATGTTCGCCGGGCTGTTGAGGTCCGGGTCAGGCCAGCACTTACCGCCGAGGACAGCGCCGAGGTTCGTGAGCGTCTTGATGTAGGCGTTCACGCTTTCGGCTACGTCTTCGAGGTAGGTGCGCGAGATGTTGCGGTCAACGGCCCACAGGTGAGCGCGAAGGATCGAGTCGTTGATGAGGTCAGCAGTGCGACGAACGGAGATGAACGCGAACTTCGGATCGGCGCTTGTTGTGCGGTTGCCCCACAAGCGATTTCCGTTCTGCTTGATGACAGTCGTGATGTTCGCCTCATTCAGCAGGTTTGCTGGGCTGGTCGGATCTCCAAGGCGGAAGCCAACGGCGCGAGAGGTGCCGGTGAAGCCGAGGATTTCAAGGTTCGACGGCGACCACCAGAAGCCGCGCTCATAATCGGACTTCGCGGTTGCTCCGGCCCACGCAGCGGATGGCGCATGATCGACGCCATCTTTAACGAGCCACGGGTCGATGATCGCGAGGCGGTCAGAACCGAACTGAGTTGCGTAGTTGATCGCGGCGGCGTCGCCGGTGTTCGGACCATCAGCGAAAGCGAAAGCGCGGAGCTTGTTCGCGCTGCTGATAAGAGCGTCTGCCACAGTCTTCTCATTGGAGAACTCAGGCGCGATGAGGATGCGCGGCACGAGGCCGGTCACGCTTTCGCTGTCGAGTAGCTTGTCGATGCCTGCGATGATGTTTGCCTTTGTGACTTCGGCGTCGGCGTCGGCCTCCACGCGAACGACTACGATAACGGCGCCGACTTGATCGAGAATGTCGTCAAGCGCGGAAGGAATGGTGCCAGTCAGGCCAGCGCGAGCAGCCTCGGTGCGGGAAGATGCCACGCGGTAAGGCGTGTCGAGCGGGAAGGACTCATCGAGGCCGCCTTGCAAGCGAACGGTCGCGGAAGGTGTGACAACGCCAGAGCCACCGCTGGTCACGTCCACAAGTGCAGCAATTGCAGTGTTGGCATCCAGCGCGGTCTTGATCGTGGCGGGCGTGCTGGTGATCTGCCCAGACACATTCGTCGCCAGATTGACCGTGATGGCCTTGTCGCTCAAAGAGACGGACAAGGCGGCAGAGTTTGCGCCAGGATTACGCAGGCGGATGGAAATAGCGTTGCCCTCGATGCCTGCGGTGGCTGCGGTAAGCGTCAGGGCGCTCGTGCCAGTGCCCAGTGTAACACTGGCAGCGACATCAGACTCGGCATCAGGCGCGGTGCCGACGAGGCCGATGATGGCGCTGTTTACGGTGCGAATGGGGCGTGGGCCATCCGTGATTTCAACGACTTGAACGCCATGAAGGAATTGCTCGGGCATGAGGTGAGTTTAGAAGGTGGGTTTTGGGTGTCTTGTGCGGTTGGTTCCGGTTATGCTTTAACGATCCAATTGAGTGCCATCGATGGCTGCATGTTGTTGTGGGCAGTGCTGGGTCAGTCCTTCATAGACGCGGGCCATGTATTCAGCATGCGAGTGCCAAATTTCATCGACCTGGGGAACGTATGTTCCGTGAATCGTCTCGACCTTCATCCCGGCTTTCAGGTGTAGAGACGATGGCGAGTAAAGACGCATGGTGCTTTCGGGCGTTGGCGAGTTTGACGCGCAGCCGGTCAAGGCGAGGCCGCTCATCAGGACGAGCACGAGTTTCAAGGTCAATGATTTCATCGGTCAGCTTTTCGAGTTCTTCGGACTGCCGCCACGCCAGCCACAAGGGGAACGCCCGCATAGCTGCCGTAGCAGCGGTGAGGAATGCTGCAATCGTGCCCATCACACGCCGGTCTTGTTGCCGTCCTTGGCAGCGAGAAGCCCCATCCCGGCGAGCACGGTCACGATTTTGGACAGGTGCCCTTGGTATTCAGGCAGCCAAGTTTCGACGATAGTGGTCACGATGACGACTGCGCCGATGAGTGAGGTCTTCCAGTTTTTGATTATGTAGTTCATGCTTTGTATTCCCGCGGATGGTTTTTGTTTCCGTCATCATGCTGTCCGCTGCCACATGAACACGGTGATGTATGGTTGCAGGTTGTTATGAGCCTGTCCTCCTCCGGTGTTTGCGATGGCCGTGCTGTCAATCGCGGTAGAACTACCGGATGACCCTCGGTCAATCGACGGCGTGCTGACGCCCGTGCCGTAAAGAAGGTTGTGATTGTGAGCCGGTATTTCGGCCACAGTCAGCACATGCGTCTTGGCACCGCCCGTTTTGTCGAGCGCGTTAAACGACGCGTCTGCTTCGTCATAGCCGACGAGGGCTCGGCCTTGGCCGTAGCGCGTCCACGTTCCGAAACCGAGCCAGGTCGAAGGATTGCCAGTTCGGCGCGTGGTCAGAATCTCGCCGACCGGATAAGTTCGCTGCTGCATCAAGGCCCACAGAGCATCTAGGTATGTCGTGCTTGTCAGCAATTCAAGATTCGTGCGAGCCGTCGCCTTGTTCGGCACGTCGGAGAGATTGTTGCCGCTCTTCAGATAGTCGTTCTCACCCGCCGGTTCGTTCTGCACGATGAGGATCTTCGAGCCGTTTGCGTAGCTCGTTGCCAGCGTGATCGTCGTCGCGTTTGTCGCTGTCCAATCGCCTGGATGCAATCGCACGCCTTCGATGTAAACGGCGGCGTTGTTGGTCGTGCAAGTTACCAGCGTGACGGTTGTTTGAGATGCCGCGAGGGTTTGCTCCTCTTGAATGAGTTCGACGACGACGTTCACATCAGTCGGATCGGCCCATTCGGTGTCGCCATCGGCATTCGACGCTTTGCGAAGGATCTGATTGGTCGTCCCTCCAGGCAGTAGCGCGGTCAGATTGAAGTTGGCTTCCACCCACGAGCGCGATGCAACGATAATGCTTGTGTCCACCTGGAGCGTGATTGCGCTCGTGTTCGACACGTTCAAAATCAATCGCACGATCATGTCGAGCGTTGCGCCCTCGGCAGCGGTCGGCTTGTAAACGGCAGGATAAGAAGCCACCGCAATAAGTGCGCCCGTGCTGTCAAAAAGGCCAATCTCACGCACCGTCCAGCCGCCCTGATTTGCAGGGATCACAAGCTCGGCAAGTACACGCGTGTTGTTAGCCGGGTCGATGTCCACGCGGTTAAGTGCAGCGGTATAAACGACGCGGGCCAGATTTGTCCACGATGGGGTTGGCGTAACAGCGTTGCCGTTGCCATCGCCAATTTTGCCAGTCGTGATGTTCACGCTGGTATTGTTAGCGACGGCGTCGGCAATCTTCGCGAGGCCGAGGGTGGTGAGGATGGCTTCGTATGGCATGGTCAAGCTGGCGGTTGGATTTGTGCTTCCATGCCGGAGAGGGTGACACCTCCGACATAGATCAGCACGGGGTCAGTGTCGGCAAGGAAGTCTGTGCCGACAAGTTCAGAGCGTGCGTTTTTTTGCAGCAACGCAATTGCTGTTGCGCGTTCAATCGCGTCCTCGATCACAGCGCCACCTGCCGACTCGCCAGCGCGAATTTTGAACCGCAGTCGAAACGTGTATGCGACGCCGGTTGCCTCGTCGATCTCGACCTCGTAGCCAAGCCGCTCAAGTGCTCGGCGTAGTGCGCCAACGGTTCCTTTTTTGCGGTGCTGGTCAATGCTGGCAGCGATGACTTGGCGCTGTGTCTCGACCGGCCAAGTCGTCCCCCAATCGTCAACGCTGAGCGCCCATGCCAGCCACGGAAGCACGCTTTCTGGGCAGGTGTAAGGACTCCAGAGCTGTTTGGTTGGCACTGCCACGTCGCGCCCAGTCGCGAGCGAAAGCGCTCGTTCCTGCGGTGTTGCGTTCGGGGGCAAAAGGTCACTCATGCGGTAGCTGGCGTGATTGTGACACCCGTGCAAAACGGAGCTTGGGCTGCGGTGCAAACGAGGTCGGCAGTAATGCCGGGTGAAGAGAGCGTTACTCGCTCAACGCCACCGACGTGAAGCGCTGCATACAAGGCAGACAGCCGGATGTCAGCGCCGACCTTGTGCTGTGCGGCAACAAAGGCCGCAACGCTGGCTTCGGCGGCATCCTTGACAAGCTCAGGGTCTGGACCTGGTAGAATGTAGATCGTGGCGATGACTGCATACTGCTGAATCGTCGCGGATTGCACCGTGACTTGATCTGTCAGTGGGCGCACGTCTTCACCATTAAGTACGGCAAGAACCGCGCTCCTGAGATTTGTGTCAGCTGCTCCATTTCCAGCCTGAGCCAAAATGGTCACGAGCACGTCGCCAGGATCAGTATCGGGCGGACCTTGAACACCCACGTCTTTAACGCCCTCGACTTTGAGCGCGTGATAGACGTAGCTGCCGACAGGGCCAGCAGTGCTGAGGCCTTCAAGCGCGAGCTGCGTGCGATAGCGAAGGCTGGCATCGGTTTCGTAGGTGGCTGGAATTGGCGGAATCGCGTTTGCGTCGCCAGCGTCGATGAGCTTCCGCGTCACGCCAAACAAGCCCGCCAGTTGCTCCAGGTCTGCGCCGGTCGAGTAGGCCAGCATCACAGCACGAGAGCCATCATTTACGCGCTGGCGAATCAGCAGCTCGCGATAGGCCGCGACCTCGAGGATCTTGTAGGCTGGATCGGATTCAAGCAACGCGGTGAACGATGGGGCACGAGTTCGTAGGTCGGCCAGCATCTCGATGAGGATTGTCTCAAATGAGAGCGTCTCAACAACGTCGGGAGCCGGGAGGGTTGAAAGGTCAATGGGTGTGTAACTCATGCGGTGACAACGATGCCGTCGAGAGTGATAGGTTCGCCGGTTGGTGTGTAGGTTGCCTCAAGCTCGATTTCCACGCGGCCAGCTTGAGCGGCAGTGATGCCGACACGCCGAGGCGAAATGCGCGGCTCCCATCGCAAGAGCGCCTCAATGGTCGCGGCGTAGAGTTGCGAGATAGTGCCACGGTTCAGCGGTGCATCGACGAGCTGGAACAGCCGCGAGCCGTAGTCACGACGCATCACGCGACTGCCGAGCGGTGTCGTCAGAATGTCGCGGATCGACTGTTTGAGGTGGTCAAGGCCGGAAAGCGGCTTGCCCGTCGTGGCGCTGGTGCCTCGCATGTTGCAAGGATGACGCCCCGCTGAACCGTGGTCTTGTGCGGTTGGTTCCGGTCGAACGTGCGCTGGAGCCGACAGACTCGCTAAGGCTCACGCGTCGGTGAGCTTTTGGTTCACGCGAACCTCGCCTGCCATTTGGCAAGGAACGGCGTCAATGCACCGCCTTCCCCGTCTGCCATGCGACACTTGCAAGCCTCGGCCCTGTCGCATTCGAGCCATGCACATCCAGGCTCGTAGTGGAGGCGCGGTGTCTGCTTCTGGAGTCGGCAGACGGTCCCGGCCTCGAACTGGCCTTTGATTTGCTCCCATGCAGTCATGGCTTTGGAGGTCGGTTGTCAATCAGCGTGCCGTGTCGCCGTGCATCGAGCACGATGCCGCATCCAGCCGCGACGTGCCCAAGGTGAAAAGCTCCGCTCTCCGAGTCGATGTCCTCCCCCTCGATGATGGCGTCGATGTGGCGCTTCATCGCGCCGAGGTAGGTCATCAGCTCGACGTGGTTCTCGCGCCAATTCCACGGGCCATACTTTGCGGCTCCGAGAGCCAGAGCTTTGGCTGCTTCGGCGCTCAGCACTGGCGGCACAAGCTGGAGCTGCGGTTTAAGGGCGCCGGCTTGACCTTTTGGGTCGGCGGTGTGTGGAGCGACAGGGCGGAGCATAATCAAACGATTTTCTGGTGATCGTAGTTCTCCGCCTGCATGCGAGCGCGAACTGCTGCCAACGACAGCCCGAACGTGACTTGGAAATGCGGGCCTTCGGGAAAGCTCTTCCAGGTTCCCGCCCACTCAATGCCGTGCTCGGCTGCGAGCTTGCCAAGCTGGCTGTAAAGATCCGCAGCCAGCGCCGGTTTGCGCTCGTCGAGATAAACGCCAGCCTGGAACAGCCCCAGGTCGATCGCGAGGCCGTAGTTGTGCCAGGACGAGCCAGGGCGGGCCTTCGTGACGATGCGGCCCGGCTTTGTGCGGCCCTGAGTAAAAAGCGCCGCCTGTTGCTGCCACGAGCGAAGACCTGAAATGACTTCAACGGTCACGTTGCGTTTCGCCATCATCTCTTGAGCAGCGACGATGAACGGTTCCAGTTTGGCGCGAGCTTTCTTGTTGAGGCTCGCGAGATTTTCAAGGGTGCGTTTGGTGAACATAGGCTTTCGGCAATGGAGCGCCGAGTTTCCGGCGAGGTTTGAAGAGTTTTTCGAGCAGGTTGACCATATCAGCCAAGGCTTGAATGCCTCGGCAAATTACGCCAAGAACGAGCAAGGCGAGGATGAAAAGGAGGATCTCGGCCATAACTCAAACAGGTTGCCCAGTATTGCCGCCGCCAGATTGAACGCCGCCATGAACGTGCGTTTGAAGCGTAACGCTTCCGCCTTTGATTAGGCCGGTCGAAGTGATTTTTCCGGTGACTTCCACGTCGCCCGTGATCTTGATCTTGCCGCCCGAGAGTTCCAGAACGGCAGAGCCTACGACGACTTTTGCCTTGCCGTCCTCGAACGTCACAGCGCAGTCGCCACAAGTGACGCGCCACTTGCCACCGCTCGGAATGTCAATCTCGCGGGTGTTTGCTGCGGTGCCGTTCGCCGGATTCGCTTCGGTGAAGATCGCGCCGCGCTGGATGTAACCGGCGTTGCCAGTGCCTCCAGGATTGATGACGCTAACTTGCTCGCCGACTTTCGGGTGCCCGTTCCATTCTTTAATGTCACCTGCCTGCGTGGTTTGCCACGGCAGCGGCGCGGTGATGTTGTTCTCGCCGAATGACACGCGAGCGCGGCCCTCGACAATGCTGTGAATGGTGCCAACTCGAATGAGGTTCGCGATGCGGCTTTGGATGTCGGAAAGTTCTGCGCTCATATCGAATGCCCTCACCATGGAATGTCGTCAAAATCATCAGCCTGACGATTTTGCGCTGTCTGCTGTTGTGGAGCCGGTCGCGGCTGCGGAGCTGGTCCGTCACCATTGCTACGCTCGCCGCCCTGCTGCTGCTGTCCGCTGCCAAGGAACTGCACGCCTTCGGCAATGACGCGGAGCTTGCTGCGCTTCTCACCGGTCTGCTTGTCATTCCAGGACTGGAGTTCAAGGCGGCCATCGACGAAAGCGGGTGAGCCTTTTTTGAGATACTTCGCGCAGCTCTCGGCAGTCTTGCCCCACAGGCCGACGTCAACGAACGTCACCTCTTCATGGATCTGGCCTTGATCGTCTTTCCATTTGCGGTTCACCGCGATTGCCATGTCGGCCACTGGCGAGCCTTTCGGGGTGTATCGAAGCTCGATGTCGCGAGTGAGATTGCCGATGAGTTGAACTTTGTTGTAGGAGGCCATGCGGTGTCAGTGTGTGGGGTTGAAGTGTGCGCCAGATGCTCCGACATCCTTGCACCTTTGCAAGCGCAAAATCACTCTGCCTCGACAATCGGCGCGGGCTCATTCCCCTGCTCACTGACGTTCACCTCTTCTGGCACGTCGCCGTTGTCGATCCACACATCAGTGCCGAGCAAAGCATCATGCTCGATCTCGATGCGGCGGCACTCGTATTCAAGTGGGTCACCTTGGAACGTGTCGCGATAGGCTCCGATTACGCGGGCGGCTCCAACGGGACAGCTCCACTTCTTGCCGCGAACGAATGCCATCACCGCAGCCGCCAGATTGCGGACAGCGAGTTTCTTGCCGTCTTTGTAACTCTCGACGGCATAGACGTTGAGCCGCAACGTGACCTCGACTTGTTCGGCCCCGTTGTTGTCTGGGTCATTCGAGTCGATGTCATCCAGGTCGATCAAGAGAGCTGGCGTTTTGATCTTGTCACCTGGGCGCGGGTAGTAATCGACGTTGCACGTCGGAAACTGCGCGGCGAGCTGCGTCTTGAGGTTGGTGTGAAGCGTGGTGATGTTGACGGGCGAGTTCATGCGTTGAGGATCTGTTGTGAGGTTCCAGTTTCGCGCCCGCCCACCTTATCGAGCGCAGCGAAAAATTCTTCGAGCAACTTTGCCCGCACTTCATCAGGAAATTCGGCTTCGACATAAGCCATGCCGTCAGCTTCGATGGACTTCTCGACTCGATCAATCGGCAAGCGAGCGCGACCACGGCGACGGAAGAAATGCTTGTTCAGCTTGTTGTTCGTGAAGCCGCCTTTGCGGTCTTTTGCGCCGAGGTATTTTGCGCTGACGGGATTCAGGCCGAACCATACCTGCCCCGAGCCGCTGAGTCGATACTTTGCCCGCGTGCGTGCTCGTGCCGCTCGATACGGAATGCCAGCCTCGGCAGCGATGTCCTTTGCAGCTTTTCTTTCCGCCCACTTAAACGTCTTGCGTGTCGCGGTCTTGACCGCTTTCGAGATGTCCGACTCAAGCACGCCAAGCGCGATTTTAACGCGAGCCAAGTTTGAGCTGGTTAGAAACTCAATCATCGTCGTCGGTCACCTCAGTGAGCAGCACGGTAGAGAAGCCTGTTCCATCAGGCTCGATCCGCAGAACTTCAAACGTGCCGCACTTGAGCGTGATCGTGTCCTCTCGTTTCAATGTCCCGAGGTCACAATCGCGCACGACAAGGCGCTTCTGCGTGGTGTCCAGAACAGTCTCGCCAATGCTCGAATCGAAAAACGCGGCATCATAAATGCCCTTCACTTCGCGGTCGCCTGCGTCGGTGTTAAGAACGACAGTCTCGCCAAAGTCGGCCACGAAGATGTGCTGTGGATCGCGGATCATGATGCCAAGTGTTTGATGAGCATGTCTCGAATCTCCCTTCGGTCACGGTCACATTCAGCGATTTGACTTTCCATTCCGTCGAGGCGCTCGCTGCGCTCCTTGTTGAGTTCGGTAATTAGCTCGGTGTTTGAACGCGTCAACCACCAAACCGCTACTCCCATGAGCAATGCAGGCAATCCGTTCGACGAGAGAGCATTCCAGAGTTCAGGGGGCATGGTTTACAAGGTGGCAGATAGTTGAATGGCAGTGGTGAAGATCGCGTCGATTTGCTCTGGAGTTTGACCGATTGCCGTGGCAAGCGCGATGACAAACGGATGGTCACGTTGAACAGTAGTGCTCTGCGCTGTGCTCCACCAGATTTCGCCTTCGGCAGTGGCAAGCGCGGCGGTTTTGACTTGCTCGTAGAGTCCAGCATGGAGGAGCGCAAAGGCGAGAGCACGGAAGGGGACGACTACTGGCTGCGGCGGATTCTCGTTGACCTGCCATCCGAGAGTGAGCGTCTTAGCCTCGTGGTCTGCTACCTCGGTGCGCGTGAGGTATTGAGTGCCTGCGATGTCTGGCTGAGCAACTTCGATGACTTCATAGACTTGCAGCAATGGATCGAGGCCGACGATCTCAGCGTCATCGTCGCGTGGATATGACGGTAAGAAGGTCTGCGTGACGGTGTTGTAGAGTCGTTTCATAGAGGTTATTTGATCGCGACAAGTAAGCCGACTGCGTCAAAGGTGTTGGAGGATGCCGTCCATGTTCGGTTCGCGTTATCGGCAGATAACAGCTCCGCAAGTCCACAGCGCCAGAATGTTCCAGAACTGTTTAATCTCAATGTCATTCCAGTTGGTTGTGTCAATGAGGCACCCTGATCTCGGTCATGGATAAAAGATAGCAACAGTGATCCAGAAGTTGATGATATTCCGGTAAATGTCATACTAGTTCCAGACCTTTGCTGATAACTGCCATTTGCATTGATTGTTGATGCATTACGATATGCGACCATGTAACCAATGCGAATACCGCTACCAAATGAGTAATTGGCTGGTTCGGACGAGGCTACACGATAAAATGCTGCCGTTCCATATCCTAATATCGACCATGTGTATATTGATCCGATTCGCGTCCAGCCAGATGGCGTTGTTATTAACCCTGGGTTCGTATTGGTGATAAAAGCTAATAATAAATCGCCATTAGCTGTGCCACTCGGAACTGCTACATTGGTGTCGTTTGCGATAGCGGATACGCCAACAAAGGTTGGAGTTGCCGCATAAAAATATGAATTTACGAGATTCATGCGCGGGTTCCAATAAGAGTTACCTTCAACCCAGCACCAGCGATGGTGCTTCCGATTTGATCAATGTCGATGGTGATTTCTGCATCATCGGCAAGTGATGAATCAGAAATAACAGCCGGAGCAGCAGCGGTTGTGGAAGTCTTTTCCGTGGCGTCGATGGACAACTTGGTGCTCAGGATAGAGGTTCCGTTTTCGTTGATGTCCACAATGAGCGTCGAACCAGTGGGCGCGGTGCCAACACTCGCACGGACAGACGTGACTGTCATCGCACAAGGCATTCGGAATGTTAGCTTAGCAGTGCCTGCTGTGAGTGCGGTGGATTCGTCTGATGCCGCCGCTGAATACTCAAATGGCAGTCCGCCCCACTTCACGCCACTTGCCTCGGCACTATCAACAGTCAGCACATGACCATTGGTAGCGCCAACAGCAACGCGGATGTTGTCCGTGCCGTTGTGCGCGATGAGGTCGCCTTTGGTGGTGGTCGGCGCGAGTGCATCAAACGCTGCGACTGCGGTGGTTTGGCCTGTGCCGCCATTGGCGATGGCAATTGGTGTGGACAGGTAACCTGGCAAATCACCAACATCAAACTTGCGAATACCGCCTCCTGATTCCCAGCCTAACAAGAAATCTCCCGCTGCTGGTGCTGTTTCTTCGGTTAGCGAAGTTGGCGTAATATCTTCAGGAGCGCCTGTTGATGCGGTAACGCGCCCCTTGATTGTATTAGCAGCCATGTTGGCTAGCCTTGCGTTAGTAATTGCGCCGTTTGATAGCCTAGCTTGAGCATTGACAACAATGATGCCAGTGGAAGCATGAACGCGAGAAACAACGGCGATTGATTGGGCTTCTCCGGTTGTTGGGAATGTTCCAAGCAATCCAGATGTTCCAACAAAAATCTCTTGATTGATTGCGTAGCTATTGGTCGCTAATCCCGTGACCTCGCCAACTACAACAGCGTTACCTTCTGCATTTGCGATTAATTGAGCGTCAGTAATACCGATAGCTGGCATCTTAGCTGAGTTTGTATAATCAGCCGCCGCTACTTCAATCCTGCCGCTAACTCCAACGCTGCCTGTTGCATAAACTGGTGTGCCTTTTGCCAAAGTAACTCCACTGGTATTCTTGACGTGGACGTAGAGATTGCCAGCAATAGAACCGTGAATGTGAGCTAATGTCGAAAGTCCGCTAACCGTCAGATTGGTCGCTGAAAGCGTATCTGTCGTTTTGTTGTATGTCAGTCCTGCATCACCGCCGAAGTTGCCGCCATCGTTAAACTGGACTTGAGTGTCTAATCCACCGGGAGTTCCTCCGCCAGTTGCGCCTGGCTCACCTTGCGGCCCTTGCGGCCCTTCCGGCCCCTGTGGACCTTGTGGGCCTTGTGGGCCGACCATAGAAGCATCACTCCCAGCCGGTCCTTGTGGACCCTGCGGACCTTCCGGCCCTTGTGGGCCTTCCGGCCCTTGCGGGCCTTGCGGGCCTTGGTGGTCTTGCAACTCCCAAACCGCAGCGCCTTCAGTGGCATCGCTGCAAACCCACTCACGACCGTCCTCATGCACCCAGCGTGAGCCAACACGGAAACGCATCGAAGCTCGGTCATCATCATTGACGCTTGGAGCACCAAAGTTCATCCGCACTTCGCGGACACCTGCGCCACTTTGGTCAAAGAACCAAAGCCGTCCGCCTTCCCAGCGTTGACGGTAGTCGATAGAGCATATTTGCTCAATGCCACCTCCAGCACCGAGACTGCCATAGCTTGGATCTCCAGCGTCGATGAAGGAGCCGTTCTCGAAATCAATCGGGATGCCGCCACCGACTCCATCAGCGCCGGCTGGGCCCTGCGGACCTTCCGGGCCTTGCGGTCCCTGCTGTCCTGGATTACCCTGCGGACCTGTTTTGCCAGTCGCGCCGAGCTTTACCTCGATCAGAGCGGTGCGTTTGATGATGTCAACGATCATGGCGTCAGGTCTGTGATTTGCGGAAGTAGGTTGATCGTGCCGCGAATGATCGGCGTGATGACGCCACTCTGTGAAATCAAAACGTCAAAGTCGGCCACCTGTGCAGCAGTAGCTTCGGGAATCAGCACGGCAATCAATGCGCCGTCTTCGGCATCCAGCTCAATGGCTGGTGACACTCCGATGCTGTCGGCAGTGAATAAGATCGAGCCGCTCTTCGACCTCGCTGTCATGGCTACTCGGTAGCCGGTGATGTCAATAACGTCGCCAGCGTCGTCTTTCAGCCGGAGCTGCAAAACAAACGTGCTGCCAACGGTGGCCTCGGTGTTGAAGATTTTACAGTTGCAGCTCATAGCCTGAAAAAGTCACGCCGCGCCCACGAATTGCGAGCGCGGCGGACTCGTTGAATTACTTCTTGTTGGCGTCGTCCTTTTTTGCTTCCTTGGTCTTTTCAACCTCGGCA
>OFSE01000301.1_pt1 | contig 15707 bp, 13 predicted proteins | sample 1543261 | NCBI WGS metagenome assembly OFSE01 (sample SAMN07774225, study PRJEB24372) | wastewater metagenome | isolation source: Exp Tend VB 50WW | collected 2016-02 | reverse complement strand
CTATCATGAGTTGCGCAAAATCCTGACGGACACCTTTGCGCACTTCAAAGACCTTTTCTAAGGGGGTTGAAATAGTCGTCGCGCTATTATCGAATTCGAATTCCGTAAAGATACGCCGCGTTAGATCAAACGCCGCTTCAAGTAAAGGGCGGCGAGGTAAAAAACTGGCACTCGCAAAACGTTCTAACGCACTGTTCCAGCGCACATGAGGCGACTCGTACAAATAGCGGCACGCTTCATGCAAAGTGGGTGAACGTGATTGCTGCACCAGTTGAAGACTATCGCGCAAAGACTCCCACGGTGGTGTTGCTTTTAATTGCCCTAGCTGTGGTCGCGTGCCCAGAATCAGCGTTGATTCAGCGCGAACAAGGAGCTTGCGATGCGCTTGTGTCGTCACAAAACGACGTGTGGGATTACCAAAGTAGTCGAGATTGTCGGCAAACTCGTCGAGCGGCACGTCAACCGTAATTTGATGTGCTTCGGTAGTTTGAAAGGCAGTTTGGCGCGGCGTCAAATGCAACAACTGGTGCGACAAAGTGACGGGGCTTTGATAGCGATAGCTGGTTTCATGCACCACGCGATAGCGCCAGCGCGGCGTTGTGCTCATCGAGATATCATTCATCAATGAAGCTCCAGGGCAAACGAAAAGGCCATATTTCAAGCAAGTGGTTTTGCAAATTTGCTGCCAATGTAGCATGAACCCTATTCACCAGTGCGCAACAAACAGGCGTACGCATGAGAAACAACGATCTCCGTTGGAATTGAGACGAAAGTCGCATTTGCTGAAGTGATACACTCAAAACTTGTTTTTCTTTTCGGGAACCACGGCATGTGGCTACGTACTAGTTGTACCTTGAAGTTCATCTTGGCAAACCCGACTCCATTCATCTTCATGTTGCGGCCGCGCAGTGGTGCCCAACAATGGGTTGCAAGCGAGTGTTATACGATCTCGCCGCCTGTGCAGCCCATCGAATTTACCGACAGCTACGGAAACCTGTGTCAACGTCTTATTGCGCCTCCCGGTGAATTTTCCATCGCCACCAGCGCCGACGTAATGACTGCCGATGAGATCGATGTGGCAGTCGGCGCGCCTTTCATCGAAGTGCAACATTTGCCCGACGAAGTGCTGACTTACTTGCTGCCTAGTCGCTATTGTGAGTCAGAAAAATTTTTCAAAATGGCGAACGAAATCGTCGCCAAAGTTGATCCAGGTTACGACCAAGTGGCATGTATCACTGACTGGGTTAAACGCAACGTAAAGTTCGATGCGCAAGGGAGCCAAGCGTATATGACTGCCGTCGATGTCAATAAGCAGCGCGAGGGCGTTTGCCGTGATCTAGCGCATTTAAGCATCGCCCTGTGCCGAGCGCTGTGCATACCGGCGCGAATGGTCGTGGGCTACTTATACGAACTAGAACCGATGGACCTACACGCATGGTTTGAAGCGTATGTAGGCGGTCGTTGGTACACCTTCGATGCGACCCAAGCTTCTCCAAGAGGCGGACGCGTTACGGTAGGTTACGGTCACGACGCAGCGAATGGGCAATTTTCAGTCAGTTTGGCGCAGCTTTAGCGCCGACGGAAATGGCTATAAGTATTGTAGCGCTCAACCCACCGTTGCCTTAAAGCTGGCAAAACATAGATCACGTTACCTTAGAAAATTCGAGCGAGAGAAACGAGTAAGAGCTCAATCCGGGAGCCTGTAAAAAAATTTCCTTCACCTTAATAACGAAAACCAAGAATCTTCTGAACTTCACCTAAGCAAGCCCAACTAACATTCGATAAACCCTCATCAGTATCAAGTTGATTTTGCTCTATTTGTATCTTGGAAAACTCGGCCTTAATTAATGGACGCCAAAGTTCATCAATTTCGGTCTCAAGTAATTGTTTTGCTGCGCCCTTTGGCGCATAAATCGGTTTATTTCTAAAGCGCTTTTCCATTAATTCCCGCAAAACGCTCTCAACTCGAGGGAGATTTTCTACATAAAGTTGTATATGTTGTTTCTCGTGTTCGAGAATCGCTCGATAGCTGCAGGAGCCTGGCTCGAATTCATTCCCAATGAATACCTGTATCGGGGCATATTGGAGGCTTATCTCAATGCGCGGCGCAAAACATTCCCCACCAGTTTCATCATCCTGCCAAACCGGTCCGTCGAAATCGATCGACGTTGTCGATTGAAGGGAAGTGAGACCAACCACATAATCCCCTGGTGAAGAGTGGTTGATCTTTCTATTAAGAATCTTGCTACTGTACTTATTGATGACTTCGAACCCGCTTTGTTGAGTGGATATTAATACCTCAGTAACTTCGGAGCGCTCCCGACACCGGTGCAGTGAGTTGACCTCATTTACTGCACTAACATCCATACAAAGTAGGCACTGAATTAGAAAGAAAGAACAGCGATACATCGTCAACATAGAATGCCTCCAAAAAAAGCACTTAGTCTAATAATGAATATCGAGGAAACCGGTCAGAAACAAGCACTTAAAACGTTGATACTAAAAATCTATAAACAAACTACTAATGCTGCCCTCCACCCAAATAAGCCGCCTTTACAGCCGGATCATTTTGCAGCTTTTCTGCCGGCCCATGCACTGAAATGGTGCCGTTTTCTAAAACGTAACCATAATCTGCGACAGCCAGCGCGGCAGCCGCGAACTGCTCGACTAAGAGCATGGTGATGCCTTCTTGCTTTAAGCGCGAAATGATTTTAAAAACTTCTTCCACCAAAATAGGCGCAAGACCCATCGACGGTTCATCGAACAACACCACGTCTGGGTTCAGCATGACTGCACGCGCCATCGCCAACATCTGCTGCTCGCCACCAGACAAGGTACCGGCGAGTTGATTGCGCCGCTCTTTCAAGCGAGGGAATAACTCCATCGCACGCTCTAAATCGCCCGCGACATCTCCTTTTGGTCGGCTGCCCGTTAAGCGGGGAAACGCACCTAAAGTTAAATTATCTGTCACGGTCATTGTGGCAAATACGCGGCGGCCTTCGGGCGAATGCGCCAAACCTAATTTGGCGATGTTGTAGGACTCCATGCCGTCCACACGTTTTCCATTTAATGAAATTTCGCCCGCACTGGGTTTGATCATGCCGGAAATAGCGCGCATGGTCGTGGTTTTTCCCGCGCCGTTTGAACCAATCAGGGTGACAACTTTGCCTTTTGGAATGTCGATCGAAATGCCATGCAGCACTTGTACCTTACCGTAACCCGCTTCTAAATTTTTAATCTGCAACATTGGATGACCCTATCAATTCAGTATCAATTTGGTTTCAACTCGGTCTCAACTCAGCTTCAATTGACCAGCGCTCGATCAAAGTTTTTCAGCACAACTGTTTGTTATGCGGCTGAGCCGCCTAAATACGCCTCAATCACTTTTTCGTCCGCTTGCACTTTGGCAGGATCGCCTTCGGCAATTTTCTGCCCAAAGTCCAACACAGAGACGGTGTCACAAATACTCATCACCACATCCATATGATGTTCAATCAAAATCACTGTGATACCGTGATCACGAATTTTTCGGATAATGGAAATCAATTCTTTGATGTCTGGCGCGGTCAAACCTGCTGCTGGTTCATCTAATAAAAGCAACTGCGGATCTAGAGCCAAAGCACGAGCAATTTCTAACAGCCTTTGTTTACCGTAGGGAAGATTGCGCGCTTCTTCATACACAAGGTCGGTCAACCCAACAAATTTCAGCAAGCTAATACCGCGAGCGATGCCTGCGGCCTCTTCTCTTTGATAGCGTGGCGTATGTATGGCGACATCAGCCAAATTACTCGCAAACGTGTGGTGCAATCCAACTTGGACGTTTTGCAACGCGGTCATCTCGCCAAACAACTGCACGTTTTGAAACGTACGAGCAATGCCGGACAATGCGATATCTGATGACGTGCGTCCAATCACAGAGCGACCCAAGAATTCGATGCTACCCGCAGTCGGCACATAAATGCCCGTAAGCACATTCATCATGGTGCTTTTGCCAGAGCCGTTTGGCCCAATCAAGCCATGAATCGTGCCTCGTTTCACGCGCAAATCGACTTGATTGATCGCTTTCAAACCACCAAATTGCATCAACACACCCGATGCAATCAAAAGCTCCTCGTCGCCCGCTTGCGCCTTATTCTTCGCCCACACCAGGCTATCTTGGTCCGCCTCACTCACTCCAGCGGCTGCCATCCCGCCGCTGGCAATGCCTACATCGCGCTTGCTCCGGAAACGCCAAAGTTGGCGCACAAACCCGACTATGCCGTCTTGCAAATAATAAACAACGAACAGAATCATCAGGCCGAAGATACTCAAACGCCAATCGGTAATCGAGGTCAGATAAAACGAAAAAATCGCCAACACCGTGGTACCGGCAACAGGAATCACCATAGCGCGTGGCGTCGTGATTTTTTTGTTCACGGCGATTGCGCCACCCACTAAAATGCCCACTGCCAAGATGCAGGCAACGATGCGGAAGGTCTCTAAATCATCCAGCAATTTCGGCAAGAGCACGATGATTGCTGCGCCTAGTAAGGACCCGGAGCGGGTCTTGCGCCCGCCCATAATCACTGCCAGCAAGAAAAATACCGTGAGTTCAAAATTGTAGGTATTGGGCGATATGTATTGCTCAGAATACGCATACATACAACCAGCCAAACCTGCCAAGCCAGCGCTAATTACAAACGCAAATACTTTGTAGCGGTACACCGAAACACCCATACAATCCGATGCGACTGGGCTGCCTCTTAAAGCCTCAAACGCCCTTCCTATATGCGACTTCAACATTCTGTCAACGACGAGCAATGACAAACCGAGGAATGCCAGCAGTAACCAATAAAATTCTTGCTTGTTCAACTGGTGTCCAAACAGATCTGGCTTAGGAATGGTGATACCTAATGGGCCTTCGGTGAGAAAGGTCATTTCATTAATCAAGATGCCAATGATGGTGCCAAAAGCTAAAGTTACCATCGCCAGATAAGGGCCAGTCACGCGCAAAGCAGGTAAGGCAAGCACTGCGCCGAAGAACGCGGTAACGCCAATACTGGCAGGAATAATGATCCACAGTGGCGCGCTGAATTTCAAGAACAACACACCAGCCGTATACGAGCCAATGCCAAATAATCCTGCGTGGCCTAGGGAAACCTGTCCTGTGTAACCCACCACAATATCTAAGCCGAACAGCAAAATCGCATAGATCATGATGGTTTCGACCAAGTGGATGTAATACGGGTTGTGCACCGCCAATGGCAGTATCGCCAAACCTAAGAGCAAAGCACATGCACTGATGAACGATTTTTGTTTCATCTCAAACCTTTTTAATCGCTGATTTACCGAACAAGCCGGCGGGTTTCACTGCAAGTACGAGTAACAACAACACCAAACCTGGCACGTCTTTGTAGCCCGTTGAGATGTAAAAGCCCGTCGTTGTTTCCGCAATTCCAAGAATAATGCCGCCGACAATAATGCCCATGCCGCTGGTCAAACCGCCGATAATCGCCACAGCGAAGGCCTTTAAACCCAGCACGGCACCCATCGTTGCGCCGGTGAGTGTTAGCGGCGCGATCAAGGCACCAGCAAATGCCGCAGTAGCTGACGAAAGTGCATAGGAAAACGTAATCACTAGGGCTGTGTTAATGCCCATAAGTTTTGCGGCATCGCGATCATTAAACGTCGCCACTACTGCTTTCCCATAAATTGTCTTACGGTTGAAAAATTCAACGCTGAGCATCATCAATACAGCCCCGCCAACCACCAGCAATTCCATGGGTAAGACGTTCGCGCCTAAAAACTTCAAAGGTGACTCAGGCAAGGGGGAGGGAAATTTCAAATCATCTCGTCCCCAAACATTTTCAGCGACATTTTTGAAAATAATACCTAGTGCGATGGTGGACATGATCCACCCAAATTCGCTCTTAATTTTGATTGCAGGACGCACACCTATCCGCTCGACAAAGCTACCTTGCAGCATGCCGAAAACGATCACTAGCGGTAACATCAACCAGTAATTCACGCCCATATTCACCAAGGTCAAACCAACCATTGCACCCAGCATCAACGCATCACCTTGGCCAAAGTTCAAAGTGTCTGACGTCGCAAACGTTAGTTGGTAACCGAAGGCGATGACCGCGTAAATCATCCCTAAGGCAATTCCGCTGTAGATAAGTTGTAAAAAAATTTCCATAAACAAGTCCCTGCTTGAGATTAAGTGGCTATTCCATTTCCAACGAAGTCATTCCATTTCTAAATCAGTCGTGTCGTTGTTACCTTCGTCTTGCCGTGCTAGAGCACTGTCTGCGACTCGTCGCCTAGACACAATTGATTTGGAAATGGAATCAGGTCACGACGTTTTACCTGCAATTGGATCATGGGTTAGGGCCAACTTTCGAAAAACACCGACCGCAAAATTCATTACTGCACACAACTAAAAAACACCGCCGCAACCGAGGTGGTTGGGGCGGTGCAAAGTCTCTTTCTTATGGATTACTTCTTCGGTGCTAACGCGCCTTTTGCGTTGACATCTTTTACGCGAACTTCCGAGGCTTTCTTGAAATCGTCGGTGTAGGCATAGACAACACGCTGCCCCTTAACTTCACCTAAAACAGGAATGTTCGCCGTAATTGCTTCATGGTCAGTCGCAGAGAACGGCTTGTTATAAGTTGTGACCACGCCTTCAACTGGCGCCTTCAAATCTTCCAACGCTGCCTTGATTTTTGGACCTTCGGTGGAATTGGCCTGCTTAATTGCCGCAGCCAGCAAGTAGATCGAGTCATATCCTTGCGCAGCAGACACGGGCGAATCAATACGGGCATTCTTTGGATTGAAAGTTTTCAGGTAGGAAATGATGAACGATTGACGCTTTGGCGTGGTGGGCTCTTGAATGAAGGTTTGCGGCATACGCGCACCCTCTCCCCCAGGACCAGCATTATCGATAAAGTTCGCCATCGATAGTGTCCAGCTACCTATCATGGGCACTTTCCAGCCTAGCTTGGTCATGCCGTTCGCGATTTGCGCCAATTCTGGGCCTATCCCGTAAGTCAAGATCGCCTCGGCGCCTGCCTCTTTGGCTTTTAACAGTTGCGCCGTCATATCGACGTCTTTAATGTTGAATTTTTCTACAGCAACTGGTTTAACGCCTTTGAGATCTAAGGCTTTTTCCAAATCTGCACGGCCTAATTGTCCATAGTTCGTGGAGTCGGCCAAAATCGCCACTTTTTTGTAACCCCGACGCGTAATCGCTTCTTCGACAATCATCGGTGCCTGAATGCTGTCATGTGCTGCGTTGCGGAAGATGTAATTTTCTGGTTGATCTTTGAACTGTTGCGTCACCAAAGTGCCCGTAGCAACGTTATTCATGACGGGAATTTTTGCTTCTTGGTAGAAGCGCTGCGAAGCCAAGGCAACACCGGTATTGATGTAGCCCACCGTTGCAACGACTTTTTCTTTGTTAATCAGCTCTTGCGCAATTTGCACGCCACGTTCGTTTTTCGCTTCATCATCGCGCTCAACCAACAACAACTGGCGCCCAAGTACGCCGCCCGCCTTATTGATTTCAGCAACAGCCAATTTCACGCCGTCACGCATACTGACACCCATCGATGATGAACCGCCAGTGAACGGACCAGAAACGCCCACTTTGATTGGCTCTGCTGCCATCGCAGAAAAAGACCAAGCTAATGCCAGTGCGCTGATGAGGGATTTTGTTTTGAATGTCATGTTTGTCTCCAGTTTTTCTCAATTGAACAAAAATCGGGGGAAGCCTTGCACTACCATAACAGAAACCGTCTTTTGCAATGCAGCACGCGGCGCACGGCGCTTTCAAAGAAGCAATTCTGACTACGTTTCTGATCTTACACCGCAATTTTCATGCGGTGGTTAGTAAAGTCAAATTCTGTTGTATCAGAGAAAATAAACTTAGCATATGAGGCTTAAAACACAAGCGAAAAAACGCGTCGCCGCAGGGAAAACAACTCAGTATGCAAGCGGAAGTAAAAACATTTGCGCTTTCTTTTGCATTAATGCGTGTCACTTGGTACGATGCGGCTTCATACCGGCTTAAATTCACACTTTTTAACAAAAATGCCGTGACAGCCCCAGCCCAGTTTATCGTCAACTATGCAAAACACCTCAGCACGCAAACCCATAGAAATCAAAATCGCTACGGTGGTCGCCGTTGCGGTCAATTTACATGACGCCTCACTCGACGTGCTAAAAGCGGCTTTGCAAAAAATGACGGCGGGTACGCCAGATTTTTTTGAAGACGAGTTCGCGGTATTGGATATCGAAACAATTGCCGATCAAGACATCTTCTGGCCTGACCTGATTGCATTGCTGAAATCTTTTGGCCTCAACGCCGTGGCCGTGCGCAACGCACCTGAATCAACACATACCTTAATCCGTTCATACGGCCTCAGTATCGATGTCGTTGGCAAGGCAAGGCCAGACGTGGCACCTGCCGCGCAAAACGTTTCTGCGCAGACGACATCGACCCAAGCCCCTGATACCAATACCAACGCCGAACAGACAAACGCGAAAGCATCACAAGCAGCGCCGCCCGCCCCAACGCCAACTGCCACGGTGAATGCAGGCGTACCTGCTATGGTTATCGACACACCCGTGCGTGCCGGCCAGCGGATTTATGCACGCGGTTGCGATTTGATTATTACCGCCGCCGTCAACAACGGAGCAGAAGTGATCGCTGATGGCAGCATTCACATTTATGCACCCTTGCGCGGCCGCGCTTTGGCGGGTGCAAGCGGCAATACCAACGCAAGAATTTATGCCTTACTCATGGAGCCAGAGTTGGTCTCCATTGCTGGCATTTACCGCACATTTGAAAATGGATTTCCGGGCTTACCGGTGCAACATCCCGTTCAAATCAAGCTAATTGGCGACAGTATTGAAGTATCATCCATTAAATCTGTGGGTTAAGATAAAAATTATTTAAACCATTTATTTTGCAATTATTGTTTATTTTTGTTGGACAGAATTGAAGGAGTTTTTTTGTGGCAAGAATTATTGTTGTGACGTCCGGCAAGGGTGGTGTCGGGAAAACTACATCGAGCGCGAGTTTTTCATCTGGCTTGGCATTGCGCGGACACAAGACAGCGGTTTTGGATTTCGACGTTGGCCTACGCAATCTCGATCTGATTATGGGTTGTGAGCGGCGCGTGGTGTACGACTTGGTCAATGTGATTAGCGGTGAAGCAACACTCAATCAAGCATTGATCAAAGATAAGCATTGCGACAATTTGTTTATTTTGCCCGCATCGCAAACGCGCGACAAAGACGCGCTGACCGAAGAAGGCGTTGAACGGGTACTCAATGACTTGATCAAAATGGATTTCGAGTACATTGTCTGCGATTCGCCCGCAGGTATTGAGCGCGGCGCCGTCATGGCATTGACATTTGCCGATGAAGCCATCGTCGTCACCAATCCTGAAGTCTCGTCGGTGCGTGATTCAGACCGCATACTCGGCATCATTCAAGCAAAATCCAAACGCGCCCAAGCGGGGGGTGAGCCAGTGAAAGAACATCTACTGGTGACACGTTACTCACCAAAGCGCGTGGAGGCTGGCGAAATGCTCTCTTACACCGACGTACAAGAAATTTTGCGCATTCCGCTCATAGGTGTGATTCCTGAATCTGAAGACGTGTTGCAAGCGTCTAACAACGGTAATCCAGCCATTCACATGAAGGGAAGCGACGTTTCCGATGCGTATGAGGATGTGGTTAGCCGGTTTTTAGGCGAGGACCGCCCATTGCGTTTCGTCACTTACGAAAAACCTGGCTTGTTGCAGCGTATTTTCGGAGGCAAGTGAGATGGCTTTGCTTGATTTCTTATTTAAAAAAGAGCCAAAAAGTGCCAACGCCGCGAAGGAACGCCTGCAAATTATCATTGCGCGTGAGCGAACCAACCGCGAAGGCTACGATTTCCTGCCTGCTTTGAGGGAAGAATTAATCGCCGTGATTTCGAAATACACTAAAGTGAATCCGGACGACATCCGTGTTTCTTTGAACCCGCAAGGTAATTTGGAAGTATTGGATATCAACGTCGTCTTGCCCGACGTCGAATTACGCGGATAAACGCACAACAAAACGACACAAAAACTGTTTTTTAATCTTCACCTGCGGACTAGGCCTATGCGAATTGCCATTCTTGACGACGACAGTAACTTGCTTGAACTCGCCTGCACGATTTTAGATGCATCGGGGCACACTTGCCACCCGTTCACGAGCGGCAAAGAAATGCTGCATCAGCTTCGGCGAGAGAGTTACGACATGTTGATCTTGGATTGGCAAGTGCCTGACTTGAGCGGCAAGGAAGTCTTGCAGTGGGTGCGCGAGAAACTCTCGACCACGATTCCCGTGTTGTTTATGACCAGTCGCTCGGGCGAGGAAGACATCGTTGAAGGCTTAGCCGCCGGCGCCGATGACTATATGATCAAGCCGATACGGCGCGGTGAATTAGTCGCTAGGGTGCAAGCCCTACTGCGGCGCGCCTACCCAACGCAAACCACGCCAGAAATCGAACAACACGGGCCGTACAAATTCGAAACCCGCGCTGCCCGCGTGAGCTTGCACGATGCGCCCATCGAGATGACGCAAAAAGAATTTGATTTGGCGTTGCTGCTGTTTCGCAATCTTGGCCGCCCCTTGTCCCGCGCTTACATCCTTGAAGCTGTTTGGTCGCGCGATATCGACATCCCTTCCCGCACCATGGACACGCATATTTCTCGTGTCAGAAGTAAGTTAGAATTGCGCCCAGAAAACGGCTACCGCCTTGCACCTGTGTATAGCTACGGGTATCGGCTCGAACAAGTGATCGCTGAGTAAATCGCCTGCGTCTACGGGCGATAGACGCTTCAGTGCAGGCAGAGCAAAAATTATTTTGCTCTGTTTTTTTGCGGCGATTTTGCATTCGTTTTTTGTGAGGCTTCGATGATTTTCTCCCGCCAAATGCAATCCAACGCAGTGTTTCAGTGGCCGCGAAAGATCGCGCATCGACTCACTCAACATAAAACGTTTTCCCAAGTAGGTTTTGCGTTCATCCTTTTCCTGCATTTTGCAGCAGTTGCCCAAAGCACTGAAGCCATTGCGCCAGCAGGTAAATTTGAAGTCAACGCACAAGAAATTCGTTACCTTGCCGTCAAAGGCGATACCTTGATCGCGCTTGCCCAATACTTCACCGGCAATCCCAACAATTGGGCGGCGATTGGCAAATTGAACAAAATTGGTAACGACCGCAGAATTCCCGTCGGCAGTTTGATCCGTATTCCCGCTGAATATTTCCCCGATGAAGCAAGCGAGGCACGTGTGGTTGCATTAGCTGGACTGGCCAAGGTCAGCAAGAAAGCAGCCGACGCAAGGCCACTGGCAATAGGTGATGCCCTGAAGAAGGCGATCAAATCAGCACTGGCAAGAACGGTTTTTTAAGTCTCGCGTTGGCTGACCAATCGCGTGTGTCGATTCCATCCAATTCTCGCGTGGCTTTAGCGGTACTGCGCAAACAAAAATACACGCAAAGTCCACGCACTGAAATCCGCTTGCTCGATGGCCGCGTTGAATCCAAGGTCACGCCACTAAGCGACAACAAAGGCCGCTTCGAAGTCACATCACCCTTAGCCATTGCCGGTGTGCGTGGCACGCATTTCCGTGTCGCATTGGGCGACGCAAATACGGTTCTTGAAGAAGACACAAAGCCGACTAGCCAAACAGCGCGCGTTGCGAATGAAGTGCTTGAAGGTAGCGTCGCCGTCAGCAAGGAAGACAACAAACTAGTCAGCAAGCAAGCTAAGAAAAACGTCCTGATTCTGCCCAGCGGAAACGGCAATATTGTTGACGCTAAAAGTATTGGCAAAGCCGCCTTATTGTTACCACCGCCCCAACTGCAAGGCGCGTTTCAATTACAAGAAAAACCGAGCTGCCAGTTCACCTTGATGCCTGCACCCAAAGCGGTACGGTATCGCATGCAAATTAGTACCGATGGCGCGGCGCAAAATATCTTGCAAGAAGCACTTTCTAAAGATGGCCGCTTCAAGTTTGAAGGGCTAGAAGACAACGATTACTTTCTGCGCGCCACCGCAATTGACGAAATGGGGCTCGAAGGCTTACCCATGATCGCTGCGTTTAAGTTAAAGGCAAGGCCGGAGCCTCCATTTAGCGTGCAGCCCAAGAAAAAACATCGCGGCAATGGCGTTGAGTTTGTGTGGACAGAAGCAAGTCAAGCCCAAGCCAGTCGCCTCCAAGTCGCACGCGACATGGCGTTTAAAGACATCGTACTTGATCAATCTCCCATCCAAGGTGTCAGCCATAACCTCGCCGAACTCAAACCCGGACAGTATTTTTGGCGCGTCGCCAGTATTGCAAACAAGAACGGGCAAGCTGACCAAGGCCCTTTTGGTGATGCACAAGCCTTGCAGTTGTTGCCACCACAAAGCTTGGGCGCGCTCACCGATACAGGCGGCAATATGCTCAACTTTGCCTGGCCGAGCGAACCTGGGCAAGGCTTTTTAATTCAAATTGCCCGTGACGCCGCTTTTACCAATCTCTTCTTAAATCAGGAACTCGCGCAAGCCGAGTTAAGCATCGCCCGGCCACCTGCCGGGGTGTACTACATTCGAGTACGCGCGACCGATCCTGATGGTTACGTCGGTGCTTTTTCTGGCACACAGAAGTTGACTATTCACACACGTTGGGTCAACACTTACGGTGACCCTGTAGAGTCTAGCAGCGGCAATGTTCGAACCAATTTCTGAGTTCGTAAAACAATCAAACGATGAAACAGCGCATGGCATTTTTTGCAGCTTGGATTAAACGACTTCAACAAGTTTTTGGGCGGCATAAAGATGGCGCGAACGCGCCCCAAACTGGCTTCCTACCGCAAAGCTACGCCATCCGCGAGTGGAGCAGTCTGCTGATCTTTTTAGTGGCACTGACCACGGCGCTCATTTACTTTCAAATCCTCAAACCAGTTGACCAAATCATTTACGATCGGCTAACGCAAGCGAATGCCGTACCAGCACGAGACGACATTATCATTGTCGCGATAGATGACTATAGCTTGAACGAACTAGGCAAATGGCCTTGGCCACGTGACGTCCATGCCAAATTGATTGAGCAACTGACCCTCGCACAACCGCTGGTCATTGGCATGGATATCTTGTTTGAAGAGCGCGAACGCCACCAAAGCGGCACGCAAGAGCAAGGTGATCTCGCACTCGCTGCGGCGCTTAAAAAAAATGGCCGCACTGTCTTACCTTTAGTGGTTGAAAATACGGGTGTCGGCTTGCGCCCCGCGCCGCCCGCACCGCTGTTTGAAGTGGCTGCACTAGGGCTGGGGCACATTCATCTTGAATTGGACAAAGACGGCGTCGCACGTAGCGTATTTTTGCGCGAAGGCATGCACGGCAAATGGTGGCCTCACTTTGCGCTGGCGCTGCTTGAACAGGGTAAAAAATCCTCCGTGACTGCTTCAAGCCAGTCGCCAAACCCACAAGCGAATTTGACCTTACCTGGCGCGCGCGCGGCGTCAGACAACACAACTACTGGCACGCCAAGCAATTTAACGGCACACGCAGGCGTTTGGCAGCGCGACTACCAATTTCACATTCCCTACTATGGCGGTACGGGACATTTCACCTCCGTTCCCTACGTGGCAGTACTGCGTGGCGAGGTGTCTGCTGCTTTTTTTAAGGATAAATATGTGATCGTTGGCCCCACCGCTTTGGGCATGGCAGACTCGTATGCCACCCCCGTCTCTTCCGAAGACGGCGCGCTCTCAGGCGTTGAAATTAATGCCAATATTTTGGCCAGTTTGCTGGATGGCCGCAACGTCGGTTTTGCTTCCATGCTACAAACGATTTTCTTCAGCCTTCTGGTCATTTGCCTGTGTTTGATCAGTTATTTGTTGCTGTCACCACGCTATGCGCTGCTCACCACGCTGGGCTTATTTCTGAGCGTTGCGCTGGCGTGTTTCTTTGCCTTGCGACTTGGTACCTGGTTTCCGCCCGCTGCCGCTTTGTTAGCACTTGGTTTGGCTTATCCGCTATGGAGCTGGCGGCGTTTAGAGGCCGCGCTACAGTTCTTGGCGGCGGAATTTATTTTGCTTGATCGTGAACCGCATCTGCTGCCAGAACTGCAAAACGACGATCGCGAAACGGGCGGAAGTAAAAACCCCACTTGGCAAGATAAATTAGAACGCAGTTTTTCCGCCATGCACGCCGCGGCCAGACGCGTTCGCGACTTACGCCAGTTTGTCAGTGATAGTTTAAGTAGCCTGCCCGACGCGACCTTGGTCACCAGCGTCGAAGGCACCGTCATCCTCGCCAACCCTGCCGCACAAACGTATTTCAAAAGTATCGGCCAGCCACAATTACAAGACGCCATGTTGCCGTATTTGTTTGCTGGCATGAACGACCCTATGACGCTTTCGCACACCAACATTCAAGGCTTTAGCTGGTGGCATTTGATTGATTTAGACCATGTAGAACTGCTGTCTGAAGGTATAGAAATCGCCGACAAATTAGAGCGCGATTTACTGATCAAAAGCGCCCCCTGCTACTCAGCGCGGCGTGAGTTAATCGGCTGGATCTTAAGCATCGCCGATATATCAGAAATTCGCCAAGCAGAACGCCGCCGCGACGAAAACTTACGTTTTATCTCGCACGACATGCGCGCGCCGCAAGCCTCTATCCTCGCCTTGCTCGAACTCCAACAACATGCCGATACGGCGCTGCCGCAAGAAGAATTTTTAGCACGCATCGCAAAAGCCTCACGCGTGACGCTGGGCTTGGCGGATAACTTTGTACATCTAGCACAAGCAGAGAGTCCGAACTACCGATTAGAGGAAGTGAATTTTTGCGACATCGTGCTCGACGCCACCGAAGAAATGTGGGCCTTGGCCAAAGCCAAAAACATCCGCATAAAAACTGAGCTACCGCAAGACGAACAAGCAATGAAAGTTGACCGCAGCTTGATGACCCGCGCCTTGACCAACCTGCTCTCCAACGCCATCAAATACAGCCACTTCGGCGGAGAAGTACGTTGCGAACTACGCCGCGAAGACGGCATTATCGATAGCGTGCTGCACTGTCACATCATCGACGAAGGCATCGGCATTCCCTACGTTCACCAAAGCAAATTGTTCCAACGCTTCTACCGCGTGGCAGGCGCCAGCAAAGGGCAAGCGCAAAGCAAAATTGACGGCATAGGGCTGGGTTTGGTGTTTGTGAAAACGGTGATAGAGCGACACCAAGGCGAGATTGGTTTTACCAGCACGCCAAGTCGGGGGACGCAGTTCTCGATTAAGTTGCCGCTGGTTCGTTTGCTGTAAGGAGTTACGATTTTTATTTGTCCACTAGACTCAAGTTGTTACCTCGATGGGGCATGATGCTGTAGATCAAAAGCATCGCGATTTATGTGATGGTGTTACGACATCAATTGATCCGTTTTCCAACTGCTTGGTGCCACTAGTCAAAAAGGACTTTACCGAACATTCTGTAAGGACAAAAATTTTTCGCGGACAAGATACTGCCTATTTTGCGTGGCCTTATAAGCTATTTGCGCTAGTGTACAAAGCAAGATGAAATAATACTAATGCGTGTATCCCTAGAGTACAGGAATTTTTGAGCAAGTCTCGATTTTCAAACATGTAAATAACAAGGGAACAAATGTCATGCCGGTGAAAGAAAATTTATCGCCTTTTTGGCAAA
>OFSE01000299.1_pt1 | contig 15843 bp, 27 predicted proteins | sample 1543261 | NCBI WGS metagenome assembly OFSE01 (sample SAMN07774225, study PRJEB24372) | wastewater metagenome | isolation source: Exp Tend VB 50WW | collected 2016-02 | reverse complement strand
TCTTCCTTCCTCTCTCCAATGCGGTCGGAGATAGCCCAGGACAGTCCGTTTACCGCCCGACCTAACCCAGATCAAGCCGGATAATGGCAGCTCGTAAACAACCGCTACGAGGGGCAACAGAACCGAGGCTTCACAGCCCCTATCTCAAGGGTAAATCTAGAGTTGATGATGTAATTGAGTTAGCAAACCTGATCGAGATACCTTTATTGCCTTGGCAGGAGTTCGTGCTGCGAGATATGCTCAGGATCGATGCTAAAGGAAATTGGGTGCGTAAAACCAACTTAATCTTGGTTGCTAGGCAAAATGGCAAGACTCATCTAACGCGAATGCTGATCCTGGCTCACTTAATCAAGTGGGATAGCAAGAACATCATTATTGCTTCATCTAATCGATCGATGGCACTAGATACCTTTAGACAAGTGGCTACAGTCTTTGAGAGTAACGAGAACTTGATGCAGCTAGTCAAACAGATCCGATATGCCAACGGCACAGAGTCGATCGAGATGAAAGATGGCCGCAGACTTGATGTAGTAGCAGCAACTAGAGATGGCGCTCGCGGTAGATCCGCCGATGCCCTATTCCTTGATGAGATTCGCGAATGGTCAGAAGACGGGTATCGGGCGGCAATGCCGGTAACTCGCGCTAGGGCTAATGCCCACACTTTCCTGACTTCGAACGCTGGCGATGCTTTTAGCGCAGTACTCAACCAGCTACGCGAACGAGCCTTAGATAATCCGCCTAAGTCTTTCGGTTATTACGAGTACAGCGCTCCCCAATACTGCAAGATCGATGATCCTAAAGCTTGGGCGCTCGCCAACCCTGCACTTGGCTATCTAGTAACTAAAGAGACACTAGAGGAGTCAGTTGCTACATCGCCGATAGAAAATACTCGAACAGAACTGCTCTGCCAATGGATCGACTCACTCAGTAGTCCTTGGCCGCATGGAATTCTCGAGGAGACTAGCGATAGCAGCTTGCAGATACCAGTTGGCGGATATACAGTTTTTGGCTTTGATGTATCGCCTTCTCGGCGCAATGCTTCGTTAGTTGCCGGTCAATTACTCCCCGATGGTCGAATAGGAGTTGGCATCTTGCAGACTTGGGAAAGCGCGATCTCAGTTGATGATTTACGGATCGCTGCTGATATTAAAGGCTGGGCTGATCAGTATCGGCCGCGACAGATATGCTTTGATAAATACGCTACAGCATCGATCGCCGAAAGATTAAGCAATGCTGGCTGCATTACTCAGGATGTATCTGGCCAACAGTTCTACCAGGCATGCGGAGATTTACTTAATGGCCTAATTAGCCACAAGGTAGTTCACAATGGCCAAGCCAACTTAATCCAACAGATGAATAACTGCGCAGCTAAGGTAAACGATGCAGCATGGCGAATAGTCAAGCGAAAGTCTGCTGGCGATATTTCTGCACCTATCGGTTTGGCAATGGTTGTCTCGATGTTAATGAAACCACAACAGGTAGCGGCTATCTACGCAGAATGACCTACATCTAGTGTATAATTACGGCCTATGGGTATATTTTCGCGTAAACCACAAGTTATACAAGCGCAAGAAGCGCCTCAAATTATGGCCGACAGTTTTTACGGCTATAACAATTACTTTCCTGCGTTAGTATCTCGCCAGCAAGCACTTGGCGTTCCAGCCATTAAACGATGCCGCGATCTAATTGCAGGAACTCTTGCTTCTGTACCTTTAGAGTATTACAAGAAGTCCACCGGCGAAAAGATAGCTGCACCTCGATGGGTCGAGCAACCTTCTAAACATCAGCCATTATTTGAGACTCTGTACTTCACTTTGGACAGCCTTCTTATGTACGGGCAAGCCTTCTGGCAGATAACTGAAGTTTATGCCGAGGATGGCCGCATGGCTCGCGCTAACTGGGTTGCTAATACCAAGGTTGGTTTTATTACTGATCCTGCAACTAATTTCGTTACGCAATACAACATCGATGGTAAGCCAGTACCTATGACTGGCCTTGGATCACTTATTACATTCCAAAAAGATGAAGGCATATTAGGAATAGGCGCTAGAACTATCCAATCCGCTCTCGATGTACAACGCGCTGCTGCTATAGCTGCTGCAACCCCAATGAACAGCGGCATAATTAAGAACTCTGGCGCTGACCTGCCGCCATCTGAAATTACTGCGTTACTAGCTGCTTGGAAGCGCAGTCGCACAAATAACGCTACTGCTTACTTAACTTCTACTCTTAACTATGAGCCAACTTCATTCTCGCCTAAAGATATGATGTACAACGAGGCGATCCAGAACTTAGCCACAGAATGCGCCAGACTTTGCTCGGTTGATCCTTATTATGTCTCTGCTTCACAGAACACAACCATGACCTATGCCAATGTCCAGGATGAGCGCAAGCAGATGGTGGCCTTGACTTTGCAGCCTTACGCATCAGCCATCGAGGCCAGACTAAGCATGGATGATATATCTACTGCCGGTCATTATGTGAAGTTTAACCTTGACGATACATTCTTGAGAACAGAACCAATGGAAAGACTGCTAGTGCTAGAAAAGATGCTGGCACTTGGCCTAATTACAACTGAACAGGCAATGGAAATGGAAAGTTTATCTCCTAACGGAAATGGCGAATAATGGAAACTTTATACATAGAAGCATCATCAATCGAGTGCAATGAGGATCGCCGCGAAATATCCGGCATGATCGTTCCGCTTGGAACTGGCGAGGTTGGCAACACTAACCTTGGCGCTTACACCTTTGAGGCTGGCTCTATTGAGATCGGCGATGTAAGCAAGATCAAGCTGTTATCTCAACACGATATGAAAAAGCCTATTGGCCGAATGACTGCTGCCGAAACACGCAAGGATGGCATCTACGCAACCTTTAAGTTAAGCCGATCAACTAGCGGTAACGATGCTCTCGTAATGGCGCAAGAAGGCCTAGTAACTGGCCTATCGATCGGCGCAGAGATCATCTCATCTAAGCCTTCACGCGATGGCCACACAGTCGTATCTGCGGCTAAATTAAAAGAAGTTTCTCTAGTAACAGAGCCAGCCTTTAAGTCTGCTCAGATATTAGAGATCGCAGCAGAGGAAATTATCCCTGCTGAAGAAACCAAAACAGAAAGCGAGACAGTCGTGGAAGAAACCACTCCAGTCGAAGCAACACCGGTAGAAGCTGCGGCTGTAGAAGCTGCTCGCCCTACTATTGCAGCAATGGCTTACTCAAAGCCACGCTTTGATTTCTCAGCTCCAAAGCAATTGGAAATGACTATCAAGGCATCACTTGGATCAGATGAGGCTCGTGAATATGTTCGCGCTGCTGCTGATACAACAGACAACGCAGGATTAGTTCCTACTCGTCAACTTACAACTGTGATCAATGGACTTGCTAATAACACTCGTTCAGCGATCGATGCTATCTCTACTGGCGCATTGCCAGATGCAGGAATGTCTTTTGAGATTCCAAAGATTACAACACTTCCAACAGTTGCAGAGACAGCAGAAGCCGGTACACCATCTAACACAGATCAGGCTTCATCTTATGTAACAGTATCAGTCAAAAAGTACGCAGGACAACAGCAATTCTCTGTAGAATTGTTTGATCGTTCATCACCACTATTCATTACTGAATTGATGAACAACATGGCTGCACAATACGCTGCCGCAACAGACAAGGCTGTTTACACAGCTATTGCCACAGGTGCAACAGCAGATGCAACAACAATCGCATCATATCCAACAGCAACAGAATTGCTTGGTGTTGTATCTCGTGGTGCTGCATCTGTTTACACAAACACACAGGGCTTTGCCAAGAACATTTTGATGAACACATCACAATGGGCAAACTTGATGACATTGAATGACTCAGGTCGTCCAATCTACGCGGCGGCACAACCTCAGAACGCTGGCGGCGTTGTAGGACCAACTTCAATTCGCGGCAATGTCATGGGACTTGATCTCTATGTATCTGCCAATGTTGCAAGTGCAAACGACACAGACAAGGATGACTCGATCCTTATCATCAACCCAACTGCCTATACATGGTATGAGTCACCTCAGTATCAGCTCCGCGCTGATGTTATTGCTTCAGGTGAAATCCTTGTTGCAATGTATGGCTATGGCGCTATTGCAACCAAAATCGGTGCAGGAGCGTTTGGCGTAAACAAGACCTGATAGACACCCATTAAGTCGCTGGCTGGGTAGTGCCCTTCTACCCAGCCAGTCTTTAGGAAGGATCACATGAGCGTAACAACAGTCGCAACTCTTAGAACTGCCCTTGGCGTTGGCACACTCTATACAGATGCGGTTCTACAGTCAGTCTGCGATGCCGCAGATGATGTTATGTTGCCCTTCCTATTTACTAACGAGACTTACAATGTTGCACACAGCAACACAACCACAGAGGGAACTCTTTACTTTAACCAGCGAATAAACGACATATTCTATGTTGGCCAAAGCGTAGTAATAACTAAAAATGGCACACCTTTTAACGGCACAAAAACGCTTACGGCAGTTGATGTTCAGACTATTACCTACGCGGTAACTGGCTCTCCTGCTGAGACTGGCTATCATCCAGTAGTGCCTTTAGGCATAGTCTCCGGCACAACTCAGACAGATTACACAACCATTGATGCAGTCAAGCAAGCATCTCTGCAAATCTGTGAGGCTATCTGGCAAGCGCGCCAAGCGCCAAGTGGCCAAGGCATGACAGTTGATGGGTTTGCACCTAGCCCATTTACAATGTCTAACACCCTGCTGGCTCGCGTTCGCGGCTTGCTTGCGCCTTACTTATCGCCTTATGCGCAGATCGGTTAGCGATGACAGCAGCGATCTCAACACTTCGCGCCACTATTGCAGCAGCTCTAGTCGATAACACACTCTGGTCAGTCTTTAGTTTCCCACCAGCCACGCCTATTGCCAACAGCGTAGTTCTTTCACCGGCTGACCCTTATGTAACTCCTAATAACAACGGTTACAACACCATTGCGCCCCTGGCTAATTTTAATGTAAATATATTCGTGCCCTTGCTTGATAATCAGGGCAACCTAAATGGAATTGAGGAGATGCTAGTAGCTGTGTTTAACAAACTGGCAGCATCCTCGATCGTCTATAATGTGGGAGATGTGAGCGCACCTAGCGTTCTCAATGCCGCAACAGGCGATTTACTGACTTGCTCCCTGCAAGTATCAGTTCTAACGAGTTGGAGTTAACCATGACTGAATGGGAAAAAGAACAAGCAGAGTTCCTGATCAAAATTGGTCAGACTCCTGTAGCACCAGCACCTAAACCAGCAACTAAGAAAGATGAGGAATAACCAAAATGGCAGTATTTCTAAATAACGGAGTAGTGGTTACTGTTAATGCGGTTGACCTCTCAGACCATGTAACATCAGTTACGCTCAATAGAGTATTCCAAGAATTAGATGTAACCGCAATGGGCGATAGTGGAGTAAAGCAAGTCAAGGGCTTAGAGGCATCATCTGTAACTATTGACTTCCTAAACGATACAGCAGCATCAAAAACTCTAGCAACACTACAGGCTGCTTGGGGAACAAATGTAACAGTAACCCTAAAACAAACTTCAGCAGCCACATCAGCAACAAATCCTTTATATACTATGACATGCTTAGTAAACTCAACGACCGACATTAACGGTGCAGTTAGCGATCTTGGAACTCAGAGTGTAACTTGGAATGTTTCTGGCACAGTAGCAATAGCAACTTCCTAATAACTAACTAAGGGGCAAAGAATGGCAAAACTAAAGGTAACAAGGGCAGATGGAAGCGTTAACGAGTACCAGATCACTCCGGCGATCGAGTACGCCTTTGAGCAATATGCAAAGAAGGGTTTCCACAAAGCCTTTAGAGATGACGAAAAGCAGACCGATGTATATTGGCTCTGCTGGGAAGCAATTCGGCGTTCGGGTGAAACCGTAAAACCCTTCGGGGAGTCTTTTCTAGATACATTGACGCGAGTCGAGGTACTAGACGATGACCCTTTGGAGTAACGCGAGAGTCCTTCACCTATCTCGTAGCGAGACTATCGCTTGAGACAGGGCTCTCGCCCCAAACTTTAATTGAGTTAGATCACACAATGTTCAGGACTTTAATCCAAGCCCTGAAGGATAGAGCGAAGGAGCAGAGCGATGCCAGTCGAGTTAAAAGGCGCTGATAAACTTCGCAAAGCACTTCGCAAGTTTGAGCCTGATCTAGCCAAGAAAACAACTAAGGAAATGGCTGCTGCATTAAAGCCAATTACTAACAAGGCTCGCGGTTTTATGCCAGCCAATGCTTCTATGTTATCTGGATGGACTTCAGCAAGTTCATCAGCAGAGACAACTGACTATCGCCACTTCCCTAAGTACGATCAAACAGAAGCAAAGCGCGGAGTTAAATACTCGACTAGCCCATCTAAGCCTAACAAGCGTGGGTTTGTTTCATTGGCTCGTATTATTAACAGTTCTGCCGGTGGAGCGATTTACGAGACAGCAGGGCGTAAGAATGCAAGCGGTCAACCTTCTCAGGCATCTACTCGCGGAGTATTTAGCGATTACATTGATACATCAAATAAAGTTAACAAGTCGCTTAACCCTAATGCTGGCAAGCAGTTTATTAACCGCGCTAATTCACTCGGCAGCCTAATTAATGCTCGCCCTCGTCAGCAAGGACAGGCTGGCAGGGCAACTCGCAAGATGACTGGCCGCGTAATTTTTAGAGCATTTGCAGAGGATCAAGGCAAAGTTACTGCCGCAATAGTTAAAGCCATTGGCAGTTCTGCTATTGAGTTTAAGGCTAGGACAGGTGTTAAATAATGGCTGATTTAAAGATAGATATTGCCTCGGTATTCTCAGGCAAGAAAGCCTTTGCCGATGCCAGCAAATCAACTATAGGACTTAATAACCAAGTCAAGACGCTTTCTAAATCCTTTCTCGGCTTATTTACTGCTCAACGTTTAGCCCGATCTCAGTTTAATGCAGCCAAAGCCTTTGCAGCAGATGATAAAGCCGCTCGCGTTCTTAGTCGATCATTAAATAATTTAGGTTTGGCTTATGCTGATCCAGCAGTAAAAACCTTTATTGCCGACCTGGAGAAGCAGTTTGGTGTACTCGATGATCAACTGCGTCCAGCCTTTCAGCGTTTATTAACTACTACAGGAGATGTTGCTAAGTCTCAGTCTTTGCTCAAAACAGCCCTTGATCTTTCAGCCGCAAGCGGAGTGGATGTTGTAACGGTTGCTGGCGATCTATCTAAAGGTTATGTTGGACAGACTCGTGCACTTGCTAAATACGGTTTGGGATTAACTCAAGCAGAACTGAAAGCAATGAAGTTTGAGGAAGTCCAAGCAAAAATCAACTCTCTATTCGGTGGTCAAGCTGCTGTCGCAGTAGATACTTATTCTGGAAAGTTTAATCGCCTAAATGTAGCCATTGCAAATGCGAACGAAACCCTTGGTAAAGGTTTTCTAGAAGGTTTAACTGCTATTGGCGGCGGCGGTACTCAAGGGTTTGACAACACATTAGGTTTTATTGAAGATTTATCTCAAGCTGCTGCTAAGTTTCAAAGAAACTTTGGCGTCGGGATTGGTCAATTCCTAGCAATACTTCGCGGAGACTTTGCGGCTGTTAAAGCATTAGGTGAAAGCGCTGGCAAATCTGCACCTTTTATGGGCGCTATTCCTTCTATCCAGACAGAGTTAAATAAAAAAGCGGCTTGGGATCGTATCAATCAATATAAAAAAGAAAATGCTTTACAGGCTAAGTTGCTGGCCGCAAAAAAGGCTGAACTTAAAGCCGCCAAAGATGCTGAAGGACTTAAAAGAGCTGGGACTTTATTTGATCAACAACAGACTTCAATCATTGCAGCTCTTAAAGGCAAGATCACTGATGAGGAAAGAACTCGCCTAGAATTGCAATTAGCAATCCTTACAGGCAATTCAACAGAGGCTTCTAAACTTGCCGGCCAACTAGCAACTTCTCAAGGTTTAACTAAAGAGCTAGTGGCATTCCTCAAGAACTTGCCAGATGCTAAGAACCCGTTCTCTGCTTGGGCTGCTTATTTAGATTCCATTGAGGCGCAAGTCAAAAGAATTGCTATGGGCGGCACAGGCGGCGGCATGGGCGGCACAGGCGGCCTAGTAACGGGCGGCACATTGGTTAATGGTAGTGGAACTGATTTCTCGGAATTAGTTCCAAGGCTAGGAGCTGGATCAGCCTTCACCGATCCGCGTTTAGCACAATTTAATGTTCGCATCGAACTTGACGGCCAAGAATTGACTAACGCGATTACTAGCGTTCAGACTAACAATTCTCTATCAGGCAAGCAGGTAGCAGTTAATCGTAGAACTGGCTCATTCGCTACGCCATGACCCTTCCTGCTCAGATATCCGTATCCTTTGACTTTACTAGCGGAGCGACTTTTGGTTATCCGTTTACTATTGGCGATGCTAAATATGGCGTTCTAGGTACTGGCACACTAGCTGCGACAACTACTCCAGAGCCAACGGTTGATTTAACTCCCGATGTTTACTCGATCAGCATTAAGCGCGGTCGCAATATCATGCGGGATACTTATGAGTCTGGCACTTGCACAGTTAGAGTGCTTGACCCTCTGTCATACTTTAATCCTCAGAACGCTGCATCGCCTTACTTTGGATTTCTAACTCCGCTTCGCAAGCTGCGCGTATCGGCAACAGTCAATAGTGTTGGCTACTTCCTTTTCTCTGGTTATACAACTGAGTACAAGTACACCTATCCGCAAGGCCAGGAGACTGGCTATGTGGATATTATCTGCACAGATGCCTTTAGGCTTATGCAACAGGCAAGCCTTACAACGGTGGCAAGTGCTACTGCTGGTCAAGATACCGGCACTCGCATAGGCAAGATCCTAGATCAAGTCTCGTGGCCGTCATCGATGCGCACAATCGATACCGGCGATACGCTCTGCCAAGTTGATCCTGGCACTTCTCGCACTTCCCTCGATGCACTAAAGAACGCAGAGTTCTCAGAGCAGGGCGCGTTCTATATTGACTCAGAAGGCACAGCCAATTTTCTAAGCCGTACTAATGTAATTAAGAAGTATGGCGAGACTCCGATTGAGTTTGATCAAACTACTGGCATCCCATACACAAACCTAGTATTTGCCTTTGATGACAAGTTAATCATTAACAGCGCTGGAATGACTATCGTCGGTGGCACTCAGCAAGTCTCAGAGAATGCAGCTTCCATTGCTAAGTACTTTTCGCATCAACTCAATGAGTCGAACCTGGTAGCACAGACAAACGCAGACGCTCTAAACATTGCCAAGATATATGTGGCAACTAGAGCCGAGACTACGATCCGCATTGATGCTATGACTGTTGATCTACTAGATCCAGATGTACCAACAGCAACAATGCTGGCCTTAGATTACTTCTCCAACCTAAAGATTACGAATGTGCAGCCAGATGGCTCTACGATCGTTAAGACACTACAAGCGCAAGGACTGGACTGGAATATAACGCCTAACTCCATGAAGGTAACTGTGACAACACTAGAACCTATAGTCGAGGGCTTCATCATAGGTTCGGCTGTATCAGGTATAATCGGCACTAACATAATGGCGTACTAGGAGATATAAATGGCAACAGGCTTTCCAGCAACTACAGGCGATGTCCTAAGCGCAGCAATGTTTAACGGGCTAGTAGCGTTCACGCTTAACGCCCAGACAGGCACAACCTACACAACAGTCCTGGCTGACTCATATCAAACTTTAATCACCCAGAGCAATGCCTCAGCAAATGCGATCAAGATCCCTACTAACGCAAGCGTGGCTCATCCAGTTGGCACAGTAATCACAGTCCTAAACATAGGCGCTGGACTTTGCACAATTTCAGCGGTAACAAGCGGCACAACCACAATCCTTTCAGCCGGTGCAACTGCTGCTGCTCCAACCCTTGCACAATACAAGTCAGCAGCTTGCATCAAGACTGGTACGGATGCCTGGTATGTAGTTGGTGCAATAGCATAATGTTAAACAATATAGCCGCTCTTGGAGCAGGTGGTATCGTGCCCACATTAGTTGATTACTTAGTTGTCGCTGGTGGTGCTGGCGGCGGCCGTTCAGGCGGCGGTGGTGGCGCAGGTGGCTATAAATCTGGTAACTCGTTTAGTTTATCCTTAGGTTCATCTTTTACTGTAACAGTTGGCGCTGGCGGTGCTGGAAATAACACAGATGGTTCTTTTGGTACTGCTGGCAGCAATTCTGTTTTCAGTTCTAATACATCAACTGGCGGCGGTGGCGGCGGTTCGTACGGCGCTAATGGTCAAGCAGGTGGATCAGGCGGCGGCGCTGGAGTAGATGACGGCGCGGATAGAACTGGTGGCGCAGCATCTCCATCAGGTCAAGGCAACGCTGGTGGCAATAACACAACTCGCGCAACACGATCTGCGGGCGGTGGTGGCGGTGCAAGTGCGGCTGGTGCAGCAGGTTCATCGGGTTCAGGTGGTAATGGCGGTTCAGGTACAGCAATCTCTATTACTGGTGCTTCAGTAACTTATGCTGGCGGTGGCGGCGGTTCTGCGGTTCATCCAAATACTTCAGGTTCAGGTGGTTCTGGCGGTGGCGGCGGTGGCGGCAATGGAGTGACCTCATCAACAGATGGCACGGTAAATACTGGCGGCGGTGGCGGCGGTCAACGCGATGCAAGCGGTAAAGCGGGGGGGTCTGGGATAGTAGTAATTGCTTACCCTGACACTTATCCAGCGCTGACTTCTATCGGCGGCGGTTTAACTTATAACCAACCAACTCGATCAGGTTATCGTGTTTATCGCTTCACAGCAGGAACAGGAACGGTAACTGTCTAATGGCTCATTATGCGTTTCTTGATGATAACTCAATAGTTACTGAAGTTATTACTGGCAAAGATGAAACTGAACTAATCGAAGGGCTAGACCCTGAAACTTGGTACGGCAATTTCAGAGGCCAGAAATGCGTTAGAACTTCTTACAACAACAATATCCGCTATAACTATGCCGGAATTGGTTATACCTATGATGCAGAGGCAGATGCGTTCATTGCACCTCGCCCAATTTGCGGACACAAAGAAGTATTTCTAAACGATAAATATAAATGGAATTGCCAGGCTTGCGAATTAGAACACAAAGAGTTAAAAGATGAAGCCTAAATTATCTAAAGCAGCAGCTCAACTACGGGAGCAATTTGATGACTGTTTCAGCGATCGTGATCGCACCTCGGATGGCTGGATCGGTGATAGTCGGCACTCAGCTCGTAAGTCTGACCATAATCCAGATGGCCAAGGCTGGGTTCGTGCCATTGATGTTGACCGCGATCTATCCGGCAAGGCTAAGCCCGACCTCATGCCCGATGTGGCAGATCAACTTCGTATCTTGGCAAAGTCTGATAAGCGAATCTCCTACATCATCTTTGCAGGCAAAATTGCCAGTTCTAAATCACTATGGCGTTGGAAAACTTATACAGGAATTAACAAGCACGATCATCATTGCCATATATCTTTCAGTAGCAAAGGCGATGAGGATGGCGCGTTCTTTAATATCCCACTACTAGGAGCAACTAAATGAATATGAAGCACCCAGCAATAATCTCTATTGGCGCGTTCTTATGCGTATGGGGTACAACCTCTAACTTCGCCCTGGACTATCGCGCCATCCTTGGCTCGATCGTTGCCGGTATATTCGGGTATGCCACTCCTAAAAAATGACGGCTCAGGATTATGCAGCTCTTGCAGTAGCGATCGCGACGGTGCTGGGTGGTGTTACTGCGATGCTGCAATTCATGGTCAAACACTATTTAGCGGAACTGAAGCCCAATAGCGGTACATCGATGAAGGATGCAGTAAATCGGTTAGAGACACGCGTCGATAAAATCTACGAAATCCTCTGCGATAAGTCAGACTAATCCTATGACACGCAAAAGAGTTATAGACCTTGAGGATTACTCAATGCTAGAGACTTACTGCATAGGGTTAAACGAGTACTGGAAAAGCCTAAAGAAGGCTGGGTTTGCAGATGATATTGCAATGTCGCTATTGCTAGAGCCTTTGACTTATCCGGCAACTATCCTGCCAACTCCTAACTGGTTGCCTAACCTTCCCGACCGCATCCCCTATGACGATGACGATGAGGATTAACAATGAAAAGAACTGTAATCGTTCCCGATCTACAAGTTCCCTATCATGATGAAGTAGCAGTAAGAAATGTTGCAGCTTTTATTAAGGCGTACCGCCCCGATTCTGTCATTACACTTGGAGATGAGATCGATCTCCCACAGATCAGTCGATGGACAGAAGGCATGCCAGGATGGTTCGAGCAGACTCTTGGAGACGATCGAGATCAAGCTGTAGAAGTCCTATGGTCACTAGTGGAGCATTCTAAAGAAGCTCACATGATTAGAAGTAATCACACAGACAGACTTTACAATGTGATTATGAAAAAGATACCGGCATTCTTGGCGCTACCAGAGCTGCGCTTTGAGAAGTTCCTTAAGTTAGATGAACTAGGCATCACCTATCACAAGAAGCCTTATGCCTTTATGAAGGGCTGGGTAGCAGTTCATGGTGATGAGCAAGCCATTAACCCTAACGCAGGCCTCACAGCCCTTGGAGCAGCCCGTAGACACGGTTTAAGTGTTATATGTGGACACACACACAGGGCAGGGCAGTCGGCCTTTACAGAGGCATCTGGGGGCAAGATAGGGCGTATCCTGCGAGGCGTAGAAGGTGGACACCTTATGGATGTGCGCTTGGCTGGCTATACCAGGGGCACGATGAACTGGCAGCAAGCATTCGTTCTAGTAGAGGACACGCAAGTAACGCTGATTAACCTGGAAAAGGATGGCACTTTCGTAGTGCATGGGCGCAGGTATGGACGATCTCGATAACGACATATCGCACTCAGTTGATGATGCGGTTGACGAAGCAGAATTGTTACCGTTTCGTTATCAAAAAAGACTAGACACAGCATAATACAGGCGTATCGTTCTACTCATGGAAGCGAGAAGGGCTCGCGGAAATGAAAGGGTAAATACAATGAGCAAAGCATCACACTACATAAAAGTACAACTCAGCAACGGCACAACTTTTAACAAGTTTTACGGCAATACTTCAGAAGCAGATATTGCGTTCCACCTACAAGATTACAAGCGAGATGGCGATAAGTACGGCATTAAGGTATTAACAGTATTTCATCAAGATGACTCGATCTGCCCAGAATGGGCGGTGGCATAATGAGTACATTACAAATAGTCATCCTGGCATCTTGGTTCTTGATATTCTTTATGGGGTACAAGATAGGCCATAGAGACGGCTACATCGTAGGCCGCAAAGCAGTACGCAAGCACTATGAGCAGCTAGATCAGGTAAGAGTATGAAGCATGCTGAAATCTTACAAAGTGCAACAGATTTATATCAAGAACGCGGATTACATTATGGCCATCCAAGCGACAACATGGCTAGAGCCGCAAGGCTTATCAGCGCCTATTTGGAAATGCCGGTTGAGGATTACCAGGTTGCAGTCATTCTCGCGCTTGTTAAGATCGGACGAACCCTTGAGGATGCACAACGCATCGACAGTTGGATCGACTCAGCTTCCTACCTTGCCATCGCTGGTCAATTAGCGACAGAGGAGAGTGAACTTTATGTTTAACTTAGAGGATTATGAGACAGTTGAGGAAAGACTTACAAAGTATTGGAAGGATCATCCTGATGGCCGAATATCTACTACGATTATTGAGCACACCCTTCAGCGCTTTATCGTACAAGCTGCTATCTATCGAACTGAAGTGGATGCAAACCCTTGGACAACTGGGTACGCAGAGGAAACTGTATCAACGCGAGGAGTTAATGCTACTTCGGCGCTTGAGAATTGCGAGACGAGTGCGATCGGTCGTGCTCTTGCTAACGCAGGCTATGTTACGAAAGGCAAACGCCCTAGCCGCGAGGAGATGTCTAAAGTCAAAGCAGCAGAGCCAAAGCCTTTCGCAGAGAAGTTAAGCGACAAGATCATTACTCCAGTTGAGGATGATCCTTGGACTGTTAAAGCAGTAGCACCAGCGCCATCGGCTGCTGAGGCTGTTGCCTTGGTTCAGGAAGTCTTAGGCGCAAGTGTTATAGATAAAGACATTCCTCATTGCAAGCATGGAGAGCGACGATGGAAAGATGGCAACAAGAATGGTCGTGCGTGGGGTGCGATGCAATGCGGTGGTCAGCCGGCTCGTAATGAAACCTGGGCAGACTTTGATAAGTGTGATCCGCTCTGGTATGTGATAAGTCCAGATGGAACTTGGAAGCCACAGGTGGCACGATGAGCGCGCTACAATTCTTAAACCAAGATGGTGAGTGGGAGAAGTTTCCAACAGATGATGAACTTTACGAGAAGGCGCGCCAGCGTGAGATGCTGGATGCGCTGCAAGTTAGGATAATCTGTCACCTATGCAACGAGCCAGTTCCAACAACCGAGTTAGCATTCTGGGTACAGGGTCAGATCCTTACCTGGTCGTGCAACAAGTGTCACGCAGTCAATGAGTCAAAGCCGCAAATTTAGGGGCTTTCGCACAGAGCGCGTGGTAGCAGATTATCTGAAGCGCTGGTGGGAAGGTGCTTCAGTAGGTAGAGGTTCTGGCCGCGATATTCTTGGAGTCCCGTTCGACTGCGAGGTCAAAGCGCGCACAGGACTCGATGTAGTAGGAACACTCCGCCAGATCGAAGCCAGGACAAATGAAAGCGGCTTATTGGGGTTCGCTTGCTTTCGTCTTAATGGTCAAGGTGAGAAGCCTGAGGAATATGTAGCAATGCTACGCCTTGGCGATCTGGTGGAGTTACTACGAGCAGCCGGTTATGAGAAGCGCAAGGATGTTGTGAAAGATGGTGACATTAAACGATGTCAGCAATGCGGAGAGTGGACAATAAATGATCCCTGTAATTGGTGTGAGGCTCAGTAATGCCTATCTATGAGTTTGAGTGTACTAATGATCTATGCGAGGCAAATCTTCGCTATGAGAAGGAGTTAAAGATAAATGAACCACACGATGTCGAATGCGGTTTCTGTCATGAACCGATGCGCAAGATTTACAGTTCGTTTGGTATTTCGTTTAAGGGTAATGGATTTTATTCGACTGATAAGTAAAATGACGCGCCCATCTAGCAGGACTTATGCGAATGTCCTAGATGCGTTTGGTACACTATCGGCTAGAAGCCATCAAGGCTTCAACTCGCGCCTGAAAGGCGTAGCGCGAGAGTTAGCCGTTGTTATTGGGATATCTCTATCTATGGCAATTATGCCTAGATCAGAGGCTTCAGTAGTGCCATTAAAAGTATTAGCTGCATATCAGTTAACAGACGCTCAGTATAAATGCCATAACGAGATAGTTCATCGAGAGAGTCGATGGCAGATAGATGCTGTTGGTAATAAGACCGGCAAGAACCAGGTGTATGGTTACTATCAGATAAAGTCTAAGCACATTAAAGGCAAGCCTTATGATGTTCAATTCTGGGCTTATTGGTATTATGTAGCAAAGCGTTATGGAGTTACTAAGTACGATGAGCCTAACTACTGCAATGCACTACATCATCTTAAGACTAGAGGTTGGCAGTAATGGCTAAGCGCGGTGACCCTCGATTAAGCAGAGACTACAAGGCGTTTAGATTACGAGTACTAGCTAGAGATCAATGGAGTTGCTTCTATTGCCAGCAGCCAGCGACAACAGTTGATCACATAATACCGGTGAGCAAAGCACCTGACCTGGTAGTCAATTATGAGAACGCAGTAGCTTGTTGCCAGTCTTGCAACAGCAAGAAGGGATCGCGTAATCAAGGCGTTTTTTTAGGGCGCAAGGCTAC
>OFSE01000295.1_pt1 | contig 15922 bp, 16 predicted proteins | sample 1543261 | NCBI WGS metagenome assembly OFSE01 (sample SAMN07774225, study PRJEB24372) | wastewater metagenome | isolation source: Exp Tend VB 50WW | collected 2016-02 | reverse complement strand
TCGTCAAATTTTATATTTTTTTACAACCTTCCCGCACATCAATCAAGTGAGTTGAAAAAATACAGGCACCAGTATAACTATTATTCAAAATAATAGACAAAAAAAGCCCACCTGCGCTTGACTGCTGGAATCGCAATCTCACTAAGGTGGGCGTTTTCAATGACGGGTCGCTTCATTAATCCACGACTTGCATTGCTTACAGATTATTGAGCGTGTGAAGCAATCATACAGAGCTTAGTTTTTCGACTGATCAACCAATTTGCTCTTGGCAATCCAAGGCATCATGGCGCGCAGTTTGCTGCCGACTTGTTCGATCTGATGTTCCGCAGTCAGGCGACGGCGTGAGATCAGCGTTGGTGCACCTGCCTTGTTTTCCAAAATGAAACTCTTGGCATATTCACCGGTTTGAATATCAGTCAGGCATTGCTTCATTGCCTGCTTGGTTTCGGCAGTCACGACTTTCGGGCCAGTGACGTATTCGCCGTATTCGGCGTTGTTCGAGATCGAGTAATTCATGTTGGCGATGCCGCCTTCATAAATCAGATCGACGATCAATTTCAATTCGTGCAGACATTCAAAGTACGCCATCTCTGGTGCGTAGCCACCTTCTACCAACGTCTCGAAACCGGCTTTGATCAATTCCACTGCACCACCGCACAGCACCGCTTGCTCACCGAACAGATCAGTTTCAGTTTCTTCGCGGAAGCTGGTTTCGATGATGCCAGCACGGCCGCCGCCGTTTGCCATTGAGTAGGACAAAGCGATTTCGCGGGCCGTGCCTGATTTGTCTTGATACACCGCGATCAAATGCGGCACACCGCCACCTTGCTTGTAGGTATTGCGCACAGTATGGCCTGGTGCTTTTGGTGCGACCATGATGACATCCAGATCAGCACGTGGCACGACTTGGCCGTAATGCACATTGAAGCCGTGCGCAAATGCCAGTACTGCGCCCTGCTTGGCGTTCGGCGCGATATTGTCAATGTAGACTTGCGCGATGTTTTCATCGGGCAGCAAAACCATGATGACATCCGCCGCTTTCACGGCGTCATTCACTTCGGCCACTTTTAAGCCAGCGCTGGCCGCCTTATCCCACGATGCGCCGCCTTTGCGCAATGCCACAGTAACGTTGCAGCCAGAATCATTCAGGTTTTGCGCATGCGCATGGCCTTGTGAACCGTAGCCGATGATGGCGATGTTTTTGCCTTTGATTAAAGAAAGGTCGCAGTCTTTGTCGTAAAAAACGTTCATGTCAGTTCCTAATAAATAATTTGTCGTGATTATTCGTGATTATGATAATTGTTATTGGTGATTTTTAGCGTCATTAAATCTTTAAAATACGTTCACCGCGCCCAATGCCGGAGCCACCAGTGCGCACTGTTTCTAAAATCGCCGTGCGGTCAATCGAATCAATGAAGGCATCGAGTTTGCCTTTATTGCCGGTGAGTTCGATCGTATAGATTTTCTCTGTCACATCGATAATGCGACCACGGAAAATATCGGCAGTGCGCTTCATTTCTTCGCGCTCCTTGCCTACCGCTCTGACCTTGATTAACATCAGCTCACGTTCGATATGTGAGCCTTCGGTCAGATCCACTACCTTCACCACTTCGATCAAGCGGTTCAGGTGTTTGGTGATTTGTTCAATAATGTCGTCCGAACCTGAAGTCACAATCGTCATACGCGATAAGGTCGCATCTTCAGTCGGCGCTACGGTCAAGGTTTCAATGTTATAACCACGTGCCGAAAATAATCCAACCACGCGCGACAAGGCACCCGCTTCGTTTTCTAGCAATACAGAAATGATATGTCTCATCACAGATCCTCCGAGCCAAGCAACATTTCGGTCAGCCCTTTACCGGCTTTCACCATCGGCCAGACGTTTTCAGATTGATCGGTAATAAAGTTCATGAATACCAGTTTGTCTTTCATGGCAAAGGCTTCTTTCAACGCCGCATCCACATCACCCGGACGCTCAATCTTCATACCAACATGACCATACGCTTGGGCTAGTTGATTAAAATCTGGCAACGAATCCATGTACGATTCAGAGTAACGCGAACCATAATCAATTTGCTGCCATTGACGCACCATGCCCAAAGCACGGTTGTTCAGTAGAATGATTTTCGGCGTCAAATGATATTGCTTGCAAGTCGCCAATTCTTGAATACACATCTGAATAGAAGCTTCACCAGTGATGCAAGCCACTGTGGCATCTGGGTTGGCCATTTGCACCCCCATCGCATACGGCAAGCCAACGCCCATCGTGCCCAAGCCGCCCGAATTGATCCAACGACGTGGATGATTGAAACGGTAATACTGTGCCGCCCACATTTGATGTTGACCCACATCAGAGGTGATGAATGCATCGCCCTTGGTCAACTCCCATACCTTTTGAATTACCGATTGCGGTTTGATGACTTCATCAGAATTAGTGAACTTCAAACAATCGCGCTCGCGCCAAGTATTGATCTGCTTCCACCAATTCGCCAGGGCAGCGGTGTTTGGCTTGGTTTCTGCTGCGTTTAATTGCGATAAAAATTCTTGCAATACATCTTTGACGTTACCGACAATCGGAATATCCACTTTAACGCGCTTGGAAATCGACGAAGGATCAATATCGATATGAATAATCTTGCGCGGGAAAGTAGCAAAATGTTTGGGATTACCGATCACGCGGTCATCAAAACGCGCGCCAATGGCGATCAGCACATCACTATTTTGCATTGCCATGTTGGCTTCATAGGTACCATGCATACCGGGCATGCCCACGTACTTATCATCTGAAGCACGGTAACCGCCTAAGCCCATCAAGGTATTGGTACATGGAAAACCAAGCAAATCGACCAGCTTGTTTAACTCAGGTGCGGCGTTCGCTAAAATCACGCCACCACCGGTGTAAATCATCGGCCGCTCGGCCGAGAGCAACAACTGCACCGCTTTGCGAATCTGCCCCGCATGCCCTTTATCAACCGGCTTATAGGAGCGCATTTCGACTTCTTTGGGGTAATGATAAGTCGTGGTGTGCATGCTGATATCCTTGGGAATATCAATCAACACCGGACCAGGCCGCCCTGTGGTGGCAATATAAAATGCTTTCTTGACCGTTTCGGCCAGGTCACGCACATCTTTCACCAGAAAATTGTGTTTCACGCAAGGCCGCGTAATGCCCACGGTATCGCATTCCTGAAACGCATCTTGCCCAATCGCGTGGCTTGGCACCTGACCAGAGATGATCACCATCGGGATCGAATCCATGTAAGCTGTTGCCAACCCGGTCACCGCATTGGTCACACCAGGGCCGGAAGTGACTAGCGCCACACCGACTTTTTGCGAAGATCTGGAATACGCATCCGCCGCGTGAATCGCCGCCTGTTCGTGGCGCACCAGAATATGTTGGAATTTGTTTTGATTGAAGATGGCATCGTAGATATACAGCACAGCGCCACCGGGGTAGCCAAAAACGTGCTCTACACCTTCTTCGGCCAGACATTTGACGAGAATCTCTGCACCGGTTATTTCTGTTGTCATGATAAATAGTCCTTTCAAGGTCCATAGGAGATTGATCGGATGTTCTTTCCTGGCGAAACGGCGGCGCGCAAGCGGTGACTGATATTCCTTTTTTGTGCGGTCACGTCATCCTTGGTATCTCCGTTGGAGATAGTGCCAGATCACGCTTAATGGCAACTCGTGCAATCAGATAAAAGCTTGGCTACAACGCATTTCTCACGCTTTTGGCATGGGTGAGAACAAACAGCTAAAAAAGCCACCTGCATGAATTCGACTTTGTGCGCCGATTCAACTAAGTGTTGGTGTTTCGAGATAAAGAAACGAACATATACGGTACTGCGTTGCACCAATTTGGTCAAGCTAAAATTATCGCTTTCTGTATTGAAATACCTTGAAAATCAACCCTTCATCACATTGAACACCAGCAAACCAGCGAAATGGCAGACATCAAACCCGAATTTTGTTACGATAGCCGCACTTTTTCTGTGAAAGTGCCGAACCGCCTTTGCACAAAAATTGATCAATAGCTCGATTTGATGTCTTTGATGCCACTTGTCAACCAAAACTGATTGATGAACGTCTTAGGGTTTTAGCATGCTAGTTTCAGGTCTTAGCTTCATATCAAAATAAAACTGCGGCCAGATGAATCGTATCGACAATTTTGCAACAAAAAATCAAACACATTTACTGCGCAAGTGCGCAGGTTTGTTGATCTTTAGTCTCAATCAATCATAACGCCAACGAATGGCTACAGATAAAGAACTATCTAATTTCCTCGAAAATGTAGAGCGTCGCGCGTTTAAACATGCCGTCTATGCGGTGCGCAACGAAGAATCTGCATTGGATATCGTGCAAGAAGCGATGATCAAGCTGTCGGAAAAATATGGCGACAAACCTGCCGCCGAATTGCCTTTGCTGTTTCAGCGCATTTTGCAAAACACCATCCTGGATTTCTTTCGGCGCGAAAAAGTGCGCAACACTTGGGTTAGTCTGTTTTCTAACATGACCCCAAATGGCGAAGATGACGACAATTTCGATCTTTTAGAGAGTTTTAGTGCAGAAGAAGGCTCAGAAGCTGCAGAATCGACCCAAGATAAACTTGAACGGGAGCAAGTTTTAAATATGATTGATCTGGAAATACAAAAACTTCCGGCACGTCAACGGGAAGCCTTCCTCATGCGTTATTGGGAAGATATGGACGTAGCTGAAACTGCGCTCGCGATGGGATGTTCAGAAGGAAGTGTAAAGACTCACTGCTCTCGCGCGACTCATGTTCTGGCAGCAACACTAAAGGCAAAGGGGATCATTTTATGAGCTACTCAAAAGACACAGCGGAAATTGAATTTGCTTATAAGATCAGACGCGCGTTAAACGAATCCGCAGAAAACATCGCAACGCCAACACTTGATCGCTTGGCACAGGCACGTTCTATGGCTTTATCACGCAAGAAAGCCGCCGCACCAAGCGCGGTTTTGGCGATGAAAGGCATATTTGCTGGTAATGCAGGTTTTTCTTTTGGCCAAGCCCCGTCTTGGCTGATGAAATTCGGCTTGATATTGCCTTTGCTGGTGCTGGTGATTGGCATTTTCAGCATTTACGAATATCAGCAACAAGAGCAAATTGACGAATTAGCAGATATCGACGTTGCCGTACTGGCTGATGAATTGCCACCTGATGCATATCTAGACAATGGCTTCAGTGCCTATCTCAAGCGGGTAGAGGAGTAGGCGTGTTTTTTTCGTGTTTCTCCGGTCGCTTATCGAAAAATTTGTCCTTCGGACTTGTATTTGCAAGTGCGATTACCGCGTCATACCTAATTGCTCCGGTTGCGCTGGCACAAGCTGCCCCCACTGCTAATCAGACAGTTGCGGCGAAAAGTGCTCAGGCTAATCTCAACCCAAGCTGGACATCGCTCACGCCCGCGCAAAAAGCAGCTTTATCACCTCTAGCCCCCGAATGGGACAAAATGGGTGAATTGCGCAAGAAAAAATGGTTAGGTATTGCTGAAAAATATTCGGTGATGAAACCTGAAGAACAAAACCGCATGCATGAACGCATGAGTGCCTGGGTCAAACTAACGCCCGAGCAGCGCATGGATGCACGAGAAAATTTCACCCGTAGTACACAAATTAATCCCGAACAAAAATCAGCGCGTTGGCAGCAGTATCAACAGTTAACCGAAGAACAAAAAAAACAGCTCGCCGCTGAAGCTAATCGTAAAAAAAGCATCACCAACCTGCCCTCGCCAGCGCAACGTAGTGTCAAACCACTGGCACCAATTAAGGTCGGGCCGGTAACACCCCCAAAAACTGCGTTAATCATACCGCCATCCGTCACTAAAACTGCACCCGCGGTAACACCAACGTCGGCGCCAGCGTCAGCTACGGCAACAAACTCGGCCAACGTTGTGCCAAGCGCCACTGTTGCAGAAAAAGTAGAAAAATAAAACATGCAAGAATCTGTAGATCACGTGGCGATGACGCCTAACCTCGGGCGTCGCCTGCTCTGTATGGTATATGAAGGCTTGCTGTTATTTGGCGTGGTGTTTGTGGCAAATTTGTTGTTTTTACTGATCGGCCGCCTATCATTCCTGCACTTTCCCGACACCGAACAAAACCCCTTGCCTTTACAAATCTGGCTGTTTCTTGTGATTGGCTTTTACTTCGTTTTCGCCTGGCACAAGGGCGGCCAGACGCTCGCTATGAAAACCTGGCGCTTGCGTTTGATTGATCCTGAGCGTGCGCAACTACCAATCATCAAAGGCATCGTTCGTTATCTGTTGGCGTGGATGTGGTTTGTGCCGGGCTTGGCTTTGGCCGCACAATTACATTTATCCGGCTGGATGATCGTGCTGGCGTTGGCAGTGAATATGTTGCTTTGGTCTTTAACACGACGGTTGTCAGCAGATGGCCAATTTTTGCACGACAAATTAGCGAAAACCAAAGTCATTCAGTTACCACCCGACCCTGGTAAAAAAGACGCTGAATAATTACCCACCCGTTTTGGTGGCATTTCATCAACATATCCTTGCGCTAAGCAACTATCTACCGAAAAATGTAAGTATTACGACTCGCAGCAGACTAAATAAAATTAGCACGACCGTTCGTTATACTATAATTGGGATTGAATTTGTTTTTTGCGCAAACCTGCTAGGTATCCAAGTTGCCTCAGTGACAACTCAGTTGCACTTAAACTGAAATTAGCACGCAATGCAGATATAGGCTACAGCGCCACAACAGATTGATGTACAAAGGAAACACGCCACATTTAGTTTCATTTTAACGACAGAATCTGACCCCGAACTGCCGCATCTCTCCGGTGTCAGACAACGAGACGAATCATGCAACACAAAGCACCGCGCCGCACCAGAGAACGCATACTTGAATTGTCATTACGACTGTTTAATGAATTTGGCGAGCCGAATATCACCACCACGGTGATTGCTGAAGAAATGCGCATTTCTCCCGGTAATCTGTACTACCACTTCCGCAATAAAGACGATATCGTCAACTCCATCTTCACGCTGTATGAAGCTGAAATCAACCGCAAAATTGCCTTCCCCGAAGGGCGCAAGGCGAATATTCAGGATATCTGGACTTACCTGCACCTCACCTTTGAAATCGTCTGGCGCTACCGTTTCTTTTACCGTGATCTGAACGATTTACTATCGCGCAATCGCAAGCTGGAGATCGACTTCAAACAGATTTTGAGTCACAAAATCAAGGTCGCCACCGAATTATGCCTTGGTCTGCGAGCCGATGGTCAATTTGAGGCCAGCGATATCGAAATCGATGCACTGGCAACCAATATGGTGGTGGTTGTCACCTATTGGCTCTCTTACGAATATGTACGCAACCCGCGCAAATATTCCGAATTACAAACCATGTCTGAGTCTCTGGCACGTGGTTGTTATCAAGTGATTGTGCAAATCAGCCCTTATTTACGCGGTGAAACGAAACAGGTTTTCGAGAAGCTTTCGCAAGATTATTTGAATAAAATGAAAAATGCGACCAGTTGCCCGGCTGCTTAATCGGCATCTATAGCGCTTCCCATCAATTTGTTGCTCGAGGCAGGCAAGAACATTTCTTTTGTGCAATTCCATTGATTCGGCTTAAAATCACGCTGTAACAAGGTAAAATGCACCCTTCGATCTTTCATCCTTACTTTTCCTGACTTCCATTATGAAATTATCCAAACAATTTCAGCAATACCAATCCGAAGCAACGCAGTTTATTGATGCACTGAAAAAAACCAATCCCAAGCTAGAACAAGGCCAACGTGAAGGCCGTGCTTTATTGTGGGACAAAGCGCCGATTGATCTGGATGAAAGAAAACGCCAACTCGAGGCACGTGTGGCGCAACAGCCTTACGTTTATCAAAACAAATATTAAAAAAGCGTTCTTGCCAAAGTGAAGTGAATGCAAAACCTGCCTGCCACTGAGCTGCCCCTGCTCGGCACCAAAGACAGCACGCCGGATGTGGTGGATGGTCTGGCCTTTGCCAGACTGTACGGTGAGCCTTTATTCAAAGTCCCCAACGATTTATATATCCCGCCTGACGCGCTGGAAATTTTCCTGGAAGCGTTTGAGGGACCGCTCGATCTCTTGTTGTATCTGATTCGCAAGCAAAATTTCAATATTCTCGACATCCCGATGGCGCAGGTCACCTTGCAATATCTGGAGTATGTCGAGCAAATACGCAAACACAATCTGGAACTGGCCGCCGAATATTTATTGATGGCCGCGATGCTGATCGAAATTAAATCGCGCATGTTGTTGCCGGTCAAAAAATCGGATGCCACTGACGATGGCGAAGACCCGCGTGCTGCCTTGGTACGTCGCCTGCTCGAATACGAGCAAATGAAGCTCGCTGCATACGACTTAAACGCCTTGCCACAACTAGGGCGCGACTTTTTGCATGCACAGGTTTTTGTTGAACAAAATACAGTATTACATTGGCCGCAAGTCGATGTTCACGACTTGCAAATGGCATGGGCTGACGTGATGCGCCGCGCTAAACTGGTCAGCCATCACAAAATCAGCCGCGAGGAACTTTCCGTGCGCGAGCACATGAGTGGTATCTTGCGTCGTTTGCAAAGCGCCAAATTTGTTGAATTTGCCGATTTATTTGATCCAAGCCGTGGCGCACCGGTGGTGGTGGTTAATTTTATTGCCTTGCTCGAACTAGCCAAAGAAACCTTGATCGAAATTACGCAGGCTGAGGCGTATGCACCTATTTACGTTCGACTAGCCTATTCACCGACATAATTTTTTGCCGCATCATCATTCCAGGTTTTAAACCAGTAGTGGCCTGTACTACTTATCGTTTTAAAACTTTTATACGTCTTACTTACTTGGTTACTTAGTTACTTTGCCTCACTTATGAAAATCATTTCTTCAATCGAAGAGTTACGCGACCAATTGCTTGGCCAATTGCGCACTGCCTTTGTCCCTACCATGGGCAATCTGCACGAAGGTCACTTGTCGCTGATGCGGCTGGCGAAAAAACATGGCGATCCTGTGGTTGCTTCGATCTTCGTCAATCGCCTGCAATTTGGGCCAAACGAAGATTTTGATAAATATCCGCGTACCTTTCAGGCCGATGCCGAAAAACTGGAAAAAGAAGGCGTGTACGTCTTGTTTGCGCCGACAGAAAAAGATCTTTATCCAGAGCCACAGGAATACCGCGTGCAGCCACCGAATGATCTGGGCAATATTTTAGAAGGCGAATTTCGTCCCGGATTTTTCACCGGCGTTACCACGGTGGTTTTAAAATTATTCGCCTGCGTACAACCCAAAGTGGCGGTGTTTGGCAAAAAAGATTATCAGCAGCTCATGATCGTGCGCAATATGTGTAAACAGTTTGCCCTGCCCACCAATATCGTCGCCGCCGAAACCTGGCGCGCCAAAGATGGCCTGGCACTCTCTTCCCGCAATGGTTATTTATCCACCAGCGAAAGAGCCGAAGCACCGATCCTGTTTCAGACATTAAATCAAATCGCCGATCAGGTACGCGCTGGGCAAACCGACTTGCTCGCCATTGAGCAAGCCGCTATGCACAAGCTCAGCCAACGCCAATGGCAGCCTGACTACATCTCGATTCGCAAACGCGACAACTTGCAAGCACCAAACGCAGAAGACTTGGCGAATCATGCACCGCTGGTGGTAGTAGCTGCGGCCAAGCTCGGCAGCACGCGCTTGATCGACAATCTGGAAATCTAATGCGCTTGTGTTTTTTTGAATGGCAGAAAAAATCAGATAAATACTTATTTTCTGTCGGCGCTGCCCTGCTCTCAGCTGTTTTTCTCTCCGCGTTTCCTGTTTTTGCAGAGACCGGCATTACGGTTAAAGATGACGCCGGGCGCAGTATTACGCTGGCGCACCCAGCCCAGCGCATCATTAGTCTGGCACCGCATGCCACTGAGTTATTATTCGCCGCCGGCGCAGAGCGTGTGTTAATTGGTGTCAGTGATTATAGTAATTTCCCCGACGCCGCAAAAAAAATCCCTTCAGTTGGCAGCGCCTTTGCCTTAGATATTGAGCGCGTGATTGCCTTAAAGCCTGATCTGATAGTAATGTGGGGCACGGGTGGTGCAAAAATTTTAGCGCGCCAATTACGCGAACAGCATCTCACCGTTTTTGAAAGTGAGCCACGTGATTTTGAAGCCGTCGCCAGCTCGATTGAACGCTTTGCCAAACTGGCTGATAGCAGTACAGTGGGTAACGCCGCCGCTGCCAATTTTCGTGCGCGCTTAGCAGCATTGCGCACCACCTACCAATTATCTGGCAAGCAAACACCGCTGAAAGTGTTTTACCAAATCTGGCAACAACCTTTGATGACACTCAATGGCGAACATCTGATTTCCCAGCTTTTGCGCCTGTGTGGTGGTGAGAATATATTTAGCGGGCTCAAAGAAATCAATCCCACTGTCAGCCTTGAAGCCGTATTGGCGGCGAACCCCGACGTGATCATGAGCACTGGTGACGACCAACAAAGTAAGGCTCACTTATTTGATAAATGGAAACCGTTTCAACAGCTCAATGCGGTGCAGCACGCCAATTTATTTGCCGTCAATGATGACTGGATGAGCCGCCCAGGGCCGCGCATACTGGATGCGACCGAAGCCGTCTGCAAATACCTGCAAACCGCGCGTAACCATTTAAATGCCGCGCCGATTACACCACGCACATCGCCATAATCTATAACCAGTTACGCGGATCAACCTGATAATAAGCGCGTAATTCGGCAAATAACGCCGCATGATATTGTGCCAAAGCAGTTGGTTTTCCAAAGAAGGTTTCCGTTGCCACCGCAAAAAACTCTGCCGGGCTGGTGGCACCGTAAAAATCCAGCACGGTCTCATGTGCCTGCTGCTGGTGAGACGCATGATGCCCGGCGTGCTTACCATGCTGATACCGCTCGGCTGCCGCCTGCAATGCCGCAAACTCTGGCTCAAACACCGCCGCCCAACGCGCATAACGTGCCTTGCTCGGCAATGCGGGGGCGCCATTGGTGCGCCCCGAAGCGCTATCCAATTGGTGCGCAAATTCATGCATCACCACATCATGCCCGCTACCGTGCCGAGCGATGTCGTTCAAGATATGATCCCAGGCCAGAATCACCCGGCCATCACTCCATGACTCGCCCGACAAGGTTTGATTTTGATGCGTGACAACACCGCCTGCAGCCAACTCGGTGCGCGGCACCACAAATGCCGCCGGATATACCAGCACCATACTCAGATCTGGGAACACTGGCATGCGCCGGTTCAACAATAAAAGGCAAGCCTTTGCTGCGATGGTAACGCGCACTTCATCAGTGATCTCAAAACCATCGCAGCCAACAAATTTTTTCTCATGTAAAAATTGCTTGATCAAACGCTTTAGCTGCAATTGCAAGGGTACTGGCATGCCGCTATACGCCGCGATATTTTTGCGTAAAATTTTACTATGAGGAGACGCAAACGGGCGTGTCACAGCCTGGTGCAAACGGTAGCGTGGCCACCACAGTAGCAGCGCCGATGCGAGCAAGATTATCCCGATATAAATCATTTAAATTGCTCCCAACGCTGCACTAAAAAACCTGCTGACCATCGACTAACAATCAAGATGGGTTGATCCGCAGAAAAATCAATAGCGCCTCTTCAAGATTGATTCCTGCGATAATGGACGATTCTGTTTTACACCGGTTACCGTCATGCGCAAAGGCTTACTCTACGCCACCATCTGTTATTCGCTGTGGGGCTTATTTCCCCTGTATTTCAAGGCCATCAATTCGGTCGCACCCCTAGAAATTTTATTACATCGCATGGTCTGGTCACTCTTGTTTTTAGCGGGTGTCCTGGCCTACCGTCGCCAATGGGCGTGGCTGGCAAGTGCCTTTCGGCAACCCCGATTAATTGCGGGCTTTGCGGCCAGCGCCACTTTGCTATCGATCAATTGGTTTATTTATATCTGGTCGGTCAATCATGGTCACGTGATTGATGCCAGCCTGGGGTATTTCATCACGCCGCTGGTCAGTGTAGTGCTTGGTTTCGTCTTTTTGCATGAACGGCTACGCATTACGCAATGGTGCGCCGTATCGTTGGCGGCGCTAGCGGTGATCTGGCTGACCTGGCAAACCGGGCATTTACCGTGGATAGGCTTATGTCTTGCCACCACCTTTGGCATCTATGGCTTACTCAGAAAAACCGCGGCGCTGGGTGCGCTTGAGGGCTTGTCGCTCGAAGTGTTATTGCTGTTTCCATTTGCGTTTGGCTATTTACTGTACCTGCATCTGAGTGCGCCTAGCGGTAATGGTTTTTTCGATGCCGCCATCAACACGCAAGTCTTGCTACTCGCTGCCGGGCCGATCACTGCCATTCCACTATTATTATTCGCCGCAGCGGCACGCCGGATTCCGATGGCGAGTCTGGGGTTACTGCAATACATCTCGCCCAGCCTACAACTTTTACTCGGCGTATTTTTCTTTCAAGAACAGTTTTCTAGCAACAGACTGACCGCCTTTGCTGGCATCTGGCTGGCCTTGTTGATTTATTCGGCAGAAGGTGTGCGCCATACCTATTTTAATAAAAACAGGGAGTATGCCTAAAAATATAGCAGTTCCCGCATATTTTTATTATGCATCAAATTTATACTAGATATAGTATATAAAAATATGAACGACATCTTGTGATGTGTAGCTACAAGTTGTCGTTATTTTTACTCTGTTCGCCGCAACTTTGTGTGCTACAATGCCGCATTCGCTAGGGGTCCTGACCAATGCAATATCGGTCGGGTGAGAGAGTCCCTTATACCTGATCTGGATAATGCCAGCGAAGGAAAGCGCAAAGTGTTCGCTGCTTCGGCTTCACCCGCACTCAAACTTTATAGCATGCCGTTTGACGTGTTCCGATCTTCGTTCGCCTCTTTGTTTGCTTCTTTGCTGTCAGATATCTGTGTATCTGAACCGCAGCAAACTTAAACAAAGAGAGCATATCGAATGAAAAAATCTTTTCCCCTACGCTATTCCAGCATGGCTTTGTGTATCGCCCAGGCACTGGCTTTTGCTTCCAGCGCTTTGGCGCAAAGCACACCAAGCACACAAAACAATGACTCAGCCGCCGTCATCATCACTGGTGCACGTAACAACGACATTGATCTCGCAAAACAAAACACCAGCGCCAGTGGTTTTATTGACACGCCATTACTAACAACACCAGTCGCCGTCACGCGCTTTAGTCAAGCCTTGCTGCAAGATTTACGCATCCGCCAAACCACCGATGCCGCCAAATTTGATGCTAGTGTGAACGATGCCTATAACGCGGTCGGTTATTCTGAACAATTTTCGATTCGCGGCTTTACGCTCGATAACGCCACCAGTTACCGTAAAGATGGTATCGCAATTCCGGGCGACGCCGCTATTCCGCTTGAAAACAAAGAAGCCATCGAGATCATCAAAGGCATCAGCGGCTTTCAGTCTGGCTTGGCCACGCCGGGCGGCGTCATCAACTACATCACCAAGCGCCCTACTGCTGCGCCTCTGCGTTCGGTGACAGTCGAAGCCAGCGAGCGCGGTACCTTGTTTGGCGCGGTGGATTTGGGTGGGCAGTTTGGCGACAAGATTGCCGATAAAAATACCAACCAGCGCTTTGGCTATCGCATCAACGCAGCAGCCGAACGCTTGCGCTCCTACGTGAAAGGCGCAAACGGTGAGCGCCAATTTGTATCGGGCGCATTCGACTGGCACCTGACGCCAGACCTGCTTTTGCAAATTGATGCGGATTATCAGCATCGCTCACAAATCTCCGTACCCGGTTTTCAGTTAACTGATGGTGTGCGATTACCGGTTGGCATCAACCCCAAAATTAATCTCAACGATCAACCGTGGGCGCGCCCGGTCGATACACGCGATAGCGATCTGGCAGCGCGTTTTGAATGGCAATTAACACCTGACTGGCGTGCCACTGTGTCGAGCAATCGTCACAAATTCAAACGCGATGACTTCACCGCGTTTCCGTATGGCTGTAGCACCGGCAATTTCTTCCCCGGCTACTGCGCCAATGGCGACTACGATGTGTATGACTACCAAAGCACCAACGAATCCAAAGTCTTAATCGGCTCACGTGCTGTTTTAAATGGCCGCTTCAGCACAGCAGGCTTGCAACATGATTTTGCAGCAGGAATTGAACATTCAGCGCGGCGCGATTATTTTGGTGATGCGGTGTACGATTTCGTTGGCACCAGCAATATTTTTCAACCACGTGTCGTACCACCCTCAAGCAATCGCACGGGTCCGGTTTTTTTACGCCGTAACGATCAAGAATCATCTGCCTTTGCGCAAGATATTTTAACCATCGCGTCAGAATGGCAATTGCACACCGGCGTGCGCTATGTGACAACCAATCGTTCGCAATTTGAACTGGACAAAGACAAACAACACTTCCTGCTACCCAGCGCCGCCCTGGTTTTGAATGCAACGCCAGAACAATCCGTATATGCCAGCTTCACTCAAGGTTTGGAGCACGGCGGTGTTGCACCGTTTGGCACCGCTAATCAAAATCAATTGTTAGCGCCGGGGCGCTCGACCCAATATGAAATCGGCTACAAAACGGCCTTACATCACGACATCAATTTCAGTATCGCGGCGTTTCGTATCAACAAACCATTAGAACTGATCAATACCGATAACCTATTTACGCATCAAGGCGAAGCGGTACATCATGGCATTGAATTGTCAGCGCAAGCACGTGTCTCGCCAGAGTTCAATCTGCAAGCCAGCGTCACCGCCATTAGTGCCAAACAGCGTGATACCGGCGATGTTACGCTGGATGATAAGCGTGTAACCAATGTGCCCCAATTTAAATCCACCGTGTATGCCGATTACGCACCGCAGCAAGTCGCCGGTTTGCATCTGAATGCGACCTGGCAATACGCCAGCAGCAAAGCCTTCAGCCCGGACAATGCCATCACGGTACCCGGCTATCATGTGGTGAATCTGGGCACGCGTTACAGCACACAAATCGCTGGCACCACAACGACACTGCGCTTTAATGTGGATAACGTATTTGACCGTTTTTACTGGCGCGATGTGACGCAATCTTTGGGAGGGTATTTATTTCCGGGTGCGCCTAGGATTTATAAAGTTTCTGCGCAGTTTGATTTTTAATTGGTGTCGCTAACAACAGTCTGAGCCGCGTTACAGTGCTCAGGCTGTACTGTCTCAATCCAACAAAAACGACAAGGCAAACTGCACCTGCTCGATACGCTGTTGCAGTGTGCCTTCTACCATCAGGAATGGAATCTCACGCTCGTCTAAAGTGTCCAGCACTTCTTCATGCACTCGTTGGCGCACGGCGGCTGATTCGCGCTGCAAGCCGTCTGGCACCCACGGAAAATCGGGCGCCGTCACCAACGTGAAGGCGTAATCATGTTGCAGCTCCAGCGCCGCCAACTCGTCATCGGCTTCTTCAAAATAATGGCGGCTGTAAATCGCCGTCATGATCGGCGTGGTGTCGCAAAACAGCCAGGTTTTGGCTTGCTTTGCCAAAGCTTCTTCGCGTTGCAATTGCGTGCGGGCGATGACAATTTGTTCTTCGGCTTTTGGCACACGTCCATACGTATCGACAAATTCACGCAAGTATTCAGGCACCCAGCAAGTTGCGTATTGCCGGGCAAGTGCTTCAGCCAATTGCGATTTGCCAGACGATTCGGCACCTAAAATCGCAATCCGGTATACCTCAGTCGTCATCGCTGAGTCTGGCTTTTTTTGTGGCTTCATTGGTTTATATGGGTTGATTGATGTCGAATGCAGAGTGATCTGTCTGCGGTTTATTTCGTTGCATTTGCCCGGTGCCAGACGCGCCAGCCAGCGCTTGCCAATACAACGAATACTGCGTATAGAATCGCAGTCAAGATCAGATTTTTATGAACGT
>OFSE01000294.1_pt1 | contig 15941 bp, 10 predicted proteins | sample 1543261 | NCBI WGS metagenome assembly OFSE01 (sample SAMN07774225, study PRJEB24372) | wastewater metagenome | isolation source: Exp Tend VB 50WW | collected 2016-02 | reverse complement strand
CTTGTCAACCCCGCACGTCCTTAAAGCGTTTTCATAAAATACTAGATACAGTATCTACCTAGGAGATTCGGATGCAAAAAATATCGATTGTGCTACGGCCTTTAATTTTGTCTCTGACGATGCTCGCCAGCGAAGTGGTCTTCGCACAAACCATCGCAAGCAATCTCACATCAAAAATTACAGAAGTGCTGGTGTATCCGGGCGGCGCACGGGTTGAGCGCGTGGCCAAAGTGGCAGTCAATGCCAGAGAATTAAAACTAGTTTGCCTGTCCGCCAGTTTCGACATCGACTCCATGCAAGTCCAGTCCAGCACAGGCATCCGCATTGGCGATATTAACGTGCAAACTCTGGAGCGAACACGTTTTCCAGAATGCGCCACCAGTGAGCTGGATCAGCGCATCCGCACTTTGCAACAGAGTAGTGCTGCCATCGAAAGCGAGATCGCTGCGCAGGAACTAACGCTCGATTATTTACGCCGCTATGGCAATGACAAAAATGCCGTGCCGAATGCAATTACCAGCACCACCGAACAATTACAACGCAACAGTCTTGCGCTATTGCAGAAACAAGTACAAGCACGCCAACAAAAAGAAGAACTGGAATTGCAGTTAAAACCTTTAATCGCTGAGCGTGACCAGCAAATTCAGGCCAATCCCTACTTGCGTACCGTGCAGATCCGACTCGCTGCCGCCCAGGCGGGTGAGGTTCGGCTGAGTTATCGCATCAAAAATGCAGGCTGGACGCCTGTGTATCGTGCCTATCTGAATACCAAAGATGGTCAAGTTCGTCTGGAGCGCCACGCGCAAGTCGCCCAAACCAGTGGCGAAGACTGGCATGACGTGCAATTGCGCCTCTCCACCGTACAACCCAAATTGAGCAATGCATTGAATCCGCCCTCACCTTGGCGGCTCGATATTCGCGCACCAGAAGTGCGTACCACATCATTTACGCCCGCATCGCCCGCCGCGCCAATTGCGTATGCAGTAGCACAGCCGTCTTTCGTCAGATCAAAAGAAACCAAAGCCAACGCGGAAAATGATATCAATTTCGACGTCAGCGTTTTTCAAGGCGCTTATGCTGCAGAATATGTGGTGCCGGGCAACATCCACCTGAGCAGCAGTGCTGAACGAGTCAATTTCTCGCTAGACAGCCAAACCTTGAACGCTAAATTGTGGACACGCATTCAGCCACAACAATTGGCGCAAGCTTATTTACTGGCCGACATTGAACGACCCAAAGGCTCTTGGCCGAGCGGCGCATTACAACTGTATCGCGACGGCGAATTTATTGGCCAAAATCAGTTGCAATTAAGCAGTGAAGAACGTCAAGAGCTGTATTTTGGACGTGACGACATGGTCAGAGTGTTGAAAGAACCAGAACTGCGCGACGCGGCAAATACCGGCTTTATCGGTAATCGCAATGAGAAAAAATACCATCGCGCCTATGTCGTGGAAAACCTGCATACCACGCCAATTCAGTTACAGGTATTAGAAGCCTCGCCAGTTGCCAGCCATGAAGACATCAAAGTACAGAGCCAGTTTATGCCACAACCTGACGAGTTGGTTTGGCACAAACAACCGGGCATCGTGGCGTGGCAACCTACATTGGCTGCGGGCAAATCGGTGCGGCTGACAGCCGACTACACGATTACCTATCCCAAAGATGCAGTAATTATAGGTTTGCCTTTCTAAGAGATCGACACTCTAAAAGATTCGCAAAAACGGCAAACAGTCATACAACAGTTTGCCGTTTTTTGATGCATGCCCGCTGATTCATACAGATACTGTCTTTTTTCCGCCTTGACAGGAATGGGGACTCTCAGCACACTGGCTTGGTAGTAAAAAAGCTTGTCAATATTTTGCTATGTCGTCGCTACTCCCCCCGCATTTCTAACCATTTTGAAGGTGATTCATGACGGACATTTATCAAGCACCCAATGCCAACCTGACCGAACCAAATAGGCCATTTGAAGGCAATGGTTCACTCGAAAACGGTATCGCTGGTAATTACGATTTTACGATTGGCGATATGATCAGTAAGGCGTGGGCTAAGACCCAAGGTAATAAAGGCACTGTTTGGCTCAGTCTCTTGTTTTACACGCTTGCCAGCATAGCGATTGCAGTCGTGGCACTAATACTTGCCTTTGTGCCGATTTTAGGAGCAATCCTCTCACCATTGCTACAGTTTATCGTGCTGACACCCGTCATGGCTGGGCTGTACATGATCGGGGTTAAGATCGCGGCCAATCAGGCGACTAGCGGCGCATCCATTTTTGATTACTACAAAAATTTATGGCCGCTGTTGGTCACTCTTTTTCTGATGACAGTGATGGTAGCGATTGGTTTTATTTTATTGATTTTACCCGGCATCTATTTAGCGGTCGGCTATGCCATGGCGTTGCCACTGGTAGTTGATAAAAATCTTGGCCCTTGGGAAGCGATGGAAGCTTCAAGAAGAGCGGTCTCTAAACATTGGTTCAAAATATTTGGTTTGTATCTTGTTCTCGTGCTGATCCTCTGGGTATCTGCAATTCCATTGGGCATTGGTCTAATTTGGACCATTCCACTGGCCTTGGTTTTGTATGGCGTGTTGTACACCACCATGTTTGGTTATGGCAATCCAATGCCAACAATGGATAACAGCAGCATGAACCAGTTGGGTGCAGAAAGCATGGGTAGCGTACCGCAATAAAACTGTCATCAAGTCGCAATTAAAAAGGCTGGGCAAGCGTGTTAGCTGCCCAGCCTTTTACATTTTCTTGCTATGCAATTTTATTTCTTACGCATTGGCGGTAAATCGGTGCATACGCCTTTATAGACTTCGGCTGCCATGCCAATTGATTCGCCGAGTGTTGGATGTGGATGGATGGTTTTGCCAATATCCACGCCATCCGCCCCCATTTCAATCGCCAGTGCAATTTCACCAATCATGTCGCCAGCATGGGTACCGACGATACCGCCACCGACGATACGTTTGGTTTCCGCATCAAACAATAATTTGGTGAAACCTTCGTCACGCCCATTGGCCACTGCACGACCGGACGCTGCCCACGGGAAATGCCCTTTTTCCAGCTTGATACCTTTGGCTTTGGCTTCATCTTCGGTAATGCCCACCCAAGCCACTTCTGGATCGGTATATGCCACCGAAGGAATCACGCTGGCATCAAAGTACGCTTTCTCACCCGCCGCTGCCTCTGCCGCGACATGCGCTTCGTGCACCGCTTTGTGCGCCAACATTGGTTGCCCAACCAAATCACCAATCGCAAAAATGTGCGGCACATTGGTGCGCATTTGTTTGTCTACCGAAATAAAGCCGCGCTCATTGACTGCCACACCCGCTAACTCGGCAGCGATTTTTTTACCATTTGGGCTGCGCCCAACCGCCACTAACACCAAGTCATACACTTGCGGCGCTGGCGCAGTAGCACCTGCTTCAGCGGCTTCAAAACTGACCTTGATGCCTTCCGGCAGTGCTTCTACTGCCACGGTCTTGGTCTTCAACATGATATTGTCGAAGCGCTTTTCATTGAACTTTTGCCAGACCTTGACCATATCCCGGTCAGCGCCTTGCATTAAGCCGTCCATCATCTCCACCACGTCGATGCGCGCACCGAGTGTGGAATACACGGTTGCCATTTCCAAACCAATAATGCCACCACCAATCACCAGCATGCGTTTGGGAATTTGACGCAACTCCAGCGCACCAGTGCTGTCAACAATGCGCGGGTCTTTCGGCACGAACGGTAAATTCACCACCGAAGAGCCAGCCGCAATAATCGCCTGTTTGAACTGCACTACTTGCTTGCTGCCATCCGCAGCAGTGACTTCGATATGGTAAGGGCTCAAAAATTGCCCCACACCTTGCACCACATTCACCTTGCGCGCTTTAGCCATGCCGCTCAAGCCGGTAGTCATTTTTTTGATGACACTTTCCTTGTAGCCACGCAGCTTGTCTATATCAATGCTGGGCTTGGCAAAAGTCACACCGTGCGCTGCCATCGACGCGGTTTCATCAATCACGGCGGCCACGTGCAACAAAGCCTTGGACGGAATGCAACCAACGTTTAAGCACACCCCACCCAAAGTCGCATAACGCTCAATCAGCACCGTATTCATGCCTAAATCGGCCGAACGAAACGCTGCAGAATAACCGCCGGGGCCAGCACCCAATACCATCATGTCGCAACTAATATCGACTTTGCCGGTATAGCTAGAACTTGGCACCGCTGCTGCCACTGCAGGTGCAGCGACTGGAGCAACGGCTGGCATCGCGGTCGGCGCTGGAACAGCTGCTGAAACAGCTGCAGGGGCTGCGGCTGGCGCTGGTGCGCTGCTAATCTCAGCAACAGCCGCTTCCAAAATCAACAGAAGCGAACCTTCTGCCACCTTGTCGCCGACTTTCACTTTCAATTCTTTAATCACACCGGCATGGCTAGCCGGGATTTCCATACTGGCTTTGTCTGATTCGACGGTGATGAGCGATTGATCAACCTTGATGGTGTCGCCTACCTTCACCATTAATTCAATCACTTCGACTTCTTTGAAATCACCGATGTCAGGCACTTTAACTTCAATTGTACTCATCGTATTCACTCCCCTATTTATCTGTTTGTTTGTCTGATTTTGAGCAAGCCACTGTTATTTATCACAGCATGGTCTTACGTAAATCAGCCAACACATCAGCCAGATAAGCCGTGAATCGCGCTGCCATCGCACCGTCAATCACGCGATGGTCATACGAAAGCGACAACGGCAACATCAGACGAGGTACAAATTGTTTGCCATCCCATACCGGCTTCATGCTCGATTTTGACAAGCCCAAAATCGCCACTTCTGGCGCGTTGATAATAGGCGTAAAGGCGGTACCACCAATCCCACCCAAGGAAGAAATTGTAAACGTCGCGCCTTGCATGTCAGTAGGTTTTAATTTGCCATCACGCGCTTGTGCTGACAACTCGCCCATTTCCAGCGCAATTTGCGACAAGGTTTTTTGATCGGCGTTTTTAATCACCGGTACCACCAAGCCGTTTGGCGTGTCTGCTGCGAAACCGATGTTGTAATACTGTTTCAAAATCAAATTTTCGCCCGCTGCATCCAGCGAAGAATTAAAGGCTTTAAATTTTTTCAAGGCAGCGACGCTAGCCTTAATCACAAAAGCTAACATGGTCAGCTTCACACCAGATTTTGCCAATGCTTCATTGGATGATTTGCGGAATTCTTCCAGATCCGAAATATCGGCTTCGTCGAATTGCGTGACATGCGGAATCATTACCCAGTTGCGGTGCAGATTTGGACCACTGAGTTTTTTGATGCGGGACAATGGCAATAATTCGGTCGCACCAAATTTGCTGAAATCGAGTGAAGGCCAAGGCAGTAAATTCATGCCTGTACCATTACTGACTGGTGCGGCACTTGGTGCAGCACTTGCTACGGCACTGCTGCCCGCCAAAATACCTTTCACAAAATTTTGTACATCTTCTTGCGTGATACGGCCTTTTTCGCCCGAACCAGCGACCTTGGCTAAATCGACCCCCAACTCGCGCGCGAATTTACGAATAGAGGGCGAGGCATGTGCCTTGCCTGCTGGAGCCGTCGCTGTTGGCGCTGCTGCAATTGTCGGAGTGGTGGTGGCAGATACTGGCGCAGCAACGGGGGTAGATGCGGGTGCAATAGATGCGGGTGCAATAGATGCAGGTGCAGATGCAGGTGCAGGTGCAACAGCTGCAGTCGCTACCGCAGCCGGGGCGCTTACCGGTGCAGCCGATGCAGTTGATGTCGCCGCAGCACTATCTGATTCGACCAGCAACAACAAAGAGCCTTCAGCAACTTTGTCGCCCAGCTTGACCTTGATTTCCTTCACAACACCAGCCTGGCTGGAAGGAATTTCCATACTGGCTTTGTCAGATTCAACGGTAATCAACGATTGATCAACCTTGATCACATCGCCTACTTTGACCATTAATTCGATCACTTCAACTTCTTTGAAATCGCCGATATCCGGCACTTTCACCTCGATTGCGCTCATACACTTCACTCCTATCCGTAGCTCGATTGGCTGCTGGTTTGATGTTTGCTTTTATGTGGCAAGCAAACGTTCATTCGATTCACTAGAAACACACTATCACGAACTATCACGAACGTTTGCTGATACTGACGATAATAATCACCTCGTTACACCGTAACGGGATTAGGTTTATCCGCATCAATGCCATATTTACTGATCGCCTGCGCAACCACTGAAGCGGATAACGCGCCTTCGTCCACCAACGATTTCAAGGCAGCGACCACCACAAAATAACGATTCACTTCAAAAAATTCACGCAGCTTGGCGCGCGAATCTGAACGGCCAAAACCATCGGTACCTAACACTTTGTAGCTCCGACCTTTTGGAATAAAGGCACGTACCTGTTCGGCAAAAGTGCGCATATAGTCAGTTGAGACCACGATCGGGCCGCTAGTGTTTTGTAAGCACTCAGCAATATACGGCACACGGGCTGGCTCAGTGGGATGCAACATGCTCCAACGTTCGGCATCTTGCCCATCACGCGCTAGCAAGGTAAATGACGGTGCCGACCACACATCAGCAGCAATACCCCAATCGTCTTTCAACAGCGCTGCTGCGGCAATCACTTCACGCAAAATGGTGCCAGAACCCATCAATTGCACCCGATGTTTGGTGTTTTCTGCCGATTTTTGTAGCAAATACAGTCCTTTGATAATGCCTTCTTCCTGCCCTGCTTGTAAGCCCGGATGCGAGTAATTTTCGTTCATCAAGGTGATGTAGAAAAACACGTCCTCCTGATTCACCACCATGCGCTGCAAGCCGTTATGAATAATGACGGCGACTTCATGCGCAAAGGTCGGATCGTAAGGAATACAGTTCGGGATGGTGGACGCTAAAATATGGCTGTGCCCATCTTCGTGCTGCAAACCTTCACCGTTCAAGGTAGTACGACCCGCCGTGCCGCCCATTAAGAAACCACGCGAACGCATATCGCCTGCCGCCCAAGCCAAGTCGCCAATCCGCTGCAAACCGAACATTGAGTAATAGGTATAGAACGGAATCATCACGCGGTTATTGGTCGAATAAGACGTTGCCGCCGCGATCCATGAGCTCATACCACCAGCTTCATTAATACCTTCCTGCAAAATCTGACCAGCTTTGTCTTCGCGGTAGTACATCACCTGATCTTTATCAACTGGCTCATACAACTGCCCGACCTGACTGAAAATACCGATTTGGCGGAACAAACCTTCCATCCCGAAGGTGCGTGATTCATCGACCATAATCGGCACCACGCGTTGCCCCAAGCTGGCATCGCGCAGCAGTGCAGTTAACACCCGGACATACGCCGCTGTAGTAGAAATCTCGCGCCCTTCTGCGGTTGGTTCTAGCATTGCCTGAAATGCCGTCAGCGGTGGCACCACCAGCGCTTCATCGGCCTTTTCGCGGCGTTGTGGCAAATAGCCGCCGAGTGCAGCGCGACGCTCTTGCAGGTACTTCATCTCTGGCGTGTCATCGGCTGGTTTAAAGAAAGGAATGCTGGGTAACTGCTCATCCGAAATCGGTAACTGGAAACGATCACGCAAGGCTTTAATGGCTTCGTCATCCAGCTTTTTGGTGTTGTGCGCGGTGTTACGTGCTTCGCCCGATTTACCGAAACCAAACCCTTTCACGCTCTTCACCAACAATACGGTAGGCTGGCCTTTGTGCTCTTGTGCCACCTTGAAAGCTGCATAAATTTTGTGTGGGTCGTGACCACCACGCGTTAAGCGCCAGATATCGTCGTCCGACATCTTGCTGACCATTTCCAATAATTTTGGATGCTTGCCAAAAAAATTCGCACGGACATAAGCACCGTCTTTGGCTTTGTAGTTTTGATATTCACCATCCACGGTTTCCATCATCACTTTTTGCAAGATACCGTCTTTGTCTTTGGCTAGCAATTCATCCCAGCCGCTACCCCAGATTACTTTGACGACATTCCAACCTGCACCACGGAAATCGGATTCGAGTTCTTGAATAATCTTGCCATTGCCACGCACCGGGCCATCCAGACGTTGCAGATTACAGTTCACCACGATAATCAGATTATCGAGCTGTTCGCGCCCCGCCATGCCAATCGCGCCCATCGATTCTGGCTCGTCCATTTCGCCATCACCACAAAACGCCCAGACTTTGCGCTTTTCAGTATCCGCAATGCCACGTGCATGCAGATACTTCAAAAAGCGCGCCTGATAAATCGCCATCAAAGGCCCTAAGCCCATTGATACGGTGGGGAATTGCCAGAAATCTGGCATCAATTTTGGATGCGGGTAGGAAGACAAACCTTTGCCATCCACTTCGCGGCGGAAATGCAATAACTGGTCTTCGCTCAGGCGGCCTTCCAGAAACGCGCGGGCATAAATTCCCGGTGAAGAATGACCTTGGATATACAGTAAATCGCCGCCATGATCGGCGGTTGGTGCGTGCCAGAAATGGTTAAAACCTATCCCCAACATATTCGCTAGCGAGGCAAAGCTGGATAAATGACCGCCCAGATCACCATCCAGACGATTGGCTTTCACCACCATCGCCATTGCGTTCCAACGCATATACGAACGCAAGCGCTCTTCAATCTCCAAGTTACCGGGGCAATGCTCACCCTGCTCGGCGGGAATAGTATTCACATAAGCGGTATTACTAGAAAACGGAATATGTGCGCCACGCCGGCGTGCCAGATCGACCATGCGCTCCATCAGATAATGGGCGCGCTCAACGCCTTCGTTTTCAATCACGGATTCCAGCGCGTCTAACCACTCTTGGGTTTCGACCACATCAGGATCATTGGCCGCTTGCGCTAATACTTGGTCTATCTGGGGTGACATGCAGGTCTCCTAGGATGCTGAATATGCCAATACGTTTGTTGGCATACGGTTGGGAATAAAGATGTTCGACTTAAAGTTCGACTTAAAAATTCGAATCAATACCAGAATCAATACGAACGACAACAGGCGATTAAGGACAAACCATCAACTCATCGCCACGGATACGCCCTCTGTCTTTCTATTATCAATACCCGCCATTGACTGACCTGACTACAGGACAAATTACCTCCCAAGATAGGCGAGAGCAATCACGATCCTGAGCGGCAAAACAGAGGTCAAAATGCGTCCGTTTTGGCATTCTAGCAGGTGTTTTTAATTTTTCAAATAGTGATAATCAATTTCATATTGTGATATTTTGTTTGCACTGCAATATAATTGAAGCAATAAACCCTTATCTCTTTTTATGACGAGCTTTTTATTAAATTTGCAGCGCAACAAATAACAGTAATATCAACAACAATGTCAGCACCATCACGGTGAAATCGATCAATTATTCTCTAAAAAATATACTGGCTATAGTATAAAAATAAAGCGCTTTACAATAAAGCGGAAATTGCCTATTTTTTAGCATACTCCCCATTTTTTGTTAAAATAAAAATGCAAGATGGTGATTTGCTGTACCGTGATCGACGCTCTCCTTTATAATAGAATTGATGCAAAATTGCATTGACTGGGCGCGCAGCCGCAGACTGTACAAATGGTATAAATAACACGATAAGGCGCAGCAACAATGCCAACATCTGGTTTGCATAAGTCCTCATCATGATGGGTGCGGTAGTGTGTACTTATTCTCACTCCCTGTCGCTGCAAATTGACATCAATCTGGCATAGATCCAACCTGCAACTAACTTCAGTTCTTCTCCCATGACAGCAAAACTCATCAGCGGTACCCAACTTTCCCAAACCATTCGCAGCGACGTGATACGGCGCGCCGAGATTTTGCGCGCAGCCGGCAAGCAGCCGGGCTTGGCAGTGATTTTGGTCGGTGAAAATCCTGCTTCGCAGGTGTATGTGCGTAACAAAGTCAAAGCCTGCGACGATTGCGGCTTTTATTCAGTCTTGGAAAAATACGATGCCGATCTGAGCGAAGCAGCTTTGTTGGCACACATTGCCCGCCTCAATGCCGACCCCAAAATTCATGGCATTCTGGTGCAATTGCCCTTGCCTGCGCATATCAATGCCAATAAAGTAATTGAAGCCATTGCCGCTGAAAAAGATGTCGATGGTTTTCATATCAGCAATGCGGGTTTGTTGATGACGGGTCAGCCGCTATTTCGCCCTTGCACGCCGTATGGCGTGATGAAAATGCTGGAGTCGATTGATTATCCAATCCGTGGCGCAAACGCCGTGGTGGTGGGCGCATCCAATATTGTTGGCAAACCACAGGCCATGTTGCTCTTGCAAGCTGGGGCAACTGTCACCATCTGCAACTCCAAGACACGCGATTTGGCTAGCCACACCCGCAACGCCGATATATTGGTGGTGGCAACCGGCAAACGCAATATCGTCACGGCAGATATGGTCAAACCGGGCGCAGTGGTGCTGGATGTTGGCATGAATCGGGATGAACAAGGCAAGCTGTGTGGCGATGTTGATTTTGCTGGCGTGCAAGAAGTAGCAGCTTACATCACCCCTGTACCCGGCGGCGTCGGCCCAATGACTATTACCATGCTACTGGTGAATACACTGGAAGCAGCAGAGAGAAACTAATATGCAAACCACCACCCATCACCCAGAAAACAACCCCTTGCTCGATTTCAGCGACCTGCCGCGGTTTGAGGCGATACGCCCAGAACACGTGACGCCAGCCATCGATACACTACTGGCAGCAGCCAATGCCGTGATTAGTGATCTGGAACAGAAAAAAAATGCCTTGAGCTGGGACAGCTTCGTTGAACCATTGGAAAATGCAACAGAAAAACTGAGTCGCGCCTGGGGCATCGTTGGTCATTTAAATGCAGTGGTCGATACACCTGAATTACGCGCGACCTACAACGAAAATCAGCCAAAGCTGACTGAATTTTGGACCGCATTAGGTCAAAATCTGGCCTTGTTTGATCAATATAAGGCATTGCATGCGCAAACAGAATTCGCCAGCCTTAGTGCAGCACGCCAGCGCATCATCAATAATGCGATTCGCGATTTCCGTTTAAGCGGTGCCGAGTTGAGCGACGATAAAAAACAACGCTACGCCGAAATTCAAGAAAAGCAGGCCGCACTTTCCACCAAATTTTCTGAAAACGTTTTAGATGCCACCAATCATTTCAGTTATATTGTAGAAGATGTTGCAGAATTAAAAGGCTTGCCCGAAGAAGTGTTGCAAAGCGCAAAAAACGCGGCGGAAAAAGATCAGAAAACAGGCTATAAATTCACCTTACATTTTCCTTCTTATTTCCCGGTCTTGCAGTACGCCGACAATCGCGCCTTGCGTGAAACTATCTACCGTGCCAATGCCACCAAAGCCTCAGAACTTGGTGGCCACCCAGAGTGGGATAACAGCGGCATCATGCAAGAGATTTTACAGTTACGCAAAGAAGAAGCGGCTCTACTAGGTTACCAAACTTTCGCCGAAGTATCGCTAGTTGCAAAAATGGCTGACACACCACAGCAAGTCAGCCAATTTTTACAGGATTTGGCGAGCCGTGCACGGCCTTTCGCCGAACGAGATTTGCAAGAATTGCGCCAATTCGCCAAAGATGAGCTCGGCATCGCTGATATGCAAGCCTGGGATGTCACCTACGCAGCCGAAAAATTACGCGAGCAACGTTATGCATTTTCTGAGCAGGAAGTGAAACAATACTTCCCCGAGCATAAAGTTATCGCGGGATTATTCCGCGTGATCCAAACTTTATTCGCCGTCGATATTCAACCGCAATCAGCCACCACCTGGCACCCTGATGTGAAGTTTTACCGCATCGAAAAAGAAGGTGAGTTAATTGGCCAGTTTTATCTGGATTTATATGCCCGCAACGGCAAACGCGGCGGCGCTTGGATGGATGATGTGCGTGGTCGTCGTTTAACAAACACCGGTGTGCAAACACCGGTAGCGTATCTGACCTGCAATTTCAATGAGCCAGTCAGTGTCGATGGCGTTTTGAAACCGGCCACCTTCAGCCACGACGAAGTGATCACCCTGTTCCACGAATTTGGTCACGGCTTACATCATTTGCTGACCAAGGTGAATGATCTCTCGGTGTCGGGTATTTCTGGCGTGGAATGGGATGCCGTTGAATTGCCTTCCCAATTTATGGAGAACTTTTGCTGGGAATGGGATGTCTTGCAACACATGACTGCGCACACCGACACTGGCGAACCACTGCCGCGCGCACTGTACGACAAGATGATCGCCGCAAAAAATTTCCAGTCTGGCTTGCAAACTTTACGTCAGGTTGAATTTTCACTGTTCGATATGCGTTTGCATGACGACATTGAGCCAAACAGCAGCAATCTGGTGCAAACCATTTTAGATCAGGTACGCAATGAAGTCGCGGTCTTGACGCCCCCCGAATTCAATCGCTTCCAGCATTCCTTCGGCCATATTTTTGCCGGTGGCTATGCCGCAGGTTATTTCAGTTATAAATGGGCAGAAGTGTTATCGGCCGATGCTTATGCTGCATTTGAAGAAAGCGCACAACAGGAAGGCAGCACACTGTCACGTACAATTGGTGCGAAATTTCAGGCTGAAGTTTTAGAAGTCGGCGGCTCACGGCCTGCACTGGAATCTTTCAAGGCATTTCGTGGTCGTGCACCAAGTATCGATGCGTTGATGCGGCATAGCGGCATGACGCTAGTAGCGGCTTAGTTTGCCTTGGCAAATTGACTTGCATCTTGGGGTAGTATGATATTGTGTACGAAGTGATTACTGTCGGCTTATTGACAGTTATTAGCGGTCATTGACGGTTATCGACAGTATTACCCAATAATTTGAATGAAACGGCATGACGATGAAGCATTTCAATCAAGCGAAAAACACAACGTCACTTCAACCTTGGTTCAGTGCATCGTCCTTCATTTTACAAATCAGTCTCATGTGCAGTGCTGCGTTGCTTGGTATTGTTATACCAAGTAATGCAGAAGCACAACTTTACAAGTGGGTAGGCGCAGACGGCAAAGTCACTTATAGCGACACCCCGCCACCTGCCAACGCCAAACAACTCAGTACCAAAGCCAGCAACTCTGGTGGCGCATCCAGCACGCCCCTACCATTCGAGCTGGCAGCGGCTGTCGCCAAAAACCCCGTGACTTTATACACATTTGCCGATTGCGCACCCTGCAACGAAGGCCGTGCATTACTAAAAAAACGTGGCGTGCCTTTTGCCGAAAAAACCATCAAGACCAATGAAGACAGTGCCAAACTAAAACAAATCAGCGGTCAAGAGCAGTTGCCTTTGTTAGTGATTAGCAATAGCAAATTTACGGGATTTGATAGCCAACAATGGGAGCAAGCATTGAGCCAAGCTGGCTACCCTGAAACCAGCCGCTTGCCCAAAGATTATGCATACCCTGCCCCTGAACCAGCCGCACCGCAAGTTGAAGCAAAACCTGAAGAGGCAAAAAAGGAAGTTGCTCCTAGCAAACCTGTACCAAAACCACCCGCACCTAAAAAAGCCAACGATGCAGGCATACGCTTTTAAAACACCATGAGTACGATGCCTCAAATTGCATTTCACACCAATGTGCGCGACAAAAATGATTACATTTGTCGCTTAATCCGAAAGGCCAATGCCAGCGCCTGCCGCATTGTCGTGCTGCACGATAATGCGGAACAATGTCACCAGCTTGATGAAGCCCTATGGACTTTTTCTGACGTGAGTTTCTTGCCGCACGTCTTTGCTGACGATATCCATGCCGAACAAACGCCAATTATCTTGGCGCACGTGGAGAACAAACAATTTCCGCATCACGAATTGCTGATCAATTTAAGTCAGACCGTGCCAACCACGACCGCACAATTTGAGCGCGTCATTGAAATCGTTAGCCAAGAAGATGTAGACAAACAAGCCGGGCGCTTGCGCTACAAACAGTATCAACAACTTGGTTTCTCGCCCAGCCACATTGAAGTGAAATCCTCATGAATTCGCAAATCGATGCCAGCATCCCGGTGCTCACTGAAATCATCCCGCTGGATTTTGATGATAACCAGCCCGCTGTACCAGATGCCCAAGCATTTGCCTCGTTTTCCCCTCCCGTCGCCAACAGTGTGGCGAACAGTGCTGCAAACAATGCAGCAATCAGTGCAACATTTTCCGATACAACTCCCTCTCTCACTTCAATCACTGCACATCAACATGCACTGCCAATCAGCGCAGAGGAATTGAAGATATTGGAACAAAACTTGCATGAAACGGTACTACGTCAGATCTTGTCACGCATTGATTTTGTTCTTGAACATCGCGTGCGCGATAACCTGGCAGATGTATTGCAGACCTCGGTTGAACGTCTGGCAGATGAAATCCGATCTGGCTTGCACAACAACTTCGAAATGAACGGAAGGATCTCCCAGATTGCTTCGGATGGTTATCTTGACCGTGCCTCGAGCAATATGTTCGGGTATTTTTTCAACCTGAATTACATTAAAAATTCGACCCAGATCAAAGCGATGATTTTTGGAGGAAAGGAAAAAACCTATCAGGCGTGGAACGGGCTTGAAGATCCGGACAAACTGAAAAACGACAGAACGTTCAATTCTGCCGGAATGTATTTCGACGAAAACGGAAATGAGAAATTCTATGACAACGAAACGGATAACTACCGCCAGCACCATTTCCAGCTACACTGGTCTGAAAAATGGAATTCGAAATGGACTTCCAATATGGCGCTGCATTATACTTTTGGCCAGGGATATTATGAGCAATTCCGGGAAGATGCCGATTTAGCAGAATACAATCTCCCGAATTTTATGGGAAACCCAACTGCTGACCTCGTTAGGCAGAAATGGCTCGATAACGACTTTTTCGGAAGTACCTTCTCCTTGAATTACAAAAGCAGCAAAACGGACATTTTGTTTGGCGGTGCAGCCAACCGGTATCTTGGAAAACATTTCGGAACGGTAATCTGGACACAGAATTATGTTCCTGATTCCAACAACCGTTATTATGACAATTACGGAAACAAGGATGATGTGAATTTTTATGCGAAAGCTTCACAGGATTTCGGGAAAATCAGCTTCTTTGCCGATCTGCAGTACCGGATGGTTTTCTACAAAGCAACGAGCGAAGCATTTTCAGACGTAAATGATACCTTTAGGTTTTTCAATCCGAAAATTGGAGCAAATTATCAGCTGAATGAAAAAAATGCATTTTATGCCTATGCGGGGATTGCCAACAAAGAGCCGCGCCGGGATGATTACGAAAACGGAAGCATCAAACCGGAACGCCTTTTTGACTATGAATTAGGCTGGAAATACAGCTCGAAAAAAGTATCCGTAAACACCAATGCGTTTTACATGCAGTATAAAAACCAGCTGGTTCTGACCGGAGCTTTGAACGATGTCGGGTCACCAATTTTCACTAACAGTGGGAACAGTTTCCGTTACGGGATTGAGATTGAATCGGCCATCAAAGTATTTGAAAAACTGACTTTGCAGCCCAATGTGACTTTGAGCCAGAATAAGAACAGGGATTTCTATTTTCAGCGTGATGGAATTTTGCAGAATTTGGGAAATACTGATATCGCTTTTTCACCAAATATCGTAGCTGGGAATGCCACCACTTTTTCACCAATCAAAAACCTTAACCTTACCTTGCTAAACAAGTTTGTAGGGAAGCAATTCATGGGAAATATTGATTCGGAAGCATCGGTCTTGAAAGCTTACAACATCCACGATTTCAATGTGACTTATCTGTGGACTATCAATAAGGGAATAAAATCGATACTGTTTTCGGGATTAGTGAACAACATTTTTGATAAGAAATACGAGTCCAATGGCTATTTCTATACTTATGATGATGATTTTTCAAGTCCGGGAACGATAACCACCATTGAAGGTGCAGGATATTATCCGCAGGCCGGAATCAACTTTTTAGCAGGAGCTGCATTAAGATTCTAAAAATAAAAAGTCCCTCATAAACAGAG
>OFSE01000293.1_pt1 | contig 15985 bp, 14 predicted proteins | sample 1543261 | NCBI WGS metagenome assembly OFSE01 (sample SAMN07774225, study PRJEB24372) | wastewater metagenome | isolation source: Exp Tend VB 50WW | collected 2016-02 | reverse complement strand
ACATTCGGCGCCGTGCTCAAGAAGATATTAGTAAGGCGCACAAATTTGCAATTGAAAGCTTTGCAGAGGCGATGGTGCCCGTGAAAGATAGCCTTGAGATGGCATTGAAGGTAGAAACACCGAGTCTCGAGTCGATCAAAGAAGGCGTAGAAGTCACTCTCAGGCAATTGTCATCAGCGTTTGAAAAAAATCGTCTGGTTGAAATCAATCCAAATCAGGGTGACAAGCTTGACCCGAGCAAACATCAAGCGATTTCTATGGTGCCGGCCGATCAAGAAGCGAATACCATCGTTACTGTATTGCAAAAAGGCTATTTAATTGCTGATCGCTTGCTCCGTCCCGCCTTAGTGACGGTGGCGCAAAGCAAATGACATCAATTTCGCAAAAGTAGAAAAAAAAGGCAAAAAAACAAGGTAAAAGCGCTTGAAAACGGCGATTTTTGCCAAATATCAGATTCAACGGGATCGCTTTGATCCAATCAAATTCCAATAAAATCTACATCTTGAGGGAAACATCATGGGAAAAATGATCGGTATCGACTTAGGTACAACCAATTCTTGCGTGGCTGTCATGGAAGGTGGCCAGCCAAAAGTAATTGAAAATGCGGAAGGCGCGCGCACCACGCCTTCAATCATTGCGTATCAAGAAGATGGTGAAATTTTGGTAGGCGCTTCTGCTAAGCGTCAAGCCGTCACGAATCCGAAAAATACGCTTTACGCCGTCAAACGCCTCATTGGTCGAAAATTTGACGAAAAAGAAGTGCAGAAAGATATCGGCTTAATGCCATATACGATCTCCAAAGCAGAAAATGGCGATGCATGGGTAAGCGTACGCGACAAGCGTTTAGCGCCACCTCAAATTTCTGCCGAAGTCTTGCGCAAAATGAAGAAAACTGCCGAAGACTATTTGGGCGAAGAAGTTACCGAAGCCGTTATCACTGTTCCAGCGTACTTTAACGACGCGCAACGTCAAGCGACTAAAGACGCAGGTCGTATTGCTGGCTTGGATGTGAAACGGATCATTAACGAACCAACGGCTGCAGCCTTGGCGTTCGGCTTGGATAAGAAAGAAAAGGGCGACCGTAAGATTGCCGTGTATGACCTAGGCGGCGGAACTTTCGACGTTTCTATCATCGAGATTGCAGACGTTGATGGCGAAATGCAGTTTGAAGTCTTGTCCACCAATGGTGACACTTTCCTTGGCGGTGAAGATTTTGACCAACGTGTGATCGATTACATCATCGATGAATTCAAAAAGATCAATGGCCTCGATTTGTCCAAAGATCCGATTGCTTTGCAGCGTATTAAAGCATCGGCAGAGCGCGCGAAAATTGAACTTTCTAGCTCTCAACAAACTGAGATTAACGAGCCATATATCGCTATGGCAAATGGCGCGCCAGTGCATTTGAATTTGAAAATCACCCGTGCGAAGTTAGAAGCTTTGGTTGAGGAATTGATTCAAAAGACCATCGAGCCTTGCCGCTTAGCGATTAAAGATGCCGGTGTGAAAACTAGCGATATCGACGACATCATTTTGGTCGGCGGCATGACGCGTATGCCGAAAGTGCAAGAACTCGTTAAGGAGTTTTTTGGTAAAGAACCACGCAAAGACGTGAACCCAGATGAAGCCGTGGCTGTTGGCGCTGCCATTCAAGGTTCAGTGTTGTCAGGCGACCGCAAAGATTTGTTATTGCTTGATGTGACACCTTTGTCTTTAGGTATCGAAACCTTGGGCGGCGTAATGACCAAGATGATCCAAAAGAACACCACAATTCCAACGAAGTTTAGCCAAGTTTTTTCAACTGCCGATGATAACCAACCTGCCGTAACTATTAAGGTTTATCAAGGTGAGCGTGAAATCGCTGCAGGTAATAAAGGTTTAGGTGAGTTTAACTTGGAAGGTATTCCACCAGCCGCACGTGGCACACCGCAAATCGAAGTGACGTTTGACATCGACGCTAACGGTATTTTGCATGTAGGTGCGAAAGATAAAGCGACAGGCAAAGAGAACAAGATCACCATTAAGGCAAATTCAGGTTTGACTGAAGAAGAAATTCAAAAAATGGTGAAAGATGCCGAGTTGAATGCTGAAGAAGATAAGAAGGTGAAAGAATTAGCTGAGTCGCGCAACCAAGGTGATGCTTTGGTGCACTCCACAAAGAAAGCGTTGGCTGAACATGGTGACAAGTTAGATGCCGGTGAAAAAGAAAAAATTGAGGCGGCAATCAAGGACTTGGAAGATGTATTGAAGTCGGGTGATAAGGCTGAAATCGATACAAAGTTAGGCTTGCTCTCTACCGCATCACAAAAATTAGGCGAAAAGATGTATGCCGATATGCAAGCGCAACAAGCTGCTGCGGGCGCTGCGGCAGGTGCTTCAGGTGGCGCTGGTGAAGCCAAACCAGCGCAAGATGATGTAGTAGACGCGGACTTTAAAGAAGTTAAAGATAAGCAATAATTGCTTGAGCGATGCCTTGATTGTGCATCGCTCTTGACTCGCCGGGTAGAGCTGTCGTGCAAGCGGCGCCCTGCTCGGCGTTTTCGCTTAGTGTACATAAATAAAAACAAGGTTTGAACGAAATGGCGAAACGGGATTTTTACGAAATTTTAGGCGTAGCGAAGAATGCGTCTGATGATGATATTAAGAAGGCATATCGCAAGCTGGCGATGAAGTATCATCCGGACCGAAATCCAGATAGCAAAGCCTCAGAAGAGAAATTTAAAGAGGCCAAAGAGGCTTACGAAATGCTCTCGGATACGCAAAAACGCGAAGCCTACGATCGCTACGGTCATGCTGGTGTCGATCCGAACATGGGTGGCGGCGGAGGTGGCGGCGCGGGCGGCTTTGCGGACGCGTTTGGCGATATTTTCGGCGATATCTTTGGTGGTGGCCGCGGTCGCAGTGCCGGTCCGCAGGTGTATCGTGGTGCCGATTTGCGCTATAACCTTGAGATTACTCTTGAACAAGCGGCAAATGGTTTTGATACGACCATACGGGTGCCGAGTTGGGATTCCTGCGAAACATGTCATGGCTCTGGTGCAAAGCCTGGCACATCACCGATTACCTGTACGACCTGCGGTGGTCATGGTCAAGTGCGTATGCAGCAGGGTCTCTTTAGCATTCAGCAAACTTGTCCAAAATGTCACGGCACTGGAAAAATTACACCGGAACCTTGCCCTACCTGTTCGGGTGCGGGGCGCATTAAACGGAACAAAACCTTAGAAGTGAAGATACCAGCGGGTATCGATGACGGCATGCGGATTCGTTCGTCTGGCAATGGCGAACCTGGCGTGAACGGCGGGCCACCGGGCGATTTATATGTAGAAATTCATATTAAGCAGAACCCCGTATTTCAACGTGAAGGCGATGATCTGCATTGCGAAATTCCAATCTCTTTCGTCAAGGCGGCCTTGGGTGGCGACATCGAAGTACCTACACTGAGTGGTAAAGCATCGTTCACGATTCCTGAAGGTTCGCAATCTGGTAAGACTTTCCGCCTACGCAGCAAGGGCGTGAAAGGTGTGCGTTCAGGTTACGCAGGTGATCTTTTTGTTCACATTGTTATTGAAACGCCTGTGAAACTCACGGAGAAACAAAAGGAATTGCTGCGCAGTTTTGAGCAATTAACTGTCGAAGGTGGTGCAAAACACAACCCCCAAAGCAAAACCTGGATGGACAAGGTGAAGAAATTTTTTGAATAAATCACACCTGTTTTTGCAACTAGTTGCGTCGTTATCTATTCAAACCCCCGGAGAGAGTGCATTGCCGGGGGTTTTTTTTGCGGTGACATCGACGTTTGAAGACATCTCAGTTTTTTCTACGGTTGCGGGACGAAAAAACGACTAGAACTTCAGTGTTATCGCAAGCAAACTTGTACTTGCCTTCTAAAATTAAGGTAAGCTTGTTCTGCTTGAAGTTGGTCATAAAAAAGAAAGTTAGGAGACATAATCATGTTTGTAAAAAGTAAGCAGTTGCTTGCAGCGCTGGTTTTGGCATGCACAGCATTGGGTGTAAATGCCGCAACAGTCGAGGTGGCTGGTATTAAGTTTGAAGATACCGTTAAATTAGGCGGAACAGATTTGCGCTTAAACGGCGCGGGTATTCGTTACAAAGCAATCTTCAAGGTCTATGCTGCGGGTTTGTATATCAAAGAGAAAAAAAGCACAACGGCCGACATTCTTGCGTTGACCGGTCCAAAACGGGTGTCTTTGCATTTTTTACGTGACGTTAGCAGTGAAGATTTTGGCCGTGGTTTTATGGATGGATTGAAAAACAATACGGAACGAACAGAGCGTTCGAAGTTTATTGGTCAATATCAGCGCTTCGGTGATATGTTCGCAACCGTCGCAGAATTAAAAAAAGGTGACACCATCCACGTAGATTGGGTGCCTGGTTCAGGTACTACGCTTGTACTCAATGGAAAACGCATTATTGAACCTGATCCAGATCCCGCATTTTATAATGCATTATTGCGTATTTGGTTAGGTGAGAAGCCAGTTGATACCTCACTCAGAAAGGCCATGTTAGCGGAGCCACCGAAGGTTGAAAGCGATCCATATCGTTGATTGGCGATCATCTAGGGCAAAAGGGAGCGAATCGCTCCCTTTTTTTCGTCTATATTTTTTGATAAAGGTTAAAATTACATCTGTAAAAATGATGACTTGGTAACCATGACAGATCAGCAAAACGGAAGCGTATCACCAGAACAACTTTTCGAAAATAACCGACAATGGGCAGAAGCAATACGCGCCGAAGACCCTCTTTTTTTTGAAAAATTAGCTGCGCAACAGAGTCCAGAGTATCTTTGGATAGGCTGCTCCGACAGCCGCGTTCCAGCGAACGAACTGCTGGGAATGCTTCCAGGCGAACTTTTTGTGCATAGAAACATCGCTAACGTCGTTGTGCATTCCGATCTTAATTGCTTGTCAGTGCTGCAGTTTGCCACTGATGTACTAAAGGTTAAACACATCATCGTTTGCGGCCATTATGGATGTTCGGGCGTGCATGCGGCACTAACCAATCGGCGGGTCGGTTTAGCTGACAATTGGTTGCGCCATGTACAAGATGTACAGCAAAAACACGAACGGTATTTAGGTGAAGTGATCGGCGAGCGAGAACGCCATAATCGGCTTTGCGAACTCAACGTGATCGAGCAAATCGCGAATGTGTGTCAGACGACGATTGTGCAAGATGCGTGGGAACGTGGCCAAGAACTCACCGTACATGGCTGGATTTATGATGTGAAAGACGGCTTACTCAGCGAACTTGGCATGTCCATCAATCGCGCTGAAATGCTGGCACCTCATCTGGTGCGCAGCCTAGCGCGTTATGAGTAGTAAAATTCGCGACGAACAGTAAATAAGGCGCAATAAAGGACATTTATTCCGTCAGCCCGTTTAGGTTTAAAAGCAGTGTTCGGCGGCTGGAAATTCCTTGGACTTAACGGCACGAATATAGGCGAGTACGGCCTCATCGATACTACTTTGTCCGTCCATAAAATTTTTCACAAAACGTGCTTTTCGGCCAGGGAAAACACCCAGTAAGTCGTGCATGACCAGAACTTGGCCAGAGCAGTCGACACCCGCGCCTATTCCTATGGTGGGAATCGCTAGCAGCTCGGTGGTCTCTTTCCCTAATTGTGCAGGAATGGCTTCTAGTACCAGCAGAGTTGCACCCGCTTGTTGCAAAAGCAAAGCATCTGCTTTCAGTAAGTCAGCGGCTTCCGTGGTCTTTCCTTGCACCTTATATCCGCCAAGCTGATGCACTGATTGCGGCGTCAACCCCAAGTGGGCACAAACGGGAATGGCGCGCTCCGTCAAAAACTTGACGGTCGATGCCAACCAAGCGCCGCCCTCAAGTTTGACCATGTGCGCACCGGCTTGAATTAGCATAGCCGCATTTTGAAACGCAGACTCGGGTGTCGCGTAGCTCGCAAACGGCATATCCGCGACCACCAATGCAGATTTATTTCCCCGTGCAACGCATGTCGTGTGGTACGCCACATCGGCGATGCTTACTGGCAGCGTGGACTGATGGCCTTGGCAGACCATGCCAAGCGAGTCGCCCACCAACAAAATTTCTACGCCACAACGGTCCATGAGCGCCGCAAAACTGGCGTCATAGCACGTCAGCATGGTGATTTTCTCGTCTTTCTGTTTTTGCGCTAATAAGCCGGGACCAGTGACCGCCTTACGGTCTTGCAAATATTCAGCCACATTTTTCTCCTAGGCATTCAGGGTTACAGTCTGCGATATAAACTGAAAACGTTCTCGCATAAAAAATTGCTTTCCGTTTATGACGGTAAATTTGAATTTTTAAACAGCATGAAATTGTTATCGCCAACCTCTCGTCAACGTTTCCGTTCAACGAGCAACTCACACGGCAAGGACCAATTGAAACCTTGTCGAGCCACAGTCTAATTTAAATGCTTGATTCGTGTTGAGTAGGGTAGAACGCAAAAAAACGGCCGCGCGAGATTATATTATGCGCAGGCAGTACACCTCAGCTTCATGCGCAAAAAGGAATCGAAAAGCGCAATCTCTCAACTGCTTGATACAGAAAAGACTGCAAGAGCTGCAGGGAGGAATCTTTCGATGAGCAAATCGCGCAAATTTTGTGAATGTGTTTGCAAAGATCAACTCTCTTTCCTTTTTAGAGGTAATAGGTATTTTATGGGAGTATCACTATTTTTCGATGTATTCGCGCTTTATTTGTAAGCGTATTGTTTTGATACTATTACCTAGTATGAGTTGTTAAAGCTTATGTTTAGTTTGGATGTTGATGGGGAACAAAGAGAGCAAAAAACTTTCCGCAGAGCCGCAGGCCGCAAAGAATGAAGTTTTTCTCTGCGGCCTCTGCGGCTCTGCGGTGAGACGGTAATTCCATGCCCATCGACAAAGCATGAGGTTTTACTAAAGTCGTTAGCAACATTCAACCTGAATGGAGCCTTGTTGCAGGATTCGTAGTCGGTCAAACAAGCTTGCGGATGGCCTGGGCCGCAATTGCTGGAGCAAATTGATGGGCATCGCCTTTTCCAGGGATGTGGATAAAGGGATCGAGCTGAAGTAGTGGCAATAAAACAAAGGCGCGTTCGGTCATGCGCGGATGGGGTACGTTAAGCTCTTCGGTAGAAATTTCCTCGTCGCCATACAAAAGCAAATCTAAGTCTAAAGTGCGCGGCGCATGATGGTAGGGACGTTCGCGTCCGAAAGCGAGTTCGAGTTCCTGCAAACACTTTAACAACGCGTGGGCACTCAACGTCGTTCTCACTTGCACCACCGCGTTGACGTAATCACTGCCGTCTGCATCAATGGGTGCGCTTAAGAATAGGCTTGAACGGGCGCTAAGTTGCGTATGCGGCAGTGCTGCAATTTTTTGAATCGCTTGCAATATCGTCGCTTGAGCGTCACCCAAGTTTGCGCCTAAGCCGATGTAAGCACGCAGCGCTTGTTGTGAACCTGCTGTCGTGTTTGATGCAGCGCGATTGAAGGATTTAGTCACTGACTTTATCGCTCGTTTTGCGCGGCCCTCGGCGCCGTGGCCGGCGTTTTTTTACGGGCTCTTCTGCTGCGACTTTCTTAGGTTTGATCGTTAGCAATCGTTCGCGTTCGATTTCATCACCGTTGATGAAGTCGGTCCACCATTCGCCGATGTCTGCATCCAGTTCGCCAGACGCGCAGCGCAATAAGAGGAAATCATAACCGGCACGTAAACGCGTGTTTTCTAGCAGTTTGTAAGGCGTTTTTCCGACCCGCTTTTCAAAGCGCGGCTGCATAGCCCAAATGTCACGCATGTCGGAACCGATTTTTCTTTGTAGCGCGAGTGAATCGGTTTGTGTATTCAACACATCGTCTGCCGCCAAGTGTAAGGCCGGAATACTAAACTCACCGGCAGCTTTGTAGGCTTCCCATTTTTCTAGCACCTGATGCCATAACAACGAGGCGAAGAGAAATCCTGGCGAGACAGTTTTACCTTGTTTGATGCGCTCGTCCGTGTTCGCCAACGCTAAAGTGACAAATTTCTCGCCAAGTGGCTGTTCCAACACCACATCCAACAAGGGCATTAAACCGTGATGCAGCCCTTCTTTGCGTAATTGCTGTAGACAAGCCATGGCGTGACCGCTCATGAGCAACTTGAGCATCTCATCAAACACGCGTGCACTGGGTACGTTGTTGATGAGTGGCGCCATGACGGCGATGGGAAGTCGTGTTGCTTCGTCAATTGTAAATTGCAATTTTGCTGCGAAACGCACAACCCGTAACATGCGCACGGGATCTTCGCGGTACCGCGCTTCAGGTGTACCAATGATGCGTAAAGTTTTTTTTCTGATATCGGCAATACCACCGTGGTAATCCAGCACCGTTTGCGAAGCGGGGTCGTAGTACATGGCATTAATCGTGAAATCTCGGCGCGCTGCGTCTTCGTGTTGCTCACCGAAGGTATTGTCGCGCAAGACGCGTCCATGCTCGTCTTTTGGTGCTCCGTCGTCGCCTGCGCCTCGGAAGGTTGTGACCTCGAGAAGGTCTTGCCCAAACATGACATGCACAATCTGAAACCGCCGCCCGATGATGAAAGCGCGGCGAAAAAGGCGTTTGACTTGCTCGGGCGTGGCATTGGTCGCGATATCAAAGTCCTTTGGCTTAATGCCAAGCAACAAGTCCCGCACAGCGCCCCCAACGACAAAGGCTTTAAATCCATTTTCTTGTAATGTTTGTGTTACGCGTACCGCATTGGCAGAAAGCAGTTCTGGGTTGATGCCGTGTTCTTTTGCATTCAACGCTTTAGGTTTGGCGCGTGCTTTGCTGTTTTTCGCAGGCTGCTCACCTGGAGTTTTAACGCCCAATATTCGTTGGATAAATTTCTTGATCATTGTTTAAATAGATGAAGTGTCGGCCAACCTTGTTTTTCTGCATGAGTGCTAAGGAGCGCATTGGGGTTAGTGGCAACAGGATTGCTGACGATTGACAGCAAAGGAATATCGTTTTGTGAGTCGCTATAGAAAAAGCTTTGTGCGAAATCGTTTAAAGCGAGTTGCTGCTTAGCCAGCCACTCATGTAGGTGCACCACTTTGCCGATACCGTAAGTGGGCACACCCAGTAACTTTCCTGTCAGTCTGCCATCTGGCAAAGCCTCTGGCTCTGATGCAATCAGATGATCGACGGCGAACTCGCGGGCAATGGGTTCTGTTACGAAACGGTTGGTTGCCGTGATAATCAGCACCAGATCACCCTGATCTCGATGGCGTTTTACTAAGTCGAGCGCAGGCGCAAGTAATACCGGACGAATAATTTCATCCATGAACTGGGCATGATAGGTATCTAACTGGGCACGGGGAAACTGTGCCAAAGTGCCAAGCGCAAATTCTAGGTACTCAACGGGGTCGAGCGTGCCTGCTTGATACTGCGAGTAAAACATTTGATTGCGGCGTGAATATTCGATTTTATCGACGACGCCAATGCGGCACAGGAAAGTACCCCATTCATTATCCGAATCAAGTGGAATGAGTGTGTGGTCAAGATCAAATATGGCAATGTTGCGCATGAATAAGGCTGCTATTAATGTGAGTCGATCGTATGGAGCATTGCTTCAGTTTCAACTGCTATTTGTGGTTCAAGTTCGTGCAATAAATCACGTAATAAATCACGCAATAAGGGTAAGGTAATCGGGCGCTTGGTTTCTAAGGAGTATTCATCAAGTTGGGTCATGAGTTGGCTGAGTGATGGCATGTCGCGCCGAAAGTGCGTAATGATGTAAGACAGAACACCAGGCGCTAGAGGCATACTTTTTAATTCAGCCATAGTTTGTAGCGCGTGCATTTTGTCTTCGTCCGTTAATTCGTGCACTTCGTACACCAAACCCCAACCGAGGCGCGTGCGCAGGTCTTCGCGCAGCGCCAAGGCGCGCGGTGCGACACGTCCTGCGCAGAGTATGTTTGCGCCATGCGCTTTTATTTCATTGAATAAGGCGAATGCGTCGATTTGCGCAAGATCTGATAGTTGTTCGCAATCATCCAATAGATAGGTGTGGATGTCATTTGAAAAATTGAACATTTCACTAGGTGCATCTGGGCGGATGTAGCGCGCAGCGTGGCATTGTGCAAGCGCGCGCAACAGATGCGATTTGCCTGAACCGGGTTCGCCCCAGAGGTAGATAGCGTGCGCTTCCCTTGAACCTTGGCGCGTGTTTTCACTGGCGGCGATGTTTTTTACCAATTGCCACAACTCTTGATTTTTTCCAACAACAAAGGTATCGAGGTTGGGTGCCGTGTCGTGACGCAAATTAAGAAGTAACTGCCTCATGGTTGCCGATAAAAAGTACTATTTAAATACGATTGGCGCATGTGCTTGGCGGCGACAGACAGAATAGCAGAGGCGGGCAGCGCGATTAAGATTCCCATGAATCCAAACAATTGACCAAACGCCATCAATGCGAAAATAACAGTTAACGGATGGAGGCCAATTCTTTCGCCAACCAAACGCGGCGTCAACACAAATGATTCTAGTACTTGTCCAAAGCCATAGATGATCGCCACATAGATCAAACCACTGAATCCGTCAAACTGCAATACCGCGCCAATCAGCGCGAGTGCCAAGCCAAGTCCAAACCCTAAATAGGGAATAAACACTAAAACACCGGTAATGATGCCAACGGGAAGCGCTAGGTCAAACCCAGCGATCGACAATGCCGCCGAGTAGTAAACCGCCAGTGCGGCCATCACCATAATTTGTCCGTGTAAGTATTGTCCTAACATTGCGTCCACTTCTTTTAATGACTCAATCGTGTGTTGCAGCCAGCGACGCGGCACAAAATTTTCTAAGCGCGCCATCAGAAAATGCCAGTCCATCAGCAAGTAAAATAAAACGATAGGGATGAGCATGAAGTTAGCCAACATGCCTAAGACGGCCGTACCGCCTACGCGAATAGACGATAAAACTGCTTTGCCAATCGCATCGCCGCTGGTTGCTAGCTGCTCTGTTAAAAGCTCTTTGACACCAGTGCTATCAAGGCGCACATCGAAACCCAAATCGTGCAGCATGGGGCTCACACCAGAGTCTAATTTGTCGAAAAATTGTGGAATTTGTGCTTGTAGTTGCGGAATTTGTTTTTGCAAAATCGGTACCATGATAAAGATCATCGCAAGACCCAGGGCGATGACTAAAACCACGAGAAAGGCGGCCGCCAAGACGCGGGGTAGGGAGAATTTCTTGTAACGAAAGCGGCATAACTTATCGAGCCACGGGTTTAATGCGTAAGCCAAAATCGCGGCGACGATGAAAGGCATAAGTATCGGGCCTAACATCAGGGTCAACACTAAAAGTGCAGCGGCGACCGAGAACCATAAAATCGTCTGCCGTTGTTCAGTGGTGATGTTGAAATTCATAATCTTCAAACTCTTCAAATTGTTGGCCGCGCTCGAAGTGAAAGCAGCAAAATAATGTGCGTGTGGTGCCGTAAGATTTACGCATCCTTAATTTTGATTGGGTTTGACTGGGCGACTTGTTCATGCGCATCAAACCTAAGATCAAAAACTACAGAGCGGTAAAAGCAATTTGTTAAAATAGCGGTCTTACTGAATTTGTATTCGCTAATCGCGTACAAAACTCCTCTATTTTACCGCCTCACACCTCGAATTGACGACAATCATGAGCACAACCGCAAAACCTGATCAGGCTGTTTCCCTTTCCTACGCTGATGCGGGGGTTGATATGGTCGCTGGTGATGCCTTAGTTGACGCCATCAAGCCTTTTGCGAAACGCACCATGCGTGAAGGTGTCATGGCAGGTATAGGTGGCTTTGGCGCGATGTTTGAGGTGAGTAAAAAATACAAGGAGCCTGTACTGGTTTCCGGTACCGATGGCGTGGGCACGAAACTCAAACTCGCATTTCACTTGAATCGGCACGATACCGTTGGTATTGATTTAGTCGCGATGAGTGTCAACGACATTCTTGTTCAAGGTGCGGAGCCTTTGTTCTTTCTCGACTATTTTGCCTGCGGAAAACTTGATGTTGCCACGGCGACGGATGTCATTAAAGGCATTGCGTTGGGATGTGAACAAGCTGGCTGCGCGTTAATTGGTGGTGAGACGGCTGAGATGCCTTCTATGTACCCAGAAGGTGAATATGATTTAGCCGGTTTTGCCGTTGGCGCCGTGGAAAAATCTAAAATTATCGACGGCTCGAAAATCGTTCCCGGTGACGTTATTTTGGGCTTGGCATCATCGGGCATACACTCCAACGGATTTTCGTTGGTGCGTAAGATTATCGATGTGGCGAATCCTGACTTGAACGCTGATTTTCATGGACGTAGCCTAGCCGATGCGCTGATCGCTCCTACCAGAATTTATGTGAAACCTTTGCTTGCTCTGATGGAGCGTTTCGATATCAAAGGCATGGCGCATATCACGGGCGGTGGCTTGGTTGAGAATGTTCCCCGTGTACTTGGCGATCATTTGACTGCCGTCTTGCAACGCGACGCATGGGAAATGCCGCCACTTTTTGCTTGGCTGCAACAGCACGGTGGCGTAGCAAACGCGGAGATGCATCGCGTCTTTAATTGTGGCATTGGTATGGTTGTAATTTTGGCGCCAGAAACTGCCAAAGAGGCAATGCAACAATTGACTGCAGCCGGCGAAACGGTTTTTCAAATTGGTTCAATTCGCGCTCGCATTGGTGCGGAACATCAGACCCAAGTACAGTAGCGCGGAATAAAAATCGTCAACCAAGCGTGGCGTTGAAATGCCACGCTGAGCTTGCTTTAAGCATCAATCGCTTCCCATAAATTATTCCAATCCTCGCCACGAAACATGCCTTCGCGCTTAAAGATCAGTTGATGATTTTTATCTAAAGCGAAATGCGTCGGCATTTTGAGCATATTGCCGAAGTTATCTTTATGCTCGGCAGCGTATCGATGGAGGATGGGGAAGCGCTGTTCGATTGGTATTGATTTGAGCACCATGTCATTATAGGTATCGAGCTCGCGCCGATTTTGATCGATGCTAACCGCCAATTGCATATATTTGCGCGTCATGTTTCCCGCATAAAACTCGCGCATCAACTTCAAGTCACGCATCACTGCTGGAATTTCTAAAGAAAAAAAACTGACCAGCAACACTTTGTCGCCCATTTCAGCAATATTGATTTTCTTTCCTTCTAAGTCTTTGCCTTGCAAGCTGTATTGTTTGTTTTCGGCCTTTGTTTGGCTCAGTGCATAGCCAATAGGTGAGGAGAGGGCTGCAATAGCGCAGCTTTGGAGAAATCGACGCTTTTCCATGTTGAGACCTTGTTATTGATAGAGTTGATCGAAAAAAGCAATTTCAGAACCAAACAAACCATTAATTTTTAAACAAGAGTCTTTATGTTAGCACGCCGATGATGATTGTAAAGAAGAAAAGCGTAATAAATTGTTAATTTAATTGCCCTGCGCGGAGATTAAGTTTAAGTCGAATTTTATGCCTCACTCGCTGATGGTTTCCCATAAATTATCCCAGTCTTCCGCTAAAAACGTACCCTCACGCTTGATCTGCAGTTTGCCCTTCGCATCAATAACGAAATGCGTTGGTTTGTGCGTAATCGCGCCGAAGTTATCGTTGTGTCCCGGTGACGCGCGCCAAATAATCGGAAAGTGCTGATCCTTTGGCACCGATAACGTAATTAGTTGAACGTATTCCGAAAAATCGTCTCTGCTGGTATCCAAGCTTACTGCCAAGAGAACAAACTTTTTGTTTTTGTTATTGACGTAAAACTCGCGCATTAACTTTAAATCTCGGCTGCAAACATTGCAGCCAGAAGTAAAGAAACTGACTAAAACGGTTTTTCCAGCGTAATCATTAATGCTAAAAGCTTTTCCGTTGAGATCAGGGTTTTGCATTACTGCCGCTTGTCCGGGCTTGAGCTGTTGAGCGAAAGACGCATTGGCCGACAGGACAAAGAATACTGTTACGGCGATACCAAAGAATTGCCTTAGATTCATTTTCAAACTTTCTTCGAGATGAGAGTGGCGATGGCGAATAATGATTCGCGGTCCGATATGTTCGGCGGCAAAATTTTTGCCGTTTTTTCCCCATGTCACTTTGTCGCAACTAGTGTGACGTTCGTGTGAATTAATGCTGGAAAGTTGTCGAGCCGAGATAGCGCTAACTTACAGCATTGATTGTTTGAAGGCAATAATTTGCCTCAAATTGAGGGAAGAAAAACGAAGGCATGAAGCAGCGGTGTTTCGAATTGAAACTCACACACTGCTTAATGCCCCGTTGCTATTTGGAGATAGCTTACTTGATGATGCGATTTTCCCGCCAAAGTTGGCGCTTGGCGTCTAGTTCTGGTAGTCGTATTTCTTCCCGCAAGCCTTGTGCTTTCGCGAAACTGCTAACTGAACATGTGCCATTTTTTGCGTAGTAAAGTGCCGACGCGAGTTGGCGTTCGGCGGTGTCGCCTAAGGCATGATCTAAATCGTCTGGAACGCTACAAGTTGGCGAGAATCCATTGGTGTAACCACCTTGGCCTAAATCATTAACTCCACTAAAACGGCTCGCGAAATAAGCAGTCGTGCAGTTGTCAGTTTGCTGAAATCCATATGGTTTGCCGCAAGTTGTGCCACCTATCGTGATGACTTGCATAAACGGTGATAAGCCATTAATGATTGATTCGCTGGCGGAGCAAGTGCGGCTCGTAGTAAGTAAAAAGACGCGTGGCAAATTTAATTGTGGCAAAAATTGGCCAGCACGCCCGATCGTCGTAAACAGCAATCGGTTGGATGGGTCGTTGGTTTGTTCTGGATGTTTGTCATTAAATTGCAAGCGCTCGAATACACGATTCTGCACGCGCGCGCCGCCTATCATCGATGCTAAATCGTTGGCGATATACAGATACCCGCCGCCGTTGTAGCGCACGTCAATGACCAACTCATCAATGCCAATTGCTAGAAACCGACGCATGGCAACAATCAATGGATCCTCTGCTGTCGCTATGTGATCGGTGAACACGATGTAACCCACTTTTTTATTGTCTGGCGTAGTGATGACCTGATTTGATAAGACTGGTGCGCCCACAACGGTTGCAGCGGTGAGACTTACAGTACGCGAGCCAGCAGCACCAACATCCAAAATATCAAAACGATTGGTTGCCCCCGCTTTCGTTGGATACAAGGCGGCGATTTGCGTATCGGCACTTAGCGTCGTAATGGATGCCCCGTTGATGCCAATAATTTGCGCCCCACGTTGAATATTTTGCCCAGAGGCGGGTGAATTAGGCTGCACGTATGCCACGCGAAGTGTCCCAAAACTGTTTACTAGTCGCAAACCATAACCAACGTCTTCTCCTGCCTCAAAAAAGCCGTCAATTTCGCTCTTATCTGAGGTAAAACTAAAACGGTCACGCGAACGCACCAACAGCGCATCAAAATAACTGGCTGGCGTGCTGTAGTTTTCAGGCGGGACGTTGATGATTTCGTTGTACCAGAGATAAACGTCATCTAAATGCGCGCGTGCCCAAGATTTCTCTGACGATGGCGTGCAAATATTCGCGAAATCAGCAGGTTTTCCTATCGGTGCAGGTGTTGATGTCGTTGGTGGTGTGGTGCCCGTGGTGCTGGGAGGTGGCGTTGTGCTCGTGGTTGGTGGATTATTCGATGAACTGCTTGGAAAGCACACGGAATTGCTACCATTACACACACCAGCACTGCCACTTCCGCCGCCGCAGCTTGTAAGACTGAATGCCAAAGGCAGCGAAAGCAAGGGCAAAAAAAACTTTTTCATAAAAACCTCAAAATGTCAGAAACACATCTAATGTTGACATATTTATAAATGTTGTCAATAGAATTAGCGAGATAAAGGATGAGACATGTTGCTTTTCGTTGAGCAATCGATATTCTTCTTGTTCGTCATTTATTTAAGAAGGTCTGATTAAGTTACTGCTCGATCAAATTTTGAATCTACGACACTCGCTACAATGCTCTTTGTACTGGCGCACAGGTCCGTTCATCGATCCA
>OFSE01000291.1_pt1 | contig 16057 bp, 10 predicted proteins | sample 1543261 | NCBI WGS metagenome assembly OFSE01 (sample SAMN07774225, study PRJEB24372) | wastewater metagenome | isolation source: Exp Tend VB 50WW | collected 2016-02 | reverse complement strand
TGCGTTATTTATTAATTCGTCTGATTTTTTGACAACTTCATTGAGTTCAACTTCGTTATTGCTTTCTGCTTTGCCTTCAATATCCTTGATACTTGGCTCTTGCTCAATGTTGTCTTGTTTTGTGAGTTTGTTGTTTGCGAGTTCATTTTCTGCTTTATCTTCTACTAAGTTAATAATATTTTCTTCAAATTTTACTTTTTCTTTATCAAATACAACCAATTCGCCCTCTTGTGTATCACTTTCTTTGAAATAAATAGCATCATAACCTTGTGCTTTTAATTCATTGGTGGTTAATTCTGCAAGTTTTTTAATTCCAGCATCGTTTAAGTCGTCAACCGTTAATTTTCCTTTTGGTAGTTCTTGGTAATCGTTGCTATCTTCTGCAGTAAATTTATCACGATTGTTATTTAATACTTCTTGTCTTTTATCTACCAATCCAAAATCGCCATTATCTACTACATAAGGATTTTCTATATCCACTTCTACTTTCTCTGCTTTCTGTGTTGGTGTTTCGTATCTGTTGCCTTTTTCTGTAGAAATATAAGTTCCTAATGCTTGGTTTTCTCCCATGTTTTTGCCTTTAACATGAGTAAGGTTTTTAGATTTAATTTCATCTAAAATAGCAGTTGTTTCCGTTTTGGAAATAGGTGCTTCTATTAATTTTAAGTTGCTATCAGTAAATTGTTTTATAGCACGTTCTGATATTGTAGATATATTATTTGCACCTCCATTATTACTTATCCTATACGTTGCATCTTCAATTGCTGACTTCTTGGTATTTGAAAGTTTACCTGTTGATACTTCTAATCCACTATTTTTTTCAATAACTTTCCAATCACCATCAACTTTTGAAACATGAAAATCAATACCATCAATATTTACATTCTCTACTCTATCAAGTGGAATCTTAACAGCAAAACCATTCTCATTTTTTGTATAGAAATTATTATCTATACTCTCTTTAGAACCCCATGCATTTGTAGGCATTACATCGGCAGACTTTCCTTCTGCATTTCCCTGTCCAGTTCCATCAGTACCTTTTGATACTGCTTCTTTAGGTTTAAAGTAATCTACTACATTTTTAGATATTAAAATAAAATCATCTTTTGTGGCTCTTTTGTTTTTTCCAACCTCTTTTCCGTTTTCATCATAATACACAATACCCCCATCCTTATTTATCCTTACCTTGTATGTATTTTTGGGAACGCCATTTATAACTAAATCATCAGGGATAAATACATCCGCAAACCCTTTTTCTTCAATTTGAGAATTATAATTATCTTCTATGCCTATATTTCCCTCTCCATTATCAGCAACCTCTGATACAGGCTTACTGACTTCGGGTGTAGGTTTAACTTCATCTTTACTCCATGTGTTTTTTCTCCAGTCAGAAAATGATTTATTCATTTTCCCATCAATCCTATCTTGTGCGAAATTTATAAATGATTTCCTTTCCATTTGGTCGAGTGAATAACCTGATTGGCGTAATTTGACATAAGCATCTGTTCCATCTTCTGATTTGCCTATTATTTTTTCTATTGTGGCATCAGCACGCATCTCACCATCTTCAGTTAATGTATTTTGATTACTATCTTTTACTAAAATAGATTGTGCCGGATATTTTTGTTTTATATCTTCTTCCACTTTTTCGGCAGGACTTTCTTGTCCGCTAACTTGTCCGATTCCGCTACCTTGTTGAACTCCTTGATTGTTTTCTGGTGTCTGTTGTACTCCTCCGATGTTATTTTGTTCTTGCCCTGTGTTAATAGGCTTAATTGGTGTAACTTGATTTTCATCTAATTTGATTTTTTCTGCGATTTTACTTAATGGTTTTCTCGTTATTTTAGCATACTCCTTATTCGCTTCTTTTGCGTTTTCATCTTGTGGTATCATCAATTCAGAACGGTCTTGTCCAAATCGTGATTTAGATTCTGCTCTGTCAATTATAGTGCCATCAGATAGCTTAAATTTGCCTTGTGCTTGTCTATCTACTTGTGAAATATCTTGTCCATCTGCTTTTGCTTTTAATATAGCTTCTGCGTGGTTTTTACCTTCATAAATTTTGCCACCAATTTCAATTACAGCACTTTCTATTTTAGCATCCTGTTTGGCTTCTGCACCAAAATCTTGTGATTGAATATTTACATTTGTTGCTTGGTCTAATGCCTTTGCATTATCATCAATTTCCTTATCAGTCGTTAATGGAACATGGTCGTCTTTTTGTACTTGCTCAACCGCATCTTTCGTAGCAGTTTCAAAATCATTCGCCTTTTCATTCGTGTCTTTTACAAAATCATCTACTTTCGCTTTTTCTTCCGGTGATAACTTTGAATATCCTTCATCGTACTTAGACTTAAATAATCCTGAAACAGTATTCGCATTTACAGCGTGTAATGCCAAACCTAAAAGGAAATTCTCTGCAACAAATCTTAATGCTTTCTCCTTTGTTCCAAAATGTTGGTCTAATACATCTTTGAACGCACCCATATCCTCTGTTTCTCTTGCTGCGTTTACTACTGTCATTCCTGCCATTGTTGCGGTCATAGCCGTTCCTGATTGTGCTGCCTGAATAACTTTTTCAACGAACAAAGGTGCTTCTTTACCGAACATCTTTATTGCCACTTGTCCGAGTGCGTTTATTGGCATACCAATAAGATGATTTACTGAACCAACACCGAAGTTTGCAAACCCTTTTAGTTCATCATTTACTCGCCCTTGAATTTCATGCACAATACCCGATTTTAATGTGCCATATATCGTTCTTGTTAGAAAGTTATTTGGTAATTTCTCTGTTACCACCTTTGCAACATCTAATACCTTTTTAGCATCTTCAACTTTTTTGGCTTCACTCGCTGTCTTAGTAGCTGTTTCTGACAACTTTGTGTATTCTAATGCCTGTGCTTCTTTGCTTGTAGAAAGTGCCTTATCTAAGCCTTGAATAACAGGTTTGCCTACTGCCATTTCAATCGCTTGTCCTGGTATTCCTAAGAGTGTATTTATTCCTGCAACCTTTACACCAATACCAAAAATATCACCTGCCGTTCTTGATACTGTTTTCCCAATATTTTTACTTTCTTTATCTACATTACCCTGTTGTGTAGTATATGCACTATTTACATCTTGATTTACACCTGCCTGATTAAATGCTTCCTGTGTTAAAGCGTTTCTATCTTGGTCTGTTGCAATTTGATTTCGTGGAAACATTGGTGCGACTGACTTCCTGAATGAAGAAACGATATTTGAAATGTACCCTTCATTTAGGTTTAGATTGTTTTTATTTAAAATTGATATTGGTGCAATAGCCTGTAATTCTGCCATTGTATGCACAAACTCTTTTTCCTTAGGATTACTACCAAATATTAATGATTTTGCTGATTCCCAAAACATTTTGGGTGTATTACTACCAAATTTATCTCCCATTAATGATTTTACATCATTTGGATTGTAACCTAATTCTGTTGCTAATTTCTTTGCTTTATCAGCTAAAATATATGAGTATATCCTTACTTTTTGTGTATTTGTTGCACCACTTGGTATTAATCCATCTTTCTCTGCATTTTGGAATCCTTCGTGTTTCTCAAGGCTTTTAATAGGGTTATTTACATCAATTAATACATCATTTTTTAAATCAGTAAGCGTTTTTAGTTTTTTCTTTTCTTCGTCTATTTGTTGTGTTGTTAATGGTTCATAATATGGTTGCGCACCCAACATTTTTATATCATAACCATTTGCTAATTTAGTTTGTGACTGTTTTATTTCATCATCAATAGCACTATTCCTTGACTGAATACCTTTTACATACTCTGCGTTTAAATCAATGGATTTTTTAGTGTTTTCCTTTTTATGTGCATCGTAAATTTCCTGTGTTATAGCACCACTTTTTAGTTGTTGTTCATATATTTTATTATCATTGTTTATTTTTTCTATTTCTTTTGTAACACCTAAAATGTGCTTATCATTATCATCAAGTGTTGCTTCAACAAAAGCCTTATTGCCATTAATATCACCGAAATTCAACATCTTTTCAATGTCGTTATTTCCTGTGGTTTTTAATGCCTTTTCTTTGTATGATGTGCCAATATTTTGAAATGAATTTGGGTTTGCTAACTCTTGTTCTCTTTTTACTTTTTCTGCTTCCTGTGCAACCCTTTTTGATTCTGCTTGTTGAGAAATATTTACAAGTCCCGTATCTGTGTTGTCAGATTGTTGTTTTGTTGCACCGGAAACATCGTATTGTGGGGTTTCTATTGGTGTTTCTGTTTTTACTTTTTGTGGTTCAACAACAGTTGTCGGTGTACCTAGTGCTTGTTTTACTGCTTGTTTCTTTTTTTCATCAATTGGCAATAACTTATTTCTACCAAATCCATTGGTAGGATCAAAACTTTTAAAATCAGGAACTACACCATTATTTATTAATGGTGATACTGAATTTGAATTTGATGTTGAAGATTGAGAATTTGAATTTAATTGGGAAACATCTGATTTCGCTGAACCATTGTTTAATGGCTTCGTACCATCTTTTTTTTTTACAGTAGTGCTTTCGGTTTCATCCCAAGAAGATACAACAGGAGTTGTATTATCATCAATTTCTTCCCAATTTGATATTACTTTTTCTTCTGGCATTGCTATTCTTTTTTATATTGTTTACCATTTCTTATAAAACTACTCCCTTTTGGAAGTGCATCAAACTCGGCTTTTGTTGATATTGTTGGTATTGTTTTTGCAGGTGTAGTTGAACTACTACTACTCGATGTTTTATCTTTTGATGATGATGAAGATGAATTTTTGCTATTTACTGTATTTTGCTTGTCTGTATCGTATGCAAATGGTTTTACAGTTTTTCCACTATTCATCTCTAATTGCGATGCCTTATTTAGATTCGTTCCAAATACGCCATCTACAAACGATTGCTTAGATGCATCATCAGTTGCGTTCCAAACATTTTCACCATTTATTTTTGTTATAACGTAAGTTTTATTTGGATCTGAAACTATATATTGTCCTGTCGTTTTATTAAATTTTTTAGTTCCATCACCCTTTTTAACTGCTACTATTTGTCCTGCACCATCACCATCTACTAAATTCATAGCCGAATTGAAAGCTGCAACTGCATTTCCATCTCCAGCAATTACTCTATCATAAATTGATGCAATATCTATTGGTACTGTTTCTGATTGTGAAACCTTTTTCTCCGTAGAACTTGCATTTCTTTGAGCAACTTTTACCATGTCTTTTTTAAGCGCTATCATTGAATTTCTGTATGCTACTAAATTATCTTCTTTTACTTTTGCTAATACTTGGTCCTCATCTTTATTGGAATTGTAAACAGCAGTTTTAGCTTGATAATCCCAATTGTTACTTGCATCGTCAATAACTTTTTCTTGTGTTATCCTGCCTTGATTTATAGCTGGTAGTGCTAATGAAAGAGCGGTTTGTATATATGATTGCTTACCTGCGCCAAGCATTTTATTCACATCGTCAACTGCACCTTTGTCATTTAATACTTTCGCAGAAGCAAACAATGTTTTTAAATTATCACCAGTTACTTTATCTAATTGTGGAATAAGGTTATATTCTGCTAGTGGCAATTCAAAACTTGCACCTTGCATATCTGCTAGAGGATTTGAATAACCTGCTTGTACTAATTTATAACCTTTGATTTGGTCAAACATTCCTGTTTTATCTGTAGCTAATGTTTTGTCTAATGCTGTTAACTGCTTTTGTAGTGTTTTGCTCGCATCAACTGTTGCTTGCATTTTACTTAACTTACCTTGTAGCTGCATATACTCTTGAACATTGTTAATATCCAAAGGATTTTTGCCTTGCATTTTTAGGTCGTTAGTATATTTCAGTATATCGTCTATACCATCTGTTACAACAGGTAAATCAATGGTTCGCATACCAAGCGTATTTACAGCAGATAGATTGTCGTAAAATGCCTTTTGTGTATCGTAGTCTTGTTTCTTTTTCTGCGTTTCTGCTGCTGCTTTCTGCTGTTTCTCTTGTGCGTTTTGTTGCGCTAATATTCCGATATTTCTGTTTGCACCAGAATTATCATAGATAAAAGCATCGCCCTCTCCTGCTTTTTGTGTACTTCCTAATGAAATTCTGCCTGCCATTTTGGTCTTTACGTATTAATAATTAATGTTATTTTCCAGCAAATATTTTTAACAGTTGTTCTAGTTGTCCTATGTTTATTCCGCTTAGTTGATTTCCTGTATTAGTTGTATTACCCATAACTCCTTGCGCTGCTGTTACATTAGCATCTATATTTGCACCAGATTGGTTTATATCCATCTTTGTATTGTTGCTAATGTTCTTGAAAGAACTATTATCTATTGCACCAGTATTTGCTGTTACATTTCCACTTGCAATTTTTGATTTTGGTTGTTCTCCACCAAGTGCGCTTCCTGCATATCCGGCCATATTTTCAAATCCACTATTTCTATTCTGCTCTCCTGCAGCAATCAACGCTTTAGCTTGTTCCGCATCTTGTATAAATGGTTGCATCACATTAGCATCAAACTGTTTTTCTTGATAACCTGCTTTTTGTCCTAATGTAGATAACAAAGCACTATAATCCGCGCGTTGTTGGTCGTAGGCTTTCATATCAACATCAAATAAACTTTTATTGGTATTTGCATTAGCCATATTGTATGCCATCAATGCATCTGCACCACTACTTGCTGTATCTTGAATGTTTTGTATCTGATTAGATTCACGAGCCTTTATTTCATCTTTAATTCTGGTTTCACCTAACAATCTTGGATCTAAATAATTTGACCTAACTAATCCCTCAACTTCATTAAATGCTTCTGGTGTTTCTAAAATTGGTCTGCCTTGTGCATCTAATCTTTCTTGGATTTTCTTGCCATCTCTTACTTGCTTAATGCCTTTGATAGCATTTACAAGTGAATTTACTACTCCTATTCCTGCACCTGCTATTTTACCTGGATCAACCATAGTGATTTTCTGTTTAAACACAAAGTTAATAATAAAATTACTATATTTGCATAAATAATTATTTTTTATTATGGGTTTGGAAAAAAGAAAAGATGGTCGTGGCGGCTTCTATGAATCTGTACACTACAATCGTGATAAAAAAGCTACATTTAACATCTATTCTGTTGAAGAATTAGAATCGTTTAAAACGTTAATGAAAAGCATAGGTGGTTCTTCGCTTGTTGCTTATGAGTTATACAAAATGGATAATGGTTTTAGAGAAACACATAATGTTTGGGTTACTTTTATTACTATATGTGCTGAAAGTTATGATAAAAAGGCAATGATTTTAACACCAGAAGAATTATCAAGGTTAAAATACAAATACAAACACAACGAAGTTAATAAAGGCAATGATTTTGAATATACAGAAATTGCAACAGATGTGAGAAAACAAACCGTATATGAGTATTTCAAAAGAAATCCATACCTTGTTTCAAGATACAAGAAACGTGTTTATAATGCTTTAAAATGGAATACAAGTGGTGATGATAACACTAAAAAGATTGCTTTTATTTTAAACAAATTAGCTTCAAAATTAAATAATAAAAAGAAAGCACAATTCTTACGTGTTGATGATTGGTTAGTTGGAAAAGATGAAAGACCTGATGATTATATTGGAATTAGAACTGCCAAAGATTTTATTGACACAATAACAGCAACTAATAACGATGGTTCAACAATTATAACTTCTTTAGACGATGAATAAGCAAATAAATCCAGACTATCCTAATCAGTTATCGGAAGATAATGTGAAAAACATTGTAAAGATTGGCAATCAGATATTGCCGATGTTATCTAAAAAAGATAAAGACAGAGCAAAGGAAAGCAAGGTATTTGAGTATTTATTGAGTGCGCAACGCAATAAGATTATATCTGAAACAGGAAAAGATGTAGTAAATCATGCAGATTTATTTAATGCATTTGATAAATAGAAAAATAATGTTTAGATTTGTTGACTTATTGGTAATTGAATTTAAAAAACAACATGAATAAAAAACAGAAACACCAACACAATCCACCTTATCACAAGGTAAAAATAATAGAAAATTTATTAGCAGACAGCGACATTGGAAAGATGAAGTGGCATCGTATATTTGGTATGTGCTTAGTTCTTCGCCCTTATGACGATAATGATAATACTGTAATTAAGAGCAACCATAAACATATTCAAATCTACAATGAAGTTGATAAAAAATGGATTGATATGTTTGGCAACGATGATGATGGTAAGATTACTACAGTAGTTTCTCGAATTACCTTATTTGATGATGTTCAAGATGATGATGAGCAGAAAAATCTTGAACCACGAATTAAAGTACTTTCTTAATAAAAATAAACCTATACCATGAAATCAAAGAAATACTTTAAAATACCAAGCACAGACTATCCTAATCATGGACACAGTAGTATTGTGAAAGAAATACGCTATGATGATAATACAAATACATTATACGTAGATTTTCACAATGGAAATAAATACGAGTATTTTGATGTACCAAACCATGTTGCTGACGAAGCGTTTATAGCTGATTCCGTTGGGAAATACTTAATAGCAAATGTTTTTAAAAAATATTCAGAAAATAAAATTTAATTTTTAAATGGGTTTATCTCGTAAGCAAATAGCCAACCTTTCGCCATCTGCACGAAAACAGATTCAAGATGCTATTGGCAATGAACCTAAAGTAGAGAAAAAATCTAAAATGAACAACAAGCGTGTTGTTTGTGATGGAATAATATTTATGTCTATACGTGAAAAAGATAGATATATCATGCTTAAATTCATGGAGAAACAGAAGATAATTAGCAATTTAAGACTTCAAGTTCCCTATGAATTGCAAGTTGATGGACACAGAGTAGAAAAATATATTGCCGACTTTGTTTACATAGACACCGAAACCAAAACAGAAATTGTCGAAGATTGCAAAGGCATGAGAACACCTACTTATCGTAGGAAAAAGAAATGGATGAAAAATATTTATGGAATTGTAATTAAAGAAACTTAAAAATTAGAACGGTATAAATATCCTGCGTAGATATTAACAGCATATAGAATTACTTGTGTTGTATCATCATTTTCTAATCGTAATACTAAAGTTTCACCCACTAACTTATTACCATTTATTACAGGATTTGCTATGTTCGGTGTATTTACATCGAACATAAATGGTGCATAAAATACTCCTTGTCTGCGTACTATCTTTCCATCTGGTGTAAAACTTTCTATTGGTCTAAATGCTCTCGAATTAGCAACTTCAACATAAGGATTGTTCCACTTCGCATTACTTTCCACACTCCAATTCGTGAAAAATTTTAAATCACTTGGTTGCATATTCATCAAAACATCTATTCTACTTTTGTATTTTGTGCCAAAGAAATTATTAAAGCTATTATCATCGCCAGCTTCCATTCTATATAAATCAGAACCAACAAAACCAATATATGCATTGTTTATCATACCATAGGTAGTAGGATTATAATCTCTATTCAACAACCACATCTTTTGCTCGTTATCGTAGCACAACGTAAAGCCATCTAATTGTAATGCAAATTCAGACTTATCATAAATCTTAAATTTAGCATCATTTTCGCCAATGTTGCTGCCAAATCTAGTACCAGAAAATGCAGAAATATCTTGGCCAATACTCATATTTATAGGACTAACACTTAGGTTTATTTCATTTTCTTCTTCATTAAAAATGCTTTGTGCTTGTGAGATAAAACGATATAACTCTTTTGGTATTTTAGCCAACTGATTACTAAACTGTCTAAATACGCTTTCTTGTAGTTTAGAAGAACCATATTTATCGTCAAAACCACTAATACAATTTAATCCGTTTTGCTGAAAATACGCAACATAAGAACTATTTATTACATCATAAAATACTCCAAATCCTTTACATCTAACATAACTTTCTGGATTAATACAGCCATATTCATCTGATAAATAATATGGATCATCTGAAACATATTTACCTGGTGCAGAAACAGCAACATCACCATTTCCAATATACAGATTTGTTTTACTGATATACCTAGTTGAGCATTTATTTTCTTGTGCTATAAATATCACATTAGTAAAATCATCTATTACGGTAATCGCACCATAGTTTATGTCTGCAGTAAACTGTTGCTCTGCATCAAATCTTCGTATTTTGTTAATTAAACTATCTGGTAGCAATTTATCACTATACCTTGCAGTAGATAATCTTCTAACTTGCTTGAAATTATAATTAATAAAATCACTTCTTCCTTTGTCATTGTCTTTTTCTAACAATGAATCGTCTGGTGTTGGATCTTCAATCAGTCTATCTGCTAAAACTCTATCATCTTCGTATTTAGCAATCATTTTACGTATTCTTCTATACGCATCGCCAGTATTAGGAACAAGTGTCGTTACACTCCATGCTCTTATGTCTGTATATGGATTATTTGTTTTTATATGTTCTGCAATTTCAAAATATTGCTTATCAGTAACCTTAGTTTTTAATCTAAATAATTCTACAGTATAACCTAGTTTAAGTTCTGGCAATGAATCAATATTGTCAATTACAAAATAATTACCACGTTGCTCTTTTATTTCTACCTCCACGAAATTATATAAATCGCCATCTGCATTATGCAAAAATCTAAGCCTATCACCTTTTTCAAATGTCCAACCTTTTAAGCTGCTTGAATTTCTGTCTTTGTATTCCTTAAACGATGTAATTAAATCAAGATAGATTTCATTGGCATCTTTATTTTCAAATGTTGTAGTTACTGGATCTGGCTCATAAATACCATTTTCTTCATCTAATGTTTCTCTGTAGTTTACAACATACTTAGTATCAGATACCACCATTTGTACATAATCTGCATATACTTGTCCTTCTGTTCGTAAAAAATAAATATGAGTACACCAAATTGGCGGTTTAGATATAAGCGTGAATTTTACCGTAAAAAATCCTTCTGCTTTAGTTGTTGCTGTAATTGTATTTCCTCTTGTATCTGTAGTAAGATTTGGAAAATAATCTTGTATATTTTCTGTTGTAAATGGAAGTTTAATTCTATTTTTCTTGTCGCTATGTAATACCGTTGTTTTACGCAATCCTCTATCCATAAGTGTAACACCAAAATCATAGGTATCGCCATTTTTAAGATAATATATTGGTTTTAAATCATTATATACTACATTAAAAATAATATCTGGTATTATTACATAAGGATTTGTGTTGTTATAATTTGGAAGATTTTTACCTAATGTAATTGAGTAATTGTAAATAGCACTTATATTATTACAATCATCGCTACTAAAAATTAAATCTACGGTGCGCAAATCAGACCTTGTATTTGAGTTGGCATATACAATAATTCCAAATTCTCCATTTATATCTGTTTTGTCTATTCTATCTGTACCTGTTGCCACAACCAATACGTTTGGTATTGGAAATCCTTGTGGGTTTACCAACCTTCCTTTTACAAGTGTTCTAAAGTTCTTAGTAACATTATGTGCATCTGCTAAGTAAGGAACTATAAAATTATTTACTACTTCTTGCGAAAAGTTATCACCAGTTCCAGAGTTATCAAAAGTACCACATGTTCCATTTTCTAATTCAGTTAAATTTCCTGTAAATGGATCATTATTCTTAGTAAGAATATCCATGTCGCCATCGTTGCCAGATAAATCATTCCAATTTATGTCTTTTCCTTTTGATACTAATATTTTATTATTTCCGCCAATATTTTGTGGTTGAACTGGCGCCCTCCCCCAAAAATATCCATTATGGTCAGTATAGGTATAAATTTTATCTCTTTCATATCCTAAAAACTCACCAGTTTCTACCATTTTTACTGCTGCATGTTCTACTCTTAGTCCTGTATATAAACTTTCTTGTGTTACAGCTTCATTATCTATAACATAACCTTGAACTAAACAATATGCTTGTCCATCTGCTGAAAGAGCAGTTGTATTATCTGCTACTTCAAAGTTTGGTTCAGAGTTGGCCACACCATTTGTAATGGTAACTTGTGCTTCAAAAATGTATGGTATGTCATTTGTAGCACTTACATTGGTAGATGTTTTTTGCCAAACAAGTCCATTGTCTAAATCATAAGAATCACCCTTGCCAAGTTTGTTTCCAAATCCAACCCAATGAGATGCTATTCTAATAATATATACTCCATCTTTAAGACCTGTAAAATCTACTTTCTGTCTAAATAATTTTTCATTTTGGTATGAACCTGTATAGTTATCTTGTAGTTTGTTTTTATCACTATCAGTAATTGCGCTAACAATATTAAAATCATTATCAGTATCGGCAAGATTTGCTGATGCATTTGGAGAAATCCATTGTTTTGATACGACAAAATTATCAGTACCAACAATATATGCAACAAAACCTTTTGATGCTAACCTTTGGTCGTATCTGTCTATTAATTCCTTGTTAAAATAATCAATAAATGATCTTCCATATCCAAAATAATAGGTTTCTGCATTTTCTGTCATTTGCGTAACAGGCATGTAGTATGGAGCATTGATATTGTTGACTTTTATATCAATCCAACAGGTTATTTTCCCATTATACAATTGCGTATCATCTTTCGGATGATATTCTACATCTACATTAAAATCAAAACATTCTTCTTCGTAGTTCTCGGTTACATCACCAAGAATCAGCCTATTGTTAGCTGCACTCAATGCACCACATTGTAACGGAACGGTATCGAATTGTTTTATCTTGTCGTCATACTCTGGCTCTAAGCTCGCATAAATATCATTATAGAAATCATACAACTGCACTCCCTTTGGAATATCGCATTGTTTTATAGTTACAAAGCTATGTAGATTACCTTGATTGGTATTTCTATATCCAATTACTACCTCTTTTATTACCGATAATTGAGAAACATCGTTGTAGCAATCAAACATTTGGTCTGTGTAATCTATCTGAATATAATTATATTCTTCCTCACAACCACCAGATGTATTTATTAATTTACTCCATGCACTCCATGCACTTTCGTTATTATCAAAATATACAATCTTAGTTCTAAATTGCCATGTATATCCATTTAATAAATTTCTTCTCTGTTTTAAGTCCTTTTTTAATACTACAGCTGGTGCTGTACTTGATGGCCGACACAATAAATCAATTTGTCTTTCGTGGTGCTTCTGTGGATAAAAGTTTTGTGGAACAATTCTTATAGTAGAACTATTCGTTGTTAAATCGCAAGTATTCGCTTCTTTTTCTGTTAAAATAATAGAACAACTGCAATCTTCAATATCGAAATAATTACTTAATAATGGATTAGATGTTAGGATATTTGACAGGTTTGATAAATATAAACTTGTCAATACTCCATTGTATTTAAATACCAATACATTATAATCAATAATATCGCTATCAATCTGCTGTATCTCAAATATCTTTTTCTTTTTATAATTTAATGCTCTTTCGATATTCAAGTATCGCGGTGAATTATAAGCATCTGTCCAAAAATAGTGTTTATCTTCTAATATTTTAGACTTTGTACCTTTAATCTTGAAGTACCTATGGAATCCTAAAACTTCATTTCCATTGACATCACTATATAATAATTGTATCGGCTCTGCAAATGTTGGATTATACATATAAATACCATGACCTGCGTTGCTATTCCAGTTTGAAAACAATAAAAATGTTCCAGACGTATTTGTGCAAGAACCAATACACTCATTCGTTCCACTAGGTAGATAATTATTAGGCACCAATAATGTTCCTCTGATATTTACCAAAGCGCCTTTTGATTTATCATTACGCTTTCCACTTCTTACATTAGACATATACATTACTGCACCATTGTCTGTTTTGACATAACGTACTTCTGTATCGCTATCTACAAACTTTGGTAATATCTTTTGTGAAAATTGGTGTCTGCTCATTATCTGTTAATATTACCTGTGTAAGTATTTTTCATTTCTACTTTTAACATATCAACTACACTTTTTAAAACTGTTTGCATAGTTAATAAATCTTTTTGTCTGATATATTCTTGTTCGCACATTTTAACATAACTGATTGCACTTGACCTATCAAAAAAGGCATTTTTCCATACCATACCATACAATATAGTATCTTTCATTTCAATAGGAATTTCTGTTTGTCCAGAATCACTTACGCCAGTTGATTTATATTGCAATACAATTTTGTCGCTTGCACAAACAGAGTTTAGGTATATTCTACCGTTCTCAATTTTAAAAAAACCACGACTTCTATATGCAGGCAATGTGTACATGGCACCAAGCATGCGACCTTGATAGAATACATTATTCCACATGTAATAATTTGTATAGCCATCTGGAATACAATCGTTTTGTAGGCATGCGCAATCACTTTCAACTTGTGCTACTACTTCATCCGGATTACAGAAATTAGTATCTACTTCGCGAACACACAATGTACTATCATAGTCTAATTCTAAAATTCTATCACAAAAATAGCTTCCTACACGAACATACTGCATATAATTTTCTGGTAATTTAGCCGAATTTGTGTTTGGATCAACATCTAACATTATACTTTGTATAGGCATAAACCCACGCTTACACATTTCTGCAGCAAACGTTTTGCCATAAAGAATATATTTTGCAATGTGAATATCGCTTTTATCATCTTTTGATAATGCAAGTTCTTTCGCGATTGTATGTAGTGTGATACTGCTCATTAACTTACTTTATTGTTGTTTTTATTATCGTTTACCTTATCTTCATCGCCAGCATCTTGTGCTAAAAACCAATTGTAGGTTTGGTCCAATAATAACATTTCTAATTCAGGTTTTATCGCGATTGAAGAACTTGGATTGAAATTACTAAAATTTATGTTCTGTACCAATCTTATTCTAAGATTTTCTACACAATCTTCTAAATCAAAAAATACTAACCTATGTTCTGTATCACAATCTGACACAAATTCATAGGTAAATATATAACCTTGCATCTCACTTAATACATTCGTGGATTTAAAGTTATTTAACTTGCCACTATCTATATATGAGAATGTAAGAAACCTATCTTTTACATAGCTAACTTGTGGTATCATAGAACCTAAAAGCATTAATGGTGCATTTGGTAATACCACATAAAACTCGCCAGGTGTTTCACTTTTGTAAACTTTAGATGTAATCGTTGTATAAATAGTTGGATCAACAGTAGTTCTATCTAAATTGAATGTTTCAAAGAAATCTTTTTTAATTAATAATGGTGCAAGTGAGTTCATTATAAAATAAACTTCTTCCTCTTTAATAGGAAAATCATCTGGAATATCGCCAGATGCAAGTTTTCTCAATATAATCTCTGCTGCTTGTTGGTAGGTCATTATACTCCACTATTTATATTGTTTTGTCCATATTGAACTGAATTTGGATCATCTGTATATTTACCATATTCTTTTACCATGCGTGCTACTATCTCGCCACGCAACATATCGTCAAATTCTACATTCACACTATTTACCGGATCATAAACCTCCACATCATTAACTACTGTATATGCCCATACTGCTTTTGTAGGTCGCTTTAAATATTCTACCTCTATGTATGTTGGTATTTTAGAAAAAAACCTTACTCTCCATCCATCAAAAAATGGTAGATACATAGCCTTTGTAATAATTACACTATTTGAACGCGCTGCCCATTTATCTTCTTCTACCAACTCCATTGGCCCAACATATTTTTTATACGTGGAGGTAGCGGTATTTTGTTGTATAGGCTTACAGCCACATTTATTTAGCCTATCTGCATTTTCTTTATCTTCAACTTTTATGGTTGTATAATATTTTACTGCTGTTTCATAATAGAAATCTGGTGGAAAGTTAGATGCTGGTAAAAACTCTGAATCTTGAATTACTATTCTACCTATTTTTCTGTATGGTGTAAGGTCTGTATGTATTTTTTTTGTGCGCGCATAAGCTATCTTAGGAACTGCAGTAGTGAAATCATATTGCTCTGGCAATCCAAGCCTTTGTTTATACAAAGATTCAACAGCATTGTTAACGAATATATTACGCACCTGTGGAGTTAAATTTCCTTGTTGTGCATA
>OFSE01000290.1_pt1 | contig 16058 bp, 15 predicted proteins | sample 1543261 | NCBI WGS metagenome assembly OFSE01 (sample SAMN07774225, study PRJEB24372) | wastewater metagenome | isolation source: Exp Tend VB 50WW | collected 2016-02 | reverse complement strand
AATTGGTTATTATAATGCGTCTAAAGCTGCTGCCGACAATGTTGTAGTTAGTGGGAAATATTTTGAGGCCCCAACTAATTCAACTACTACTTTTTCGCTATCCCCGTTTCCAAGTCCAGATAAAATCTGTCCTTTTAATTCAAGCGGTTTAGGTATTTCCGAATTAGCATTAGATGTAACATCATAGTCACGCCCAAAACATACAATTGTGCCCGAAGCATATTCAACAAATGCTGTGATGCCGCAAGCCGCTCTAAGGCCATTTAAGTTGTCTATTTTTTCAGGAGTAATACCATTTAAATTAAAGAATATGGTTAATTCTGCATTCTCTCTAATGTTCGCTTGTATGGCGTTTGCAAAGGCTGTGTTGTCCTTTGTAAAAGTCCATGAAAACATTTTGTTAGATGCGCCAAGCGTGACTGCTGACCATTCAGCTTTAGTAGCTACTTCTGTGCAAACAAAAGCACTAATATCTAAATTGTCTACTAGCCAAATTTTCGTGATTCCGCCTGTGAGTGTAGAACATCCTACGCTGCCTGCTTGTGATAAATCCGTTACTCTCATAGTTTATTTATTATTTAGTTGCTACTAAAGAAGCGTTAACAATAAAATCTTTATCCAAAATCGCTGTTCCCATTCTGTAGTTTGTTGCACCTACGATCTTACCAGCTTGATCTACATCTAATTTTTGTTGAAGGATTAATCCCATTCCATTAAAATTAGAATCTTCTTTTACATCTAATCCTAATCCTAAGTTTCCTGGCATAGTTGCTAATACTCTGTGGTGATATATTTCCATATCAGAAGAAACAACACCCCATGAATCCATAGATTTTACCCAGAAGTCACCCCATCCAATTACACCCGACGCACTAGATCCACCAGCACAACCAAGATTAGCACAGAACTCACCATTTAATTTATAGTAAAACATATCTGGAATAGTTGGATATTGAGTACCTAACCAGTTTTGATATGCTTCAAATATTGAAGGCGTTACTGCTAATATTGGACGCTGGCCCATTGCTCTTAATTCTCTTGTTGCTGCTTTGAATTCAGTTGTTTGAGCTGCTCTTACTTTATTAAATAAAGCATTAGGGTCTCCGATAAATTCGTCACCATTTACATCTGTCGGAGAAATTGGAACATTGTAATTAGTAAGACCTTGAGTCTTATAAGCGTCAACCATTGTTAACCATCCACCGCAAATATTTAATGTTCGCTGAATTCTTGTAAACTTATCAGGATCACCAGAATATTTTAATTTAGCTGCTGCGATAATTGGATGATTACCCCAAGTTGCTGAAGCTGTTAAGTCATTTCCAATACCTCTGAAAATCCACTTAACCATATCTTGGAAAAATCTTTGTCCAACTGGTGTGTCAAGTAAACTTTCATTTCCTTGTCCAAACAATCCTTCCCATCCCGGTACATCTTCAGTACAATGGGCTAATTGAATATTGTGAGGCGCTAAGGTTACTTCAGATTTACTGTAAGTCACAAACCCAGCAGGGTCCCAAGCGCATGACGCTGGTTTAGTTTTGGTGAACCATCTGTCACCTTTTGATTGTAAGAATTTTACTTTTCCTTCCTTAACGTCTTTGGAAATATTATACATTCCCATAGAGTTAGCAACAACATCCTCAAGTAAAATTCCATAAGTCTCGATAAAATGCAACGCTGAGTTGATGTTTAGTTCGAGAATATTGGAATTGAAACGGTTTCCAGCGAAAATATCCGGTCCGTTATCTAGGGTTAAATTTGCCATTTCGTATTTTTTTATAGTGTTATTAATGTTTTTAGAATCTCAATTTTTTACCACCGATTTGCATTTCTTTTTGGACAACTTCGGGTTTAGTTGCGGTGCTTTCAATCGTTGCGTCAAGTTGTTCTCCTGCTGGCTTTTTATTAGATTCTGCCAACTCTTTTAACTTGCTTATCTCAGTCGCAAATCCTTTATTCAATTGTTCTGAATTAAGTTTTACAGCATCAGCGATAGCAGTATTCATTTGCTCTACACTTATTGATTCAGGAATTTTAAAATCTCCAAATTGAGTTTTTAACTCACCGAATTGAGTACTTAACTCATTCAATTTTGTTTCAAATGATGCGCTTTGTTCTGCAAAACTTGGAATGTTTTCTACTTCAGCGATTATCTCAACTTCGCTCATATTTTCTGCGAAGTTTTTACCTGTAAGTCTACTTACATTGCTAACTAATTTATTAAATGCCTCTTGAATGTTCATAGTGTTATTATTTGTATTTGTTATATTTTTTTATTCTCTCAATTGCAAATTCATTGTTACCAATAGAATCAATTAAACCCCTTTTCTTAGCATCTTCAGCGAAGAACATTCCACCTCTCAAGCTACCTTTTGCATCAAGTTTTAAAATCCTATTATCTGTTACCATTTTTTGGAATATCTCAACTGATTGGTTGAGCATTTCTCTTACTGGCTCGGTGTTTCCTTTTAATAATTCTCTGAATTCTTTATTCTTGTCAGTCGATAAATCAGAATATATCTCTACGATATCCTTTGAAAATTCATCAATAAAACTTTGTGAAAGTTGTATCAATGCTCCAATACTTCCAACTCTTGAATTGAGATTTGCGGCAATGATTTCTTTGGAAGCAGAAGCAGCCATATACGCTGCACTTCCGGCATTATAAACAAATGATACAACTGGTTTATTGAACTCTTTTATAGCGTTGTGTATGATGTGTCCTGCCATTCCTTCGCCTCCACCTGAGTCAATATTTATCTTGGCTCCAATTACTCCATCAATATTTTTATATGCTAGTAAAGTCTTTGCAAATGATTTCGCACCATACGAACATAGACCATCTTCAGAACTCATAAAGCCTGAGAGGTCCATACTAATGACAGAATCTTTTGGTAAATTAAATTCTAGTTTGTTGAAATTGGAAATGATGTGTTCACCGTTAGCAGAAACGATTTGAAATTCTGCGCTTTTGGATTTTAAATCTTTGAATTGATCAAAGGATTTTTCGATTTTCAATAACTCAATTCTACTATTGTAATCAAGTAGATATTGAAAAGCAAGACCTAAGTCAATGCTTAATTCTTTTCCAATAAATTGAGATAATATCTCTTTCAATAAAGAATGTTCTAATAGTGTAATGCAAAATTACATTAGCTATTATTCAGATTCTTTATTCTGAAACGTTAGCGGTTTGATTTTCAAACCGTTTTTTATTTTCGTAGAAATACTTATTTTTTAGCGTGCTTAAATTTATTCCTAGTCTTTTGGAAATTTCACCAAACGACATTCCTTGCTCCTTCATTTTAATTACAATAGGACCGCTCAAATCGCTGTCACGTATTTTATTTAAAAATTCTAATTGCTCTGGACTCGGTTCGTTTACTCCAAGTTCCTTTAGAAATATTTTTGTAATTCTTTCTCGTCTAATCGCTTTTTCTGATATATCCATTTTCAATACCGTATTTAAACCATGCCATAACCATACTATTTTGAACCGCACAACAATAAAGATCTGGTGACAATTCGTAATCGTTATGAATGATCATTAATGAAGCAGCGTCACCGCTGTGATACCTATCTATTACAGTTTCGTGTTTATCTTCAGGAAGTTTGTTAAAATCCCAACTATAACCCATCGATTGATTTTAAAAGATTAATCATTTGTTGTTTTTGATTGGAGCAACAAAAGGCGTGAGTACTCCAATTTTCATCGTTATGGGCTTCCATAACTTTGCCTAGATTATAGTCGCTTGGATCTTCTAAGAATAATTTGATCAATTCTTTTCCGCTCTCTGAAATATTTTCCTTAGTGATCAAAGGTGTTTCTACTATTCCGGTACTTTGAGAAACGATCTTATTTTTTCCAAGTCCCATTAAATAGGCTTTGCGATCCTTGTTTCTTTGTTCAATTCCGATTCTGAATAGTTCAAAATTAGATGTCTGCGAAACTGTTTCACCACGTACAAGATTTATTTCTCCTTTAGTTTGGAATTCGCCTGTGATGTGGGCTATTCCGTACTCGTTGTATTTTAGGGTTACAAACATTAGATTATATTTAAAAGTGACGTATCAATTTTTGGGCTAGTACTTTTTACTGCAACATTATTGCAGTTATCACAAGTCTCCACAGTTGTTGTGTTGCCAAGGCTTATAATAGTGAAAGATTTTGTCTTTACAAACCCACATTTTTTACAATTTTCCATACTTATTGATTTACTTCAGCCATATAATAACACCCATCAGAATCCCCGACAATACACCTAATTGTATTATTTCCATAAGTGATTACCGTTGCATCGGTTCCTAAAATCTTGCGCCCCTTCTTCCATGTATAAGTCGGAGTAGTAATTCCAGTTAAGGTTAAACTAAGCGAATGTTTTTGACATGAATCACTAACGGCAGTTACCACTTCGTCAACTATTGTAATTGTGCCGTTCATTACGATTGTATCAAAATTACTTGCACTATCATCTACGAATTGAGTCGCTAAACTGACTTTAAATCTTACTTTTAAGTCAGAACCGCAAGGCGAATGAAAAGTCGCTATTGGTGCAGGAGTAATTACTCTTTGGAATTCCTTTTTAGAACTAGCGTGATTAGTCGTAGTCATTCCAGTTGTGATTGTTTGTAAATAATCGCTGGTTGCATTAGGTCCAAACCAAGTCGATGCTACCACGTTCTTAGATACAAAGGCTACTCCTGCATTTCGAGTAGAACCGCTGCCTGTGATCGTTACGATTACATCATAGTCTACACCGTCAACCGCTGAATAAGTGTTGAACATTGCGGAGTAAATCGCATTTTCAAGTAGTGTTTTAAGTTCGTCATTTGTGGCTCCTGTTTGAAATTGAACATTGATATCCACGTTTAAACCAAGTGTTTGAACTCCTGCCACATTCCTGCTAATCTTAAATAATTTAACGCTGTCTGTTTGCGCCCACGTCCAAAGGAATTCTGTTTTAAAATTCCATGCAGACCATTGAACCGTTCTTGAATTTAATTCTGTATGTGAACCTCCGAGATCTTCATCTAAGTAAGCCCGAATAACTGGAACAAATGTATCTGAGTCGTCTTCAATTTCTGATTTCCAAGTATTCGCTGCTGTATCTGGATTTTCCCACATCACTTCATAAAGTGACAATTGACTTGAATCAATTATCTCAGCGGACCCAGCACAGTCATTGTTTGCAGTGACTACAGAAGAGCAATATATCGGGCAATCTTCATTACAGAACATTACAACCCGGTACGCCTCCCAGTTGACACCGTTTTCAGTACTTAAGATTTCACGGTTTTGATTGTCATAAAGATCCCATTCTTCGTCGGAACCTACTTTTCTAAACCATACTATATCGTTAGCAACGGATCCAGTAAAGAATCCTTTTCGTTCTATTGTTAATCCGGCTGGGCTAGTAACGAATGCCACGGAAGGAACAAATAAACCGTCATATGTACAATCATCATATGATGAAAGATTGACATATGTTAGTTCTGCGGTCTTAGGAGGACAGTTAGCATAATAAACCGTAACTCTCAAATAAGTGGTTTCTAATAAATCTGAAAGTAAAAATGGATCTGGTATTACATTCCATGCTATATTATTGGTTGAAAATTCATATAAGTATCCTGTCGGTGTTTCTGAATGAGTTCCACATTCATAAACATTTAAAGTATAAGGTTCAGGGAACATCCTTTCAACACATAATTTTGGATAGTTGCCACATGGGTCTACTGATCCTGTTCTTTGTAATGTTTGACAGTCATCCGAATAGTCCCAGGTTATTCTACAATAAACTTTTTTAGAAGTGGTCGAAAAGGTTGATCCTGTAGTCCATGTTGGTGTATCAAAATACCTCCATTCGATTACTGTAGAAGTTACTCCGCTGGCATTGGTTCCAATCGCTGTGATCGAATAGTTTCCACCACCTAATGGCGTGATTAATATTTCGGGAAAGTTTTCACATTGATTGACCGCTGTATAAATTGAACTTGTTGGATCTGTAGTATTATCCGCTTTGAAAAGTATTACTCCTTCGTTCTTAATTGGGTCAAAATTAGCCACTGATAAAAACCTTCCATATTGACCTGTTCCTTTTACATTTATATAAGCTCGTTTTCTAAAATCAATACTTTCTATTTTGTCATAATTAGCGAATGTATTGACTTGAACCGTATTACAATTTTTGAACTCGTTGTTATACTTTTTATAGAATAAGTTATATAGGTCAAATTCTGCCTTACCGTAGATCAAGTATTCGGGAACGGTCACATAAGTAGTACCATTAAATATTTTGGCATTAGCGAATTGATAAGCATAAGGAGTTACAAATTCCGCTGCATATGGCGAGTTATTTGATCCGGCTTCCTTGAAATAATCTAATTGAACAAAATTAAACTGGTCAGTCATTCCAGACGCTATCAGTTTTCTAGGGTTTATTTTATAGCTTATAATTCCTTCTGAATTGTCCCAAACAATAGGCATATCGAATAATGAGCCTCTTAATTGCTCAATATTATTGGCCGTTGGTTCAAAGTAAGGATTTTCTTCTCTGATTGTTTCTTCCTCAAAGTCAAAACCATTATCAATAAAGTTTGAGAATAGATGCTTATCTTTATCTAGTTTGAGATTAGCAATAAACGGATCACTTGAATCTTTAAACTTATAGTAAATGTTTTTCTTTTCTTCGTGTGGGACCTTAATTTCATGATCTGAAATATCGATATAAGAGCTAAAATCTTGAACAGTATCTTGGAAAAATCCTGTTAATGAGTCTCCAAAGAAGTCAACATCATAAGGGGTTAACATATAAACAGTTTTGGCTGCAAAATCCGTGTAAAATTTCCAGTTGAAAAGATGCGCACACCCTTTAACAAAGTCTAAAACTTTATCATGTCTTAATGCTTTTTGAACACTGAAAATGTCACCTTCTTGGCGAACATTTCGGATTGGATCACAATAGAATTCTGAGTTTTCTTTTACGAATACATGGCAAGGGTCTTTTCCGTGTCCTCTGAATCTTACATAAACGCTGTCGCCTTCATTTAAAGTAAGTTCTCCTGAAGCCAATGAAATATGTTCCTCGCCCACGAATCTTTGCGTTTTCTTTTCATATTTGGCAATGCCTCCGATCTCTATTTCTGTCCCATCTTTTAAAACCTTGATTAGTTCGAAAACTATTGAAGACTCCCTGCCACTTAAAAGACTATTTTCAATAATTGAAAATATTACGTCCATTTCCACATAAAAAGCAGCTACAATCGGAGCTTTATAAATACTTGTTGTTGGATTGTAATAATTGCTTTTATCTTCTAATTCCTTTTCAAATATAACATGAGCATAAACTGGCTTTGATTTCCCAGCATAAAATCTAGGTATTTCTGATGCTGCTTTAAATCCTTTGGCTAGTTTAATTCCTTCGTAGTTATCGAAATTCTCAGACAAAACATAAGAAATTAGCCTCTTTCCTACATCAGAAGTAAGTAATGGACAATTAAACTGCCATTCTGCTTTTTTAAATGCTAATTCAAAAACCTTAGCATCATGAACCCAAGGACGAAAATCCGTTAAAGTGAAAATTCTTGTATCGTACCAATTGCCGTAATTAACCATTGGAAACCAATATCCATTGTCTCCAGATGTATAAGAAGCGTCTAAATTAAATGAATTCCAAAGATTGGCAGCGGTGTACTCGAAGTCTGGAAACGGCAAATCATCCAAGTACATTTTATTAAGTTGAACGGCCCAGTGATTAGTGGTGTCTAATAATTCAACTTCGTAATTAGGTTGTGAACCAGGTTTAAGACTTTCCTTTTTGCCTAAGATCCTAATTTTTGACTGATTATATATTTTTAGGCCATGGATTAACTGGATTTCAAAATCTACATATTCATTTTTATAGACTGATAATTTAGCTGGTTGACCAATAAGGTTTTCATTTTTTGGCGTGGCTACTAAAGATGTTCCTAGTATTGCCTCTACGTTAATTTTGGACAATTCAGTTAAAGACTCGATTTCTTTATTGTACTTTACTGAGAATTCATCATCAAGATCAAGCCATACGTTTCCGTCAGCGTCAGCATATTGAGCCATCCAATATGAGTCACCGTTTAATATTTTTAACTTCATTAGATGTCAATTTTTTGGCCGCTCTTATCATCAGATAAATAGCCTGTTAACTCAATTAGAATAGTTTCTTTTTGCTTTATAATTAAGTAGTCTCCGGGACTGAGAATAAATTTATACCATGTCTTTGTTCCTGATTCTGACATTTTAAGAATGTGGTGGCCAGGCGAACCAAGTAATGCCTTTGCAAAAGCTAAATCTTCAGGAGTTGAACCTAGCGAAATGGTGAATTTCACCTTTTCTTTTCCTGAAGGATTAAAAAAGGACCGTCCCTTGGTTGTTATTGTTTCATCAAATCGGATTATTTCGCCTCCTGCACGTTCGATATTAATTTCTAATGGGCAATTTATTGCGATGTGTGAACGTCCTCCAAGTGGATCTAAGAAAGTTAAACCTGTATAAAACCCTCTACAAGTACAAGCATCATAGGAAATATTATAGCTTACATATCCTGTACCTTCATTTACTTCTAATAACATTGAATGAGGTTTTGCAATAGAATGGCACCTCCAATCCAATGAAACATATTTAGCTGTAGCTCCTGTTAAAGTATGGGTTAATGTGGTTAAGGTCGCTCCAGTTGAACTATACCAAGTTATCCGGATTGATCCAACTCCTGCAAACCAAGCATATTGTTCCCCATCTGTAGACCATTTCATTCGGGTAGGGTAGGAATTCATAAATGTCCCTGTCTTACCTCCTGACCAAACAAAATTTGAGGCGGTGTCCATATTTAGGGCAGTATTCCAAACGGCTTTAACTGGTGTTTGTGAATAAGCGGCCACAATGTCAACTCCTGTCGATGTGTCAAAACTTGCAATGGCGTAATAAACCTTGAATGATTTTACAGCGTTTGAGTCTGTGACCATTCCGACATTGCAACTTGGAAGGGATGTCGAAACGGATTCTAAAACCAAGTCGTTAACGTTAACGGGAAGGATCTCAGCTGTAGACTTTGGATACCAATGAAATATTTCACTTATTCGGGTTCCTCCTGAGTCTGCTAAATAATAAAGCATTCTTAGAACTACAGGCGGTGTCCCTAATGCTGAAAATTGAAACTTCCAGACTATGGGATCATTTGCGCTTGCGTTGTCCGCTGGGCTTGATACTATATTTATGGCCATTATAGTGCTTTTTTAAGGTTAGTGTTACGTAATTGATCAATGATTATTTGCTTTGTGGATTCTGCATATCCTTCAATAGTTCCTTTGGATATTGCGGCTTCTGTTTTCTTTGCCACTATTTCAGCGAATTGATGCATAGTTTCCTCGCTCATTTCAACTTTGGAACTTTGATTGCCTCTCTGAAAATAAGCAGGCTGCCAAAGTATAGGAGCATCAATTTTTCTATTTCTAGTAAAGATATTTGGCGTGGTTTCATGCCTAACTAGGGCAGCATAAAGATGTTTTTTCAACTGGCTAGCTTGTCCTGTCTGCATTCTTTTGCGGTCCGCTTCTGCTATGTCGAAAATATCCTTATTTTGATTTACTTGGCCTTCGGTTGCGGTGTACTCATTCTCGTGATACATCGCTGTTCCAACTGGTCTTTTGCCTGTATGGTCTGGTGGTGCTTGACTAGCTCCTGTATAACCGCCTTCGCCTGACTTTCTAAACATTTTTTCACGACCAAAACCACCTTCTGCGAATGTAGTTCTTCTTATTTTAGCTATTTGTATAGCTGTGGTCGCTGCTACTCCTGCCGCCAATATTAAACCAACATATATATCTTTTGCGGTTGCTATTGCGTTTAGTGCTGCGAGCGCTCCATTAATTGTAGCTTGTTGAATAGCTACTTTTTTGTTTTGCTCAAATTTATCCTTTTCTAGTTTTCGCTTTTTAAGTTCGAATTCTCGATTAATCCTGTCTTCTTCTTGGGCATTGCCTTTATATAGTTTTAATTGAGCGGCCTTTTCACGTTCAGCGCCTTCAAGTCTTGAATTATATTGTCGATCAATCTGTTCTTTATCTATTTCGAATATTGCGTCCGCTATTTCTTGGGCAATTGATATCGCTGTTGCTTTAAGCGCTTCAAGTCTTGCTTTTCGTTTTTCGTCTTCTAAATCATTCGCTGCATCATTAGCACTAGAGATTTTATCATTTCCTGACTTATTTATTTCAACAATCTTATCTTTGGTTGACTGTTTACTTGTAATTAGCTTTTGATTTAGTATTTCTTCATCAGCATTGTATTGATTATCTTGTTTGGTTATTGCTGTGAGCGCTATTTTGTTGTTTGCTACAATTTTAGCGTTAACTTCGATATCTGACAAACCGTTTTTTCTTCCTTCTTCAATTGCTTTTAAATTTTCAGCTTGTCTAGTTAATTCTATATTAGCTCTAATTTCAGCATCCTTAAGGTCCAATAGCTTTAATTCAACATCATAAAGCGCTTGATATAATTTATCTGTTTTGTCTTTGAAATTTTGAGCTGCAAGTAACTGTTTTTCTAATTTATCTTTGTCCAGCTTTACAACTTCAGCTGCAAATTCCTTTTGATCTTTTCCGCTTTCATCTAACCTAGCTTTTAACTTATCTAAATTATCCGTGTACTCAATATCAATCTTCCTAGTTGTCTGACCTAAATCAAATTGAGCGGTGTTGATCTCTGATTCTATTGTGATTTTGGTGCCGTCAGCTATGATTTGTTGGATCTCGTTTTGGAGTTTGACGAGTTCGGTTCGGGCTTCGGAAATGGCTTTTACTTGGTCAGCTTTGATGATTGTGATTTGCTTATCCCTTGACGCTTCGAGTAAAGACTTAACCTCTTTTAGTTTTTCAATTTCGGTGTTGTCATCAGAAGTTTTTATTTTAATAGCCTCTAATTCTTTAATACTGGCAATAATTTTTTGTACTTCTATGTCTGTTTTTTCGGCAACGTCAGCTATTTTTTTATCAAAATCATTGTCGATTGAATCAATCTTAAGTCCATCTATTTGATTTTGAAGGTCTGCTAATCGTTTGGTTTGTTCATTAATTAATTTAGCTTGAGCGTCACCCGCTTTTTTTGCGTCCTCGCCAAGGCTGTCTATCAAACCAATATTTTTACCGGTTAAACTCTTAAAAGTGGCACTTGCTGTCCTGAATTGATTTGCGATGCTATCGATATATTCCTGAGTTGATGCCTTATCAACCTTAAATGATGAAAAACTAATTTGTATTTTTTTGATAGCTTCTTTGGCTTCATTAGTCAAATTAGGGTCAGCTAATGTTTTGCTTGTTGCTTTTATAATAGTCCTAATCTGTAATCCTGCATCTTCGTATGTTCGCTTTGTTTTTTCTGTGTCAATAGTTGGAAGGGCATCATTTAATATTTTTTCTTGTTCTTTTAATTCTTTTTCTAGTGCTTCAATTTCAGCGACAACCCCTTTTGATAAACCTTCAAAAATTTTATTACTTTGATTTGGTGCTGAGGCTCCCTTAAAAAAAACTGTCAGCCTGTCTGCTATTGATGACTTCTCGGTACTATTTCTTTTTAAGTAGGCTAATTCAATTTTTTTATTTGCAATTTCGGTTAATGTGGCCTCCCTTGCTGTAGCTTTTATTCTTTCGCCTATTTGTTGCAAAGAAACCTGAGTTATTCTTTTTTGAATCCTTTCTAAGTCTTCAAGTGTTGCATTTTCTAACTCCTCTTTACTTATCAAGTCACCATACTTAGATTCTAAATCATCCATGATAACCTTCTTGGTTTCCCTACTTAGATTATCATCTTTTAAAGCCTTAAAACTTAAATCTAGCGCGCTCGTTTCTTTTGCAATAGATTCTGTTAAATCATCAAGCGCAACCTTAGTAATTTTTAATCCTACTGGAGTAAATAACGTACCGTCTGAAATTTCTTTACCTAGTTTAAAAAAACTATTAGTAATTGAAATTATAACACCCCCTACGGTTTCCTTAAAATTATTCCATGCAACTGTAGCAGCTCTAAGATTTTGTAAATCTGAATTCTGAATAGCTCCAGAAACGCCTTTTACCCTACCTTCTACCTCAGTCAAGATAATTCCTTGAGCTTTATATAGATCATTGGCCTTTACAGCATCCTTGATTTGTTTTTGAGTCGCTTCACTTAGTCCAATTCCTGCCTTATTCAACAAGGTTATACCCTTGATTGGATTATCCAATGCCTTACCAAGTAGATTTGTAGCTCCTGCTAAGTCACCGCCCATGACCTGAGCTAAGTCTACAGCGTTGGTTTGTGCTCTTTCAAAGACTTCGCCTTGAACTCTGACGAATTTTAATAAATTGGAGGTGACTTCGTTTAATACTTGGTCACCGTCAATCCCGACATTGATTTCTATTTTAGTGGCTAGTGCTTTTAATTGTTCGGCTGTTTTGCCTGAGACATTGCCTGTAGCAGTTAATTGAGCTTTAATCTTACTCAATGCTGTTTCTGCTTGGGTAAATTCCGTAATGGCAGCCGCTCCAAATGCTTTGGCAGAGCTGGCCAATGCAAAGAGACCGCCTGTAATCAAACCGCCTGTAATGAGATCCCCGAGGCTAATTAATGATCCTTTGACTCGGTTTGTTTCTTTGGGAACCTTGCTCATTGCCCCTTGCAATTCATTTGCTTTGGCTGTGAGCTTAGAAAATAACTGAATACCTATTTCTGCCTCCTTTTCTTCTTTGGTCAACTTATCGAAGGCTTGGGCTAGTTCAGATACTTCCTGTTCTAGTTTTTGGACATTGGCAAAGGCTTCTGATCTAAAAGCGTCTGCCAATCCATTACCTGTTAGTTTTCCCTCTCTGGTTAATTTTTCCAAAGTTGGCAAAAGTCCAGCTACAGCATCCCGGTAATTACCTACATTCCGTCTAAAGTCCCCGATTTGTTGTTCGGCTTCATTTAATTTAGCATTGACTACATTGATTCGCGCGAATTTTTCAAGACCTTCTTGGGATTTTTTTCGTTCTTCGCCCATTAATAGGAACTCATTTTTGAGTCTCTTTAATTCGTTCCTCATCCCGATAATTGAAGTCGGGTCTATTTCTTTTCCGAGTTTATCAAAATTCGCAATTTCATCTTTAACTTGTTTATTGAGTTCAACTTTCTGATTAGTCAACGCCTTTTCTTCTGCCAATAACAACGTCAAATTTCCTTGTTGATCGGGTCCTGAGTCTGCTTTAGTACTAGCTATATTCGCCTTGACTTGTTTTAATTTAATGTCAATGGCAGCGATTTGATTGAGAAACTTTAATCCGGCTCCGTCTGCCAATGCATTAAAAGCTGGTGCGATTTCCATAATCTCATGGTTGACCGCTTTGGCTCGTTCCTTCAACTTATCCAGTCCGTCACCCGATGCCACATTAATAGTCGGACTCTTAATATTATTCAAGTCAACTTTTAACTGCTCAATTTCCTTTTTTAGCTTCTTGATAGTGACTAAAAGCGCATCAATTGCGGACTGATCTACAGTCTTTCCTTTGCCCAGATTATTTAAAAGTTTGTCCTGTTGGATAAGAACTTTATTGGTTTCTTCCAAGGATTTTTTAAACTGCGCCTGGCCTTCGAATAAAGGTCTAAGTATTCCGCTGTCTACTTTTTTGACAGTGTTTATTTGCTTGGAAACATTATCCAAAGCCTTATTAATATTTCCTAATTCGGTGACCGTTTTCTGCGATCCTTCTAACTTCAAACTAAAACCAATTACTCTTGTCATTTTATTATTTTAGGGTAAACTCAATTCAAATTCGTCCAATACTCTTTCGCTTACGTTCTCAAATTGGTTTTGAATATTGCTTTCGAATCCGTCATAGTGTTTTGATTCTTCGATAGTTCTTGTCATAAATTGAAGTCTTCGCCCATTAGTAGCAAATTGCCAACTGGATTGTGCCGGCATACCTTCTTTTTTATGTTTCCGGGCAGTCGCAAAAGCGGCCCTCGTTGCTTCATCCTTGGATAATCCCCTTTTAATCATCCAAAAATTTATTAATCCGTCAATATATTTACTTGTTTTGCGACCTGATCCGGGATGAAATGGAATTCTGTTAGCTCGAACCCCTTCGTCCAATGCACCATAATAGTTTTCCATCTCTACAAATGCCTCAATGGAACCACTGCCAAGTTTTAAGGCTGCTAATTCTATTGAATCTCGCATCCTTCCAGTCATAACATGGCCCTGATCGATTAGCTCACGCTTAAGATCCGTTACCAAGAAGTCTGCTAATTCAGCGAGGTCTTTTTTGAGAAAGTTTTCTATTTGGGATTGGTCAATCAATTATTTAGGTGCTTTAAGGATTTAGTGTTATTGTATAGATATAGTTCAAAGTGAATTTGTATTAAAAAATCATGATTAAATTTTAATGAATCACGATCTATAATGTGGAATAAAAAATGTCTAACGTCATAATCGTGATTAACCGCTTCCGATGGGTGTGGAATCATAAGCTTGTATTCTCCTGTTAAAAATCTATCATTGATTTCTGTCATTGGCCCATGATTTTTACTTGATCATCAACGAAGAAATCAAACAATCCATCGTGACAATGGTAGGATATGCAATTAAGTGTTACTTGACTGCCAACTAAATTATCCTTGCTTGTAGGCTGGTCGATCCTTTCAATATTTAGATTTAGATTGGAGTTTACAAATGTTAGATAATTGACATTAGGTTTATTTAAAGTAATGTCTGAGCTTGAATTAACATAACTCACTATCTTGGAATTAGTTAGCAAATAAGCTAAGTAGTCAGGATGATAATAGTCATAGACATAAACTCCTGTTGATGTTTCTACCTTGAAGGCTTGGACCGCAAAGAGATATTCCAGTATCTTGTTGATTGCCTTTTCGGTATCATCGAATATCTGGGTAATTGATCTTAGGGCAGCATCGTTATCGCTTGATTTCTCATCAATGTACCGATCTACTACTGATATTCTCAATTGATCATCGGTTTGACTATATGATAAATTACCTATTTGATATTTTTTTCTTCCAGAATAAATGGTCGGGCAAACCAAGGGATATTTCAATTCTAAACGATTGAAAGTAGATTGCTCTCTAGTCCAAGCATCGACATTGAGGTCTTCTGTCTTGTAGCCAAAATTATCCTTATTGAAGTCGCTCAATGCTCCTATAATGGCATATGATTCACACCTTGCCGCGCCCATACTAGCTGGCATAAACTTAACGGACTCTTTGATCAGATCTAAGATTCTCCTTCGTGTAATGTTTTCCATTTACTTCTTGTTGAATAGTTTGTTAAATAAGTTTTTGACTTTTTGGATAGGTCCAACTTTACCTGATAATAGTTTTGGATTCTTTGCCAACTCAGGGTATTTGCCTCTCATCTTATAACTTTGTTCGATTACAAACTTCTTATAGTTTTCTAGGGCCTTGATTCCACCTTTGGCAAATGCTTTTTTGCAGTTGGCTTCGTGATCCATCTGGACAAGGCTTACAAATACTCTTTTATAAGTTCTTTTTGGATCGATGACCGCAATTTCTTCTTTCTTCGCCTTTTGTTTTTTCAGAATTTCGATAATCTCAGATCCTTTTAATTCCTTAATTTCTTGTTTTTCTTCAACCATTGGCGGGATCGATTTAAGGAATTCGGCATATGGATCGCCTTCTAATTTCTTTAAGGCGTTAAAATCTAATTTTGCTTTGGCTTTTGCTCCCATTTTATATTTTTTCGGTTAATGCTTTTTTAAAATCTTCGATAAGATGCTCCGGGACTAATGTGTCTATAAAATCAGTCACCATGTGATCCTTTGTTTTGATAGCGTATGATTTTCTTTTGAATTCTAGTATTACGGAAGGGGCTTGAACTGATCCCATATTCAAGTACATTTTAAGCATAGTCGGATTATGCTTGTAGAAATACAGCCTTAATTTGTTGAATGATTTGTGTTGGCTTGGGGTCATTGCTCAGGGTATAGTTTGGCTTTTAGTCTTGCGAATTCTACAAGGTCTTTTTCGTGTTCTCTTTACTTTT
>OFSE01000289.1_pt1 | contig 16088 bp, 28 predicted proteins | sample 1543261 | NCBI WGS metagenome assembly OFSE01 (sample SAMN07774225, study PRJEB24372) | wastewater metagenome | isolation source: Exp Tend VB 50WW | collected 2016-02 | reverse complement strand
AGAACAAAAAAATACTTGAACACCGTATGGTAATGGAAAAACATTTGGAGCGAAAACTTCAAAGAATCGAACACATACACCATATAAATGGAGATAAAACAGATAACCGCTTAGAAAACCTCGTGGTATTGTCGCCATCAGAACACCAAAGATTACATTTACAAAGGAGATATCATGGCAGACTTGCTCTCGTATAGTTTGACAAATTTGGCAGACGTTAAAGAATCTTTAGGGATTGCTTCTAGTGATACATCAAAAGATAATCTTATAAAACGGAAAATAAACCAAGCTACTCTTTATATTGAGTCTTATTGTTGTTTATCTAGCGATCACCACTTTGCCCTTACTACTTATACAAATGAAGAATATGATGGGGTAGGCAAAAACACTATAGTGCTTAGAATGAGACCAGTAGTAGGATTAACATCTTTTCAGGGAAGAAGTTCTGTAACTTCTGATGGATCGTTCTCAGATATTGAGAGCGAATTATACTTTACTGATCTAAAATCAGGGGTTGTCGAGCTGTTATTCACTACAGTTAATAGTTGGAATATGTACCGAGTAACTTATAGTGCTGGATATTCGACTATACCTGCTGATCTTGCAGAGGCTTGCGTTACACTAGCTTGCTTTTATGTTGAGAACTCTGCAAGCGGAACGGCTGTTAAGAAAAAACAAGAGGGGCAAAGGTCTATTGAATACTTCCAATCTAGCTCTGGCGATGGATCGGTGATTGATCAGTTAGGGATAGATGACGTGCTATCACGCTATAAGCAGTACAACCTAAGCGATACAAGATGACAATGTACTTCCCCACTTCTAATATAGAAATCTTTCGTAAGCGACGTATAGGGGCTACAAACCGTTATTCAATGTCAGCGACACTTACTGCCTATAATGCCGATATACAGCCAGAGGGCAACCCAGAACGTGTAGGAATGGACGCTTCTAGGTATGGTACTGTCTGGACTGCATTTGTGGACACCTCTGTTGACATTCGAGAGGGGGATGAAGTTCATATTATTGATACGGATAAAGTTTATTCGGTCAAAGGTGTAATAGAATACGCAGGGGCTAATTTGCAAGATCATAAAGAACTCACTCTAGTTAGTCAGGACGGTCAAATATGATAAATGTAGAGATTAAAAACATTGATCAGATAAAATCAGCGTTTAGGCGAGCACCTTATTTAATGACAAGGAACTTATCTGGTGCTATTAGGCGTGTATCTTTGAACATTCAAAGACAGTCGATGAAAATAACACCTGTAAAAACAGGATTCTTGAGACGTTCGCACACAACCACATTTGAAACCGGACTCAGAGCAACTGTACAGCCAACTGCCAATTATGCAGGATTTGTGCATGACGGCACTAAGTTTATGTCAGCCAGACCGTTTTTAGCTGATGCAGTAGACATTACACAAGGCTTCACTGATACCGAGTTTGAAAAAGCTGTACAAGACACGTTAGATACGATAGGACGGTCAGTATGAGTATATATAGTGCAATGAGCGAAATTAAAAAACAGATCATATCTAAGATACAAAGTTTAGATTCTGTGCAAAAAGTTTACCCTGCCGAAGTGCCTAACCCTAAAGGCTGGCCATGTGTATTTGTAACGGCAGCCGATCTTGAGGGAGAGTTTAGCTCTAACGCTGAAAACTCTAGAGTATATGCGTACAACGTAGTTATATTATTCTCTGAGGGGCAGAACTTTGTAGCGGAGACTGAGTATGAAAGATTAGATTATACCGAAAGAGTAGTTGGTGAGGTTGTTGACGAAATAATAAATGCAGTTGATACTGACTTTGAGCTAGATAGCTTGCCAAACGACACCACCGTATTGTTTGTAAATGCAGCAGATTGTATCTGGGGTAGATACCAATACGAGGGAGGCATAGCTAAAGCAGCACAAGTAACATTAAAGGTTTACACAGAAGTAACCGTTGTATAAGGAGAAATAAATGACAAAGTTTGCCGGTAGACGAGGAAGCCTTGCACTAGCGATAGAAGATTCAAGAGGAGTTCCACCAACTTCTAGTTCTGATTACTTCTGGGTTCCTTTTGCTACTATGAGTTTTAAAGATACAGTAGAAGAAGCCAGAGAAGATCAGGGCATGGGAAAGATTGCTGATGGCGATTCTAAATATGTAGTTATGAAAATGGGCGAGGGTGAAGTTGAAGCTCAATTATATGATAAGGCTCTCGGAGTTATTCTTACTGGAGTTCTAGGGGCTATCCCAACACCAACGGGCTCAAATCCCTACACGCATACTTATACTTTAGCTAATACTAACCAGCATCAATCTGTATCACTATACTGGAGCGATCCAGACCGTAGCGATATGTATAAGCTAGGTATGGTTGATAGTTTTCAAGTAAGTGTAGAACCTAGCGGAATCGTTAACTACACAATTGGGTTTAAGTCTAAGACTGCTGATGAATGGACAAGCATAACTCCAGTCTTTACATCACTAGGGTCTAAGTTCCTACACCAACACCTTGCAGTTAAGTTAGCGGCAACCGTAGGCGATCTTGCAGCAGCGACTCCAATTTCATTAAAGAACCTAGAGTTTACAGTCAACAAAAACACTATGTTTGATTCAGTAATGGGTACAGTAGAGCCAGAAGATGTGTTAAACCAACAGATTAGTGTTGAGGGTACACTAGAGCTTAACTTAGAATCCGATACTTACCGGGACTATATGCTTAACGGAACCTACCGAGCGATGGAGATTAAACTTAACGGTGGCACAAGTTCGATTCTAACCCTACAATTCCCTAGAGTAGACTTTAGCGAATGGGAGCCGGACTATAGCCTTAACGAGATTGCTAAACAGTCTATAAACTTCAAAGCTAACTATGACGCTACGAACGCACTAGATATAATCTCAACCTGCACATTAGTTAATACTCAGACAACCTACGCATAGAATATAAATAAGAAAGGAGCGTTGTTTTGCAACGTGGAATAGTTACTAAAATATCAGTCTATGAGGACTTACCAACGTCTGTGTCTAGCACAGCGTATGGTGCTAATCTGGACTGTTTTGCTTTTAACGTAGGGTTAATATCAAAAACTAGACCGGACTTGGTACAGAAGCTAATAGAGCTGTACGAAGAATGTAAAAAGATAAGGAGTAAATAATGGCGAATATCGTAATAAAAAGAAAAGTAATGTTAGATTTTCTAGGTGATGAGTACAAAGATTCTTACCTAGTATTCAAAGCCGTGCCAGTAGTGGCATACAATGATTTAATTGCTCGTATTGATTCGGTATCAGATCAAGAATCAATGGCTGAGATCATAAAAATACTAGAAGATTACTTTGTTGATGGGGTATTCAATAATGAGAAAGTATTGAAAGAAGATATTAAACAATTCGATGGCGATACTATGCTCAGATGTTTTGAAACGCTCACTGGACAGACCAGAGATGAGTCAGGCGGTTTAGAGCTTGACCCAAAAGACGTGCCGTCATCGACAACTACATCTACAACGGAAGTGGATATAGCGAAGAAGTAATAAAGTTTCAATATCGGAAGTTGTTTAGCATGACGGAAGCAGAATTAGAGCAAGAGCCAATAGATACGTTCTATACAAACTTATATATCCATGCTCAAATAAGTGATAAACAAAGGATAGAAGCAAAACATGGCTGATGCACATATAAAAGCAGTTATAACCGCAGAAGATAGGGCAAGTGCTACTTTAAGCAAGTTTGGGAATAATGCCAGTGGAATGAGTAGAAAGATTGTCAAAGGCTTAAAAGTCGCAGCCGTTGGTGCTGCTGTAGCTGGAGCGGCGGCTATTGCGTTTGGCGTATCTAGTGTCAAGTCGTTTCAAGAGTCCGAAAACGCTCTCGCACAATTAAATGCTGTTCTAAAATCGACTAAAGGCGTGGCTGGAGTAACGGCTAAAGCTGCAACAGATTTAGCTAATAGTTTACAAACGGTTACTAAGTATTCAGACGAGGAAGTTTTATCTGCTGAAAATCTACTTCTAACATTTACCAAAATTGGCAAAGATATATTCCCACAAGCTACTAAAACAGTTCTAGATATGTCTACTGCTTTAGGACAAGACACAAAAGCGAGTGCAATTCAATTAGGAAAGGCATTACAAGACCCTATACTTGGGATAACAGCTTTGAGACGTGTTGGAGTAAACTTTAGTGCCGATCAAAAAGAAGTAGTTAAAAACTTAGTTGCAACTGGACAATCTGCTAAAGCCCAACAGTTGATTATGAAAGAGTTAAATACCGAGTTTGGTGGTAGTGCCGAAGCTGCTGGTAAAACATTCTCGGGTAGACTTGCTATATTAAAAAATCAATTTGATGAAGTTAAAGAGTCTATCGGTCAGGTTCTAGTTAATGGTTTGTCTCCGTTAATGAAAAAACTTGCAGATTTTGTTGCATCGGATAAATTTCAAGTATGGCTTAAAGACACTACAGAAAAAGCTACAAAGTTTGTTGAGGGGATAAATTGGGAGAAACTAGCGGCTGATGTAACGGCTATTGCTAACGCTTTCGTAGTAATGGGTAAAATTATTGGCGGAACAATAAGCAATATAATCACATGGCAAAATAGATTCATTGCTATCGGTGGAAAAGTATTGTTTGAATGGCAAAATATTATCAATAACATTAAAGTAGCGTGGCGTAGTCTTAAAGCTTCTATAGTTGCAACAGGACAGGGGATATACGCAAACATATATAGGTATCTGATAGACCCTATAATCAGAGTAAGTTATTGGATACAAAGAACTATTGCTAAGTTCTCTGGTATGTATCCGGCTGTAACAAAAGCTCTGGCTGGAATTGGTAGTGCAATCACGGCTCCATTTAGATCAGCTTTTAACTGGATAATAAATTCGGTAGCAAGGGTACAAGCGGCGATAAACGGGTTATCTGCTGGAAATATCGGCTCTGTCGCAAAAACTGTAGCTGGAGCGGCTTCAAAAGCTGCAAAAAAAGCCACTGGCACAGATTTCTTTACTCCTAGAAAATACGCTGGTGGTACAAGCGGTGCATACGGTGGCATGGCATTAGTTGGTGAGCGTGGGCCAGAAATGGTTACACTACCTAGAGGTTCTAAAGTAAGTAGAGCAGATGAGACAAGACGTATGATGGGTGGTGCTACTACGATCAATATCACTGTACCGATGATGACTGGCTCAGCTAATGAAAGACGAAAGGTTGCTAGAATGTTAATTAAAGATATACAAGACATAGCCCAGATGAACGGAAAGAGCGTTACAGATATGATGAGTTCTAATTATGGATTGGTAACGTAATGGCTTATATACTAGACGGCAGTACAATACGATCACCAGATTCTTTTAAAGAGAGTAATTCTACTCAGGTTGCTCAAAACAGAACGCTAGACGGCACTATCTCAAGAGATTACTTTGGAGATAATAAAAAAGTGTGGGTGCTAGACTATAAAAATACTAATAAAACTCAATATGATATCATAAATACAATTTATAGTTCTTATCTCTCTACCGCTACGGCTAAAACGTGGCAAATTACTGAGACTAATTATCCTGTCGCTTCAACTAATGTGCATATAGACTTATTAGAACGTGGGTTTGGTGTTAAGGGAACAGACTACATATCAGACTTTACGTTAATTTTGACTGAGGCGTGATATGCAAACGGTGACTAACGCTTTTACAGCCGAAGAAAAAGATACGGTTAGAAGTCTCTCTCATTCGCTTTTAATGAGTTGGAATAAGTTTGATCTATCTGGGAACAGAACATTTACCATTGGCGTTTCTGCAATAGGTGGTAACGATGTTATAGGTGCGAATCCGGGCGGTATTGGAAACCCCGGACAATGGCAATACGCAGATGATTCAGATTATGTTATGTCTTTGGAGTGGGAGAGACAACTTAATATTCCTACGGGGGGGTTGACTAAAGCATTATCTGATGTGGAATTCGATAACACTAGCGGAAGATATCTACCGGAATATATGGGTGGTAACAGTTCGTTGTTTACGTCAATACTACCTAAACGACCACAAATTATTAGTGCTGGGTTTAGTAATGTGAATATACCTCAATTTGCTGGACTACTTAATAAACAACCTACAGTTAATTTAGGAAGTAAAACAGTCAACTTACAAGCTGATGATTATCTGGCGTACTTTGAAAACAAATATGTCGATGATACTGCTATGTTTACAGGCGTGACTACCGATACTTTAATCGAGACTATGTTCCAACAAGCCGGCATGGCAACATCTCAGTATGATCTTGATACAGGGTTAAATGAAATACCGTTTACTATTATTGAAAGCGGTGCAAAAATGTCTGATGTTTTGTCAGAGTTAGCAATGGCTGAGAATGGCCATATATTTCAAGATGAAGAGGGGGTGTTTAAGTTTTGGAATAGACAAAAGTTTTACAGTGCACCCTATAACCAAGTTCAAAAGATATTATTAACATCACAGGTTATAAATGTTGAAAGCCCTAACGAAGATCACATCATAAATGTGGTAGAGGTTAGTTCTGACATTTGGCAAAAGCGAGCATCGCAACAAATATTTGATCTCGCTGGAACTGTGGAAATTATAGCTAACCAAGATACTGAGTTCTGGGCTAACTTGGATGATCCAGTATTGCAGATAACTTCGCAATCCATAACTGGTAATACTCTAGAAGATGGCACTGGCTCAGCTATAACAATCACGGTTAAAAACCGTCAGGTATTCTCCCAAGCCGTCAAGTATGTTTTAACTGCACCGACTACTGGGTATATAACAGCGTTCACTATAAATGGTCGTTCAGCCATAGTCGGAGAGTCGTTTGTCAGTAGATTGAAAGATGACTCATCAGTTACCGCTTTTCAGGAAAGACCATTAACCATAAATAACAAGTACATTCAAAACAGAACTTGGGCTAACAGTTACTCGCAGGTTATATTAGATAGATTTTCAGAACCCGATAACATAATAAAGATTACTATCCGAGCTATCCCTGAGTTACAACTTGGTGACCTTATAAGCTGGCAAGGACATTACTGGCGTGTTTACTCAATACGAGCAACGCTAGATAGAGGAGTTGGATTTGTACAAGACCTGTTGTTGGTCAAGCCAAGACTAGATTCATACTTTACGATTGGAGTTAGCGAAATAGGTGGAGCTGACCAGATAGCAGCCTAAGTTGGGTTGTTGACGATTTATCAATTAAGTATATAAAGGAGTTATATGAACGTAAAAGAATACAAAGTTACTTGCCTTAAATGCAAAAACTTTAATATTGTACCGATTGCTGATGATAGGAATGTAATGTGGAAAACTGCCGACAGGATTATCTCGGCTCGATACAGATTAGATGGACAATGGGGTTGGCAATGCGTTTGTGGTAACAACAACCTCTTAACTGAGCAAGAGGATAAGTATATTGAAAATAAACAGAGTCCTGATCCTAAACAAATATCAGAGATAGTTAAAAATCTAATACCAGACAACAGAAAATTGTTTGAGATGAGGAGTATATGATTAACTGTGGTTGTGGTTGTAACCACCAGCTAGAGCAATACGACTCAAGAGGGCGTGAACGCAAATATTTGCATGGTCATGCTGGGCGTGTGAAAAAAGTAATTGTGGACTGCTATTGTGGTTGCGGAACTACCTTTTTAGCTAAAGAAACCCAAGACAGAAAATATATAAAGAACCACCAGAATAAAATAGTTGGTTTTAAAAAAGGGTATACACCGCACAACAAGGGTAAACACTATATGCCCAAGAATATTGACCAAATATTAGAGATGGGGAAAAAATATAGATATGATGGGTCGGTTAAGGGAAAAGAACACCCGATGTATATTGACGGTAGAACCCCAGAAATGCAAAGACTTAGGCAAAAGTTTAGACAAACTATTAGCCCCATTGTTTTAGAACGAGACAACTATACCTGTGTTTTATGTAGTAAACGTGGCGGAGATCTGCACGTTGACCATATAAAAGGCTGGTCTAATTACCCAGACCTGAGATTTGACGCAAGCAACTGTCGAACACTTTGCGTTGAGTGTCATTATAAAGTTACATTTAACAAACCAAGACCAAGTAATTCGTCTTGGGGTAAAATAAAGAAAGTGAGGTACTGACATGGCTTATGCAAGCTGGTCAGTGGTGTTTTTGGTGAGCAACCAAGTGCTGCGAAATGGAATATTTTAGGAACTAATGATAGTACATTTAACACGTTGCTAGGAACATACGGAGTAAGAAACCCTTACTGTTTCCGTGCCTATGCTTCAGGAGCTACAACACTAGCAGATGGGGCTTCTACTGATATAGCATTTGCTACAGAGGATTATGATTACAATTCTAACTTTGCATCTTCAACGTACACAGCACCTGTAGCTGGGGTTTACCACTTTGACGCAGCTTTTACTTACGCAACAGCGATATCTACTGGAGTAATTGCTAACTGTCGAATAATGAAAGGCGGAGCATTAGCTCTTACGGGTACATCATCTGTACCAGTTACCAACGGAGCATATTCAGTATCGGGCGACCTACTTCTTGCACAGGGCGATACCATTAAAGCTGCGGGATACCATGATTCGGCTGGGAACGAAGATGTTGCTACTGGGACTACACAAACTTGGTTTAGCGGACACCTAGTGCACGCAGTTTGATTGGGATAATGAATGAACATGCTAAGAATCTGGAACAAAGTCAAGAAAACACCTACTTGCTGGGAGTGGACAGGAGCAGGGGCAAACAGTGTTAGGGGCTATGGTCTGTTTTGGTACGGGGGGAAGCTACAACAGGCTCACAGAGTTGTCTATACGCTCCTTGTAGGGGAAATACCAGAAGGATTGCAGCTTGACCACCTCTGTCGTAACAAGTCTTGTGTAAACCCAAACCACTTAGAGCCAGTAACGGCAAGAGTTAATACTCTGCGGAGTGATGGCATAACGGCTAAGTTAGCTTTACGGACGCATTGCAAAAACGGACACGAGTTTAATAGCGAAAATACTTCTTTTTTACCCAACAGAAGACGGTGCAAGATTTGCAATAGGAGTATTGCGAAGAAGTATTACTATAAACAAAAGACGGTATAGGATTATGTATGAATGAGAACTCCGTAGCACTAGCAGTTATCGCACTCGCAACTGGCATCTGTTCTGGATTCTTCGCTCTCGTTAATAAGCAGATAAAAATTCATGGTCAAATCGCACACGGTCTAGACAGACTAGCGAAAGCCCACGAGACAGGCAATAAAGAATCCGCAGAACGTAACGGACATCTTGGAGAATTAGTAACAGAACAAACTAAATTCACCAAAAAGTCAACCTCTCAAATCTTAAAAGCCGTACAAAGCATCCCAACTCAACATGTTTCTGAACAAAAAGTAGACCACCAAACAGTAAAAAGTAAGGAGTAAGTTATGAAACAAGCAAAAGATTATCCTATAACATTCGGCTACAAAGCCACAGATGGGTACTACTATGGTCCTAAAGGTAAAATTGGACCATACCACAGAGGCAACGACAGGGCTATGCCTATAGGTACTCCGGTTAAAGTCAATGGCGTTACAATCTCACGCTCAGGTAACACAGGGGCTTCGAGTGGCCCACATCTTCACATCGGATTATGGGTAAATGGTAGCGACAAAAACCCTACAGGCAAAGAATGGTCTATCGTTGGGGCTAAGGTCTACGACACTGGCTACGACTCAATGAACGGTAACTACGTTCGAGTAATCGGTAAAGACGGTGGTATACGAGTTTATCTGCACAACTCTAAAATCCTAGTAAAAGCTGGACAGAAATTAGTAGCACCTAAAAAAGTCAGTAAAACTAAACGCAAATACTACGTTGTTAAATCAGGAGATTATTTGAACAAAATAGCTGGTATGTTCAAAACAACCGTAGCTAAACTCCGAGCCTTAAATCCTAAAATTAAAAATCCTAATTATATTAAAGTAAAAGATAAGTTGAGGGTAAAATGACTAAGAAAAAAATAAGAGTACGAACAGAACTAGATGTTAAAGATATAGCAGTGCGAGCCTTAAAAACCTTTGTACAAGGTGCTTTGGCGGCTTGGGCGGTAACTGGCAATGCAACTACTAAAGAAGCTGCGGTTGGGGCATTGGCGGCAGGAATATCTGCAGTGATGAACTTAGTGCTACAAGCTAGGAGATAACATGAGCGAACATTTACACGAAATAATCAAGCCCGTAAGAGACGTTGTCCGAGGTCTTGGTGAGTTTGTGATAAATAAAATCATACCCGATGATGTATTAAACGGTATAAATGAAGTTATAACAGGACAATCAGCACAAAGAACTGAGGAGTTCTTCAAATACCCAGAGGAATAATATGGAACGCACGACGAACACCCACCATTTCTTGTGGGAACGTCATGCGTATGCTGGTAAGCCATATAACGCCCTCAGACAAGCCTTAAAAGCTGAGGTGCAAATAGTATGGCATAGAGACTTACACGCCAACCTAGACGCACCTATTAAGCCCTCACGACCATTAGCACACAATATCCTCAATCACCTAGAAGAACATTACTATTCTCAACCATTTGATAACATCTTCACTACTGTAGATTATCTTCAACAAGTCGGTAATCCTGAGACATTAGTATTAGCTGACCATTTAATAGCCCAACTAGGCTACGTTGCGAGGGAAGCATGAGTGAATATATACACTACACCGAAGATAGCGAGCCGTACTTTCCATTTGGCTCTAATAGAGGGGATATGATTGCTACTCCCGAAAACTCCTCAATCTTTAGACATACATTTGAAGATAGGGGTGCAGACCATTTATTTATAGGCTTTGCAGAAGATGGTGAAGATGTTAGAGGAGCGTTTATTTTTAGAGCTGAGATGGAGTTAGTCAAGCCAGGCTTTTTTGAGACTTTGTTGAATGAAATGCAAGAACACGATTGGGACATTATCGAATGCGACCAGTTAGCTGATGGTGATAGAAAAGTCTTTGATAATTTTGTAGATAAACAAGTAAAAAAAGTGACTAATAAGAAAATAAAAAGGTGGGTTAATGCAGGGAAATGAGAATCTATCAGAAGCCACAGCAGAGGCTGTAGAGGAGTTTTACTCTTGGATAGCTGATATGCCCCTAGACGAAGCTATGACAGCCCTTAGAGGGATTAAACAATATGAAAAAGACGTACAAGCAGAACGAGATATTAGAGCAGGGCATTTAAGATACGAGGATTAGTAGATATACAAATATTTACTACTAGGATAAGTACCGTAACCTATTTCAAAAGGTACCCATCGACCATTCATATCTTTAATATCTACAGTACCGTCTTTATTTACAGCAGTTATCAGAACTACATGCCCGTTAGTCCACCCAACAGCCCCAACTCTAGGTGTAGAGCCTGTAGGCCAACCTTGTGCTTGAGCGTTAGACAGCCAACTTACTGCTGAACCCCATGTATTGGGTATCTCTGGTCTCCAGTTTTTAATTGCCCATACACACTGTCCAGGTTCGTAAAGATTCTCTGAACTAGAAAAGCCCCCAGGATTAACAAGAGGCTTACTTGTCACGGCGTTAACGAAATGTGATTTAATCTTAGCACACTTCAATTTATCTTTCTTGTGAGGTATTTTCAGGCGTTCTGAGGGGCGTATTAGGTCTGGGTTGTCTAATTGCTTGTTTGCACATATAACCCTGCTTACAGGCACTTTAAATCGCTTAGACACTTTTGTTAAAGTATCTCCTTGTTTAATTGTGTAATATATTTTCTTTGGTTTAGTTTCTTTTTTCTCTTCAACCTTGATGGTAGTTTGGGGTTTAGGTTGGGGTATTTCTGGCGGTTTGTTAATTTCTTTTACGGCTAATAATTCTAGCAACATAATAGTCGATCAATACGATCTTAGTACACTCCTTAATTAGTACGGAAATCATAACATGGCTTAACTAATGCTTGTAAAGGCTGTTTTTCAGCAGATTCATGGCATTGATGGCTTCTGCCCTTGTTCTAAAGTGTTTACTATAGTGTTTATTTTTGTACTTAAATTGATAAAACCATTTATTTTTATGCTTCGGGTTGTTTCTACGCCAGACACTTGTTGCACTAGAGGGTCTACGGTTGTTCATTTGTTCTGTGTGCGTAGCCCATTCACAATTCTGTGGACAGTAATCTCCATCGTTATCTATACGCTCAATAGAATAGTTGGCATTAGGCTTCGGACCCATGTCTTTAAAAAAGTTTTGAAAATTAAGCCACTTATCGCATACTTTTATACCTCTGCCACCGTAGTTTTTGTATGATTTATCGTTTTTGCTTGAACAACGCTGTCGCATATTTATCCATGAAGAATATTCTGCTGTTCTTGATAGTCCAAAGTTTGGACCTCTTTCAACTGCGGCCAAAGCATTACCTTTTTTACGCCAAGAATCATAATGAAACCTACAGTAACCACGAGCAACCATAGTTTTGCTGCACAAAGAACAAGTCATCGTACTATAAGTATACCACGCTAGATTAGTGTAAGTCAAAGTGTGATAAAATAGGATCGTGCTAGGGGCATCTCGTCTTTGGATTAACCCTCCTTGACATAGATTCCAAGTTTAGATCGCAAGTCCTTACTTAGCCCCTAGTCTTTGAAAGACTTTTAAGTGATGTTGATAAGAATATGTTTAAAGTGCCACCTACAGCAAAACCCTGCTATTAAGGTATTGGGAAAGAATCATTGCCGTTGCAAACGTGTGGTATAATCATTAGCACTAGGATTGAGCTAGTTAAATCAAATTGTATACAATGACAAAATAAGCTCTCTGCTCAATCCAGAGGGCTTATTCTGTTATAGGGGGTACTATGATTAGGAGAATAGTCGACAATACATTAGAGATTGTCAACACGGAAACAGGCGAAATCCGCAAAATAAAACTCGCCACCGATAAGCAAATAGCGTATATAAGATATTTGGAAAATATGCTGAAAATTAAACCGAAAGCTTATAGAGGGCTGACCGTTTGGCAAGCCAAAAAAGTTATTGATAAATTGTCGAAGAAACAAAGGCCAATGTTATGAACGGTTGGGTTAAACTACACAGACAGGTACTAGAGAATGAGGTATTCAGACACGACAGAACGGCTTGGCACGTTTTTGAAACATTGCTGATATTAGCCGATAGTAAAACAGGAAAATGGTCAGGTGGAATGTACCAACTTGCTGATATGTGCGAGATAAAAAGACCCACATTATACAAAGCTGTTCAACGGTTAGAGCTAACAGAGATGATAAAACGCTCGGTAAACAGTCGGTATACAGTATATTACATCTGTAAATGGAATGAGTATCAGGGCGGTCGGGAAACAGCCAGTAAACACTCGGTAAACGGCGAGGAAACAGCCAGTAACACTCTAACAAGAAATAAGAATAGAGAATTAGAAATAGTATCTAAAGATACTATGGCTAAAGCCGAGATAAATGAAATGTTTGATTATTGGGTGCGGATAACTGGACTACCAATTACAGCTAGGATTAAGCAGAATCGTTATGCTTGCAGTAACTTAATTAAAAAGCATGGCGTTGATGGAGTGAAGCGTTTAGTGGGTGGCGTGGCTCAAGCACATGACGATAAGTACGCACCTAGAATATCGGACTTTTCACAGCTTCAAAGTAAGCTAGGGGACTTATTGTTATGGGGTAAAAAACAATCAAATAAAGTTAAAGGAGTAAAGATTAAATGATTATTAAACTGTTTGACAGTAAGGAGTTCTACATTACAAAAGAGGAAGCGGAACAGGTTAAACAAGCAATAGAAAATGGAGCTGACCACATTGAACTTGGCAATGATTGGATTAGATGTAGTGCCATAGCTACGATACTAGAGGGTGGCGAACCGAAGCCAATTAATAAATTGTTAGACCGCCCTGATTATAGGGGTCAATTTTCGCCAGTTAAAGAGGAATTGAGAAAAAGATGGGGTAAAAAATAACCCTGTGGATAACTTTATAAAAATATGCTTGCAATAATACTTATAGCTATTTATAATGGTAGTTCTTAAATAAAAGAAAGGACTTGCAATATGGAACGAATACAAACGTTAACTCTTTGGGGAGTAAACATAGCTTTGCTTACCATATTTATATGGGGGTTAGCACAATGAAAATTAAAGTAAATCATTATTTTAATTATGGCGAAGATTTAAGCGTTGTTATTGATGGGATATGTAATCACGCTGGGTTCTCTACCGAGTGGGACACTGTAGAGCTTGTGAACCCTAACGGACAAGACCAAGTCTTTGATGTGTTAAACGAAGTTTGCGATAAGTGCAAAAGCTATAAAGAGCAAGATGAGGAACAATGGCACGGTATAAGTATCATGCCAGAGATAACAGCTAGGAATAGCGGAAAGGTATTTGCAGATATACTATGAATGAAAAACTAATCAATATTCAAAAGGCGTTGAAAGCCCCAAAGAGCAACACAAACTCTTTTGGAAACTATAAATACAGAAGTGCAGAGGACATATTAGAAGCGGTTAAGCCTCTAGTACACGCAGAGGGATTGACACTAATCTTGTCTGACGAAGTAGAGAATATAGGTAGTGCAAACTATATTAAAGCCACAGTAACTATCATGGATAAAGACGAGAAAAGGTTATGGGTTCACGCATACGCCAGAGAAGCGGTTACTAAAAAGGGCATGGACGATGCACAGATAACAGGCTCGGCCAGTTCTTACGCTCGTAAGTACGCTTTAAGTGGACTGTTTGCTATAGATGATACTAAAGATCCAGACGGACACGACAATCGAAATTATGTATCTAAACCAAAGGTTGATGAGTTAGCCAAAGCAAAAGACAACTTAAATAAATTGCTTGAGGAACATGGACATACTAACACTCCTGCTAAAAAAGTAGTGATAAGTAAGGTGTTAGAAAAGTCTACTGTAGAGACAGAGAAAGAAGCTGACGAGGTAATACAAGCGTTAGAAGATGGCCTTGTATGATTAAAGCCGTCAATAAACACACAGGCGAAGTAGTAACATTGCCAGCCGATACGCCAGAGAGATTAGTTGAAGCGTGGCAAATTGCACAAGAGTACGCCAAGACTGCCGAAGCATTAAAAGACCAGCTTAAAAAACTAGTGCCGAGATTTGTAGAGAATGGTAATACTAGCGAGCCTATCAATGGGTTTATGTTTAGGATCTCAAACATGCAGCGCATGAACTATGATAAAGCTAAACTTCGTGAGGTATTAGACGAAGATGTTTACGACCTCATGGTTAAGCCCGATAAACCTATGATAGATAAATATATCAAAGAGAACTTAGAACAGCTTGGAAGTGCTTCTACAGAGCTTAGACAGGCAATGATACCAGAGGGTAAACCATACGAGGTCATTAAGTTGGAGCGGTTGGCATGAATATATCTGAAAGAGTCGAGAACATATTAAAAGCTGTTCCGGCCACCAGAAGCTCGGACAAAGAACTGTTGATCGTATATATGCAAAAGGCAGGTATGGATTTAACGCCAAGCCAGATAGCGTCATTCAAAGATTTACCGAGTATGGAAACTATCCGCAGGATCAGACAAAAGCTACAAGAAGATGGAAAGTACCCTGCGAGAAAAGAAGTTGAAGATCAAAGATTTGAGAAATATAAAAAGACTAAGGGTTCTATCGGGGTTACTAATGCTGTTGAAGCAGAAGAACTATTAGACGGGACTTTAATATTGCCTGATGGCACAAAGGTATTACCGTGGAAAAAGTAAGACGAATACGACATGGCGGTTCTTATACCGGAACATACAAAAGTTGGTGCTCTATGAAATATCGGTGCTTTGACTCAAAGTGCGGAGTATATAAATACTATGGTGGGCGAGGAATAAAAATCAGCGACAGGTGGTTGGGAATCTATGGATATGTGAACTTTCTAAAAGACATGGGAGAAAGACCACTGGATAAGACACTAGACCGCATAAATGTGAACGGTGACTACAGCCCCAATAATTGCAAGTGGTCAAGCAGAGAGGAACAAACAAGAAACTCAAGAACTCAAAAAAATAATACTAGCGGAGTAAGGGGAGTTAAGTACTGTAAAAACAAAAATCTTTGGGAAGCTGGCTTGTATA
>OFSE01000286.1_pt1 | contig 16305 bp, 12 predicted proteins | sample 1543261 | NCBI WGS metagenome assembly OFSE01 (sample SAMN07774225, study PRJEB24372) | wastewater metagenome | isolation source: Exp Tend VB 50WW | collected 2016-02 | reverse complement strand
TTCGTTTTTTATTTTTCGTTTTTTATTTTTATAACGTAGCCATTACACTGCCCATTTTGACCTGTGCTGCAGGCTGCCAGCTTGCATTGAATTGTAGATTGTCGCTAGGGAGCAGTATGAGTACGGTTGAACCAAGTAAAAAGCGCCCCATTTCATCGCCTTTTTTTAAGTGGATTTGTTGATTTGCATATTGCCATTCACGTAGATGGCCTGTCCGTGGAGGGTTGACGATGCCGTGCCAGACAGTCGCTATGCTGCCGACAATGGTAGCGCCGACCAGTACCATGCTCATTAAACCGTGTGCGGTTTCAAACACACAGACCACACGCTCATTGCGGGCAAACAAATTGGGTACGCCACGCGCCGTCACTGGGTTGACTGAAAATAAATCACCGGGGATATAAATCATTCGAATCAGGCGACCATCGCAAGGCATGTGAATCCGATGATAATCACGTGGGCTCAAATAAATATTGGCAAAGCTGCCGTTTAGATAATGTGCCGCCAGTGCTGGATCACCACCAAGTAAGCTGGTACTTGAAAATTGATGGCCTTTGGCTTGAAAAATCATGTCATCGCTAATGCGCCCAAACTGGCTGATACTGCCATCGACTGGGCATATAAAATCGGCGCGATGAATTGGTCGCGCATCGGCGCGCAGCGCACGGGTAAAGAAAGCGTTAAAACTGCTGTAGTGGGCGATATCAGGATTGGCGGCTTCGGCCATGTTCACTTGGTATTTGCCGACAAACCAAGAAATGAGGTAGGTAGTGAAGCGCCCTGCTTGGGCATTTGCAATCAGGCCGGCAAATGCCGTTAAGCCGCGTTTGGGAAGTAGGTACTGCAAAAGCACTGCGAAACGATCCGGCACGATACACAACCTAAAGTAAGTAAGACCAAATAAGACCAAATAAGACCAAATAAGTCCAAATGAGAAGGCAAACAAAGCCAGCGATTATACCTTTTAGGACACGCTAATTTACAGTCTCTCGCTTGAAAATTGCTGCTGAGAAGCAGAGAATACAAGTGTGCTGTACAGACTTGGGTTTTTATGCACTTTTTTTGGGCCAGCAGACCCTCAGGCTTTTGCAAAAAAAGTAGCATGTGCTATTGTCACTTTATTAAACCCAGATTTTTCATTAGGATTTGTGAAGGTGACGGATGCATTTTTCGAGGCAATTTTGTTGCGAATGAGGCGTCAATAGCGAGCTATTGACAACGAAGAGCCGCAAAATTGACCGAAAATGCGCCGCTGAGTGACATCAATGCGTTACAAATAGCGCCGCAAGCGCGCCTAATGGAAAATCTGGGTTAAACACATAGGACTCACACAAAATTATCCCAACAGGACTTTGCAACAATGTTGGAGCGTTTTGCGCAAGTCCTAAAACGGACAATGTAACAGTGAAACTAGGCTATGGCAGACGACACGCAGTTAATTGCTATTGAACAAGTAAAAATCGGTATGTTCATCAAACTTGATTTAAGTTGGTTTGAACATTCGTTCTCAATGAATTCGTTCAAAATTATGAACGAAGAACAAATTAGACAATTAAAAGCGCTCAAACTAAAGCACGTGCGCTACATTCCAGCTAAATCTGAAATCATTCAGAGCCAAGTAAGCAGCCAAGCAAATGAGAGCGCCACCACAAGCGAGGCTGAACAGATCAAGGTGTATAACAGTGTGGTGGAAGCAAAAAAAGCACGGTTTGAAAAATTAAAACAACAGCGTGACGAAATTGCGCGCGCAGAAGAAAAGTTTGTGCAGGCAGCGGCGGTGGTACGCAGTATCAACAAGACGATTTTCTCCAAGCCGCAGGAAACTTTGAAAGAGGCGGGTAAGCTGGTCGATAGTGTCGCTGAGATATTTTTGAGCGAAAACGACACGGTCATGCATTTGATTCAGCAATCGGCTGGCAGCGAGGAATTGTATTTCCACACGCTCAATGTTTCAGTGCTCGCCATGATGTTGGCGCATGAGATGAAGTGTACTGAAGAGCAAATCAAAGAAGTGGGCATGGCGGGGCTATTTCACGATATCGGCAAAGTGAATGTACCAGAAGCGATTTTAAATAAGCTGACGCCACTGACCAAGCCTGAACAAAACTTTTTTGAATTGCATCCACAATATGGCGTACAGGTCGGCCAAAAAGCCGGTATGTCCAAAGTCATGCTGGAAGTGATTGCGCATCACCACGAATTTTTGGATGGCAGCGGCTATCCGCAGCAATTGAAGGGTGATGCGATTCGCTTGCCGACAAGGATAGTGACGATTGCCAACGTGTATGACAATCTTTGTAACCACGTCGATTACAGGCAATCAATGACGCCACATGAAGCGCTCTCAGTGATGTATGCCAAGCGACGAGCGCAGTTTGATCCCGCCATCATGGCGACATTGGTGCGTAGTTTGGGCGTGTATCCGCCGGGGACTTTGGTACGGCTATCGAACGAAACCATTGGTTTAGTAATGAACGTGAACGTTGGCAAGCCGTTACGCCCTTGTGTTTTGGTGTACGACAGTGATATTCCAAAAGAAGACGCAATTATTCTAGATTTGGCCGATGAAAACAAAGAATTAAGTATCAGCGCCAGTATTCGCCCTAGTTCACTTTCCCGTGCCATTTTTGATTATCTGAATCCGCGCAAACGCGTTAATTATTATTTTGATTCGCAGTCAAAGAAGAACCAGAACAATCAAGGAAGCAATAAAAAATAAGCATTGATACCGATACTTAAGCTGAGATTCAAGGAATTTCGAAAAAAATCAAGAGAGCGCAACAATGCCAAAGACGCACGGTAAGCACACCCGACAAAAAAATTCACCAGAAAGTGCGGTGTGTCAGCCTGTCGGCAGTTTGGATGAAGGTCATTTCAGCTATGGCTTACTGCAGCATCTGGTACAGCATCATAAAAATGCCATCATGGCAGTTGACCCGGTGAATCTGGTGTTGCTGAAAGTCGATGACAATACCTGCAGTATGCTGGGTTATCAACGTGAAGAATTGATTGGACGTGCGTTATCGACTGTCGAAAGCTCCTTGTATGACGTGTTTTTCTGGGAAGAGTTAAAACAGGATGCCTATTTTGAAGGTGTGCGCACTGGCGAAACCGAATGGCTCACCAAAAATGGCGTATCAATTCCTATCGCTCGACGGGTGACGAGTTATATCGAAGACGGTCAGCACATGTGGGTTTTGCAGATCGAAGACATTACCCAGTTACGCCATAGCACAGAAGAACAGATTTACCTCCTTTCACAATTGCAAGGTTCGATTGAAGCGACTGCGGAAGGTATTTTGGTGGTCGATCTACAAGGTAAAGTCATCAATCTGAATGGGCGTTTCAGTCATATTTGGCAATTGCCTGACGAAGTGCTGGCAGCACGTAGTGCCGCACTGATTTTTGAGCAGATTAAAGGCTTGCTGGCGAATCAGGCCGATCAAGTGATTTTTGGGAAAATGCAAAATAGCCTGATTGAAGAGCCAGAGCGCGAGACTGAAGATCTTCTGGCTTTGCGCGATGGGCGCTACGTCGTGTGCGTTTCTAAGCCGTATTTTCAACGTGACCGTTTAATTGGTCGGGTCTTTAGCTTGCGTGATATCACACCGATGAAACAGGTTGAGCAAGAATTGGTGGCGGCTCGTGATGCGGCTGAATTGGCAAGTCAAGAAAAATCTCAAATGCTTGATGCTTTGCGTGTCAGTGAATCTCGTTTGCGGCGATTGGTGAACTCCAGTTTAATCGGCATCATGCAAGGGAACAAAGAGGGGGAAATAACGGAAGCCAATGACGTGCTGTTGCAAATAGTTGGCATTAGCCGGGAAGCGTTTACCCGCAATCAAGGTCTGCATTGGGCGCAGTTTACTTCGGAAGCGTTTCACGCGATTTATCAAAAAAGTTTGGATGATTTGCAGCGGCAAGAACAGTCAGTGCCATACGAAATTGAAATTATTGATCAGAACGGCGTGCAAATTCCTGCCATGGTCGGCTTGGCACAACTAGAAGGTGCGGACGGTGAATGGGTTGGATTTGTGCTGGATCTGACCGAGCAACGTAAGGCCGATCGCATTAAAAGCGATTTTATTTCGATGGTCAGCCATGAATTGCGCACGCCTTTGACTTCGATACGGGGTGCGCTTGGTTTATTGGAGAGCGGTGTGGGCGGTGATCTATCGCCAAAGATCATGAATCTGGTCAAAATTGCGCATAAAAATAGTCAACGTTTGGGCGCATTGGTGAACGATTTGCTGGATATGGAAAAACTGGCTTCCGGCAAGATGATTTTAAATATTGAACGCTTTGATCTTGTCGCCTTGATTAAACAATCGCTAGAAGCAAATGCCGCTTATGCACAAACCATGAACGTTAAATATCGCCTAAATGATCATCCAGATCAGGCGTGGGTGATGGGTGATAGTAGTCGCGTCTTGCAAGTGCTGGCAAATTTGTTGTCCAACGGTGCCAAGTTTGCACCAGCTGGTGATTTTGTTGATGTGCGGATTTTGCCTGATCAAGGCACATTCAGAGTGGAAGTGCGCGACCGGGGTGCCGGTATTCCAATGAATTTCCGTGATCGCATTTTCAAGAAATTTGCTCAAGCCGATGATGGCAATACCCGTCAGCAAGGTGGCACCGGGCTAGGCTTAAATATTTCCAGAACCTTTGTTGAAAAAATGGGTGGGGAAATTGGCTTTGAAAGCGAAGAGGGTGTTGGTACCATGTTTTGGTTTACCCTCGTCGCCGGCGTTCACCGACGCGCTGATATTGAGCGTTGAAATGTTGCGCATTGAAATAGTCACACTTCAATGCGCAAGGTCTGAACTAATGCAGCTCAGTTCATTTTGAAGTAATGTTTAAAAACGGAATTGCGCCACCAGTCGTTGTTGGCAGCCGACCATCCCATTTTTCAATTGCTTTTGCCTGATTTTCTGTTTCACGTAAGCGTAACAATTCTGGCGTTACTTGTTGACGCTGCAAGCCAAGTGATTCGGCTTCTGCGCGCGCTCTAGCGATTTTCTGTTTGGCTTCTACTTCGATTCTTTGTAAGTCTTTTTCTGCCTTGATCTTTAATTGATCTGCGGTGGTTTTGGCTTCGATTGCTTCGTTGAAGGTTCGGCTAAAATTGAAATTGACGATAGAAAATTCATCCACAATCAAGCCGTGCCGTGACATACGTTCTTTCAATGCCAAAATAATTTCATCTCTGACTTGTGAGCGTTTAGAAATTAATTCTTCTGCGGTGAAGCGGGCAGTGATGGCTTTTACAGCTTCTTGCACGCTCGGCACAATGATGCGCTCACCCGGTTCGTTGCCGAGGTCGCGATAAACCGAAACCACGGCGTCAGGGCGAACATGATAATTAATCGCAATTTTTGTATGCACGGTTTGCAAATCTTTAGATGCAGCGTCTCCATCGCCTTCGCCCTTTTGAATTGCCACAGCAACCCGATGCATCGATTGCGCAATTGGCCAGACAAAGTGAATGCCTTCGCTATACACTTCATCAGATGGCTTACCAAATGTCGTCAGCACGCCGCGATAACCAGCGGGGATCGTGGCAAAAGGGTTTAATAGTAAAACCACGATGATGCCAACTACACCGATAAAAATTTTTACTACGTTTTGCATGGTGCCATACCTTTCTTGATCATTAAAAGAACGTGGATAAAACTACGGAAAGCTGTGCCATAGCGAGTGTTACAGCAAGAGTCGCAGTTGATGACTTGGCGTGTCGATTCGGCGCAATTTTTTTCGACCAGCAAGTGTAATCCACGCGCACCTCGCTCTGCAAAAAAACGCGTGGTAATCGGGTGTAAATTTCACCACCTGCGTTCATCCTACTATCAATAAGGGCAGCGATGATTAGCTGGTAGCCACCAATTTACTTGGTGCGGGACGGTGCTTTTTTTTCGACTTTGGTAGGTGTTGTGACGGGGTTAGCGGAAGCAGTGGTGCGGTTGGTATCTTGATGTATCCAAGGCAGCATAAAGCGTGTCATTTCAGAGGCTGCATGTACCGGCGCTTTTGCTTGATGTGCCACTGCACTACATAATGCCTCTATCAAACAAAGTGCCGCGCCTTCAGAGTTGGGAGAAAATTGGCGACGAGTTTGCGCATATAGCGTTAAATCTGCGTAGCTTGCTAATGGTGATTTGGGGCCATCGGTGATGGTCAGCAGTGGAATGTTTTTTTCTTTAATTTGTCGTAATAAGGTCACTGTATCATCGGAATAGCGCGGGAAAGACACGCCGATCACCAAATCATTTTTTGTGTATTTAAATAGTTGCCGCGCCACATTGGATGGGCCGCCCGCACCGATTGAGCATTGAATAGTCTGGCAGTAGGTTTCCAAACCATGTGCCATCAAACCTGCCAAGAACGCGCTTGCACCGTAACCAACGATGTAAATCCGTTCTGCCTTGGCAATCATCTTCACCGCCTGATCGCATAGCTCTGGCACCAGACTGCGGCGCGTTGCTTCGAGATTGTTGATATCTTCGTTTAACAAGCCCGCCATGATTTCGGCACTGCTGGAAGGTCGTAGCACTTCATTGCGTAGATTATCAATGGGCGCCAACATCGCTTCAAAGCCGCTGACCAACTCAGCGCGAAATTGCGGATAACCATCGTAGCCAAGGGCGCGTGCGAAACGATTGGCGGTGGCAATCGAGATACCGACTGCATTAGCTAGTTCGTCAATCGACATGGTGGCCGAGCGAAACACATTCGATAATACGTAGTCAGCCGTTTTGCGATGGGCTTTAGATAAGGTCAGGTAGTGCTGCCCGATACGCGCATTGACATTGCCACCGAGTGCTTGAAGATCGAGACGATTCATAGTATTGGCTGAAAGTTTATTTTTGGCGGATGACGTTATTTATTTGTAAGGCCGCGTCGCTATGGTGAATCGGAAGACTGTAAAAAGTAAGTAGTCTTGCGAGATCAAAGCGATACAAGGCGAATACAGGTCACTGGATGCAACAGCAGTTATCTACGTCAGGTAAGCTAGAGTCGTGCATGGCGTTGCGAATTCGCATTGTCACAATATGATTTTATGCATCTTGTTTGTAAAGAGAAAATTTGTGAACGAATGTTGAGGGTAAAGCGATGTAGACAAGAATTCGCTCAATAGTGTCGGGTGCATTTAACCTAGAGGGTATTGCCAAGTTCAGCATCGAACATTGGCACACCTTGAAAAAAAGATCGTCAAATCACCTAACTTAACTGTATGTAATCTTATCATTGCAAGGTATTTTAATGCAATTAAATCAATTTAATTAAATACACCACCTAGTAATTTATAACAACGTATATGGATGAAGCGGTAATCGGTATTATTTTTTTAAAAAATAGGGAGTATATAAATACTCTTATAGAGTACGTGGCTTAAATGACTCGGCCTGCGCTATCGGCCAATACAATTTAAAAACCGGTGGTAGGCGTTCAAGTTGGCTGTCGTCAAGCAATTCACCGGGATCAAGGAATGGAATCAAGGTGGACAATAAGTGGACTTGATTGGTCGATACCCGTCGCACGAAATGGTGTGGGCGTAAATCGCAAGGATGTTGCAAACCTGCTGCGGCGATTAGTTCTGCCAAGGCAATCATGGTGTTTTGATGAAAATGGGCAACTCGTTCGGCCTTGTCGGGCACGAATAAAGCGCGTTGTCGGGTCGGGTCTTGGGTGGCGACTCCGGTTGGGCAGCGGTCGGTGTGGCAGCTTTGTGATTGTATGCAACCAAGTGCAAACATAAAGCCACGTGCTGAATTGCACCAGTCAGCCCCCAAGGCCATCGTGCGGGCAATATCAAAAGCGCTGATGATTTTTCCTGAAGCGCCAATTTTTATTTGAGAACGCAAATTAGTGCCAACCAGCGTGTTATGCACCAATGCCAAGGCCTCTTGCAAGGGAGCACCAACGTGGTCGGTAAACTCAACCGGCGCTGCGCCGGTGCCGCCTTCGCCGCCATCAACGACAATAAAGTCGGGTGTGATGCCGGTCTTTAGCATGGCTTTGACGATGCTGAAAAACTCCCAAGGGTGACCAATCGCCAATTTAAACCCAGTTGGTTTACCGCCTGATAAGTTACGCAGCCGTTCGATAAAATGCAGCATTTCTTCTGGTGTGCTGAAGGCAGAATGGGTTGATGGTGAAACACAGTCTTGCCCCGGTTGCACACCGCGTGCTTCGGCAATCTCGATGCTGACTTTCGCACCCGGCAGCAAACCACCATGTCCGGGTTTCGCGCCCTGCGATAGTTTTAATTCAATCATCTTCACTTGAGCCAGTGTCGCGTTGGCCTTGAAGCGCTCTTCGGAGAAGCTACCGTCGTTGTTGCGACAGCCGAAATAGCCAGAACCAATTTCCCAGACCAGATCGCCACCCGCATCGTTGCTGTTAGCTGGACGGTGATAGCGACTGATACTGCCTTCGCCGGTGTCGTGCATGAAGCCACCTTGTTGCGCCCCTTGATTGAGTGCGCGTATGGCGTTGGCTGACAGCGCACCAAAGCTCATCGCCGAAATATTGAATATGCTGGCCGAATAAGGTTGTGCACGTTGCGCGCCGATGGTAATACGAAAATCGTGGGTGTGAACTTTACTTGGCGCGATGGAGTGATTGATCCATTCATAACCTTCTTGATATACATCGAGCTGCGTGCCGAACGGACGCTTATCGAGCTGTCGTTTGGCGCGCTGATAAACGATGGAGCGTTGATTACGTGAGAATGGTGCAGCGACGGTATCGTCTTCTAAAAAATATTGGCGAATCTCAGGGCGGATCGATTCAAAGAAAAATCGAAAATTTGCCATGATTGGGTAGTTGCGCAAAATCGCTCGTTTGGTTTGCAATAAATCATGGAAACCTAACACGGTCAGCGCACCGGAGAGGGCGACTAGCCACCAGCCGCTTTTTAACAACAAAGCCAAAAATAAGCTCAGCAGAAAAACAAAGGTGACGATCACCAGCGTCAGGTACCGGGAATTGCGCATGAAGCTCTCCTTTTTGTGTTCAGAGAGTGTACCTTGCAGTAAGATTTTTGCAAAACGTCTGTGCGCAGCAAACGTTTTGTATTCAGGCTTGAATTGGCAAGTAGGTAAAAGTTAACGATTTGATTGGCGCAAAAAAAATCTGGCAGTGCATCGCTGCATCTGCCAGATTGTTACTGTGCTTTCAGTGAGATTATTTCAAATCACCAGCCAAGCTCGCCAAGGTCGCATCACCGATCACGACATGAGCAGGATAATTGCTGTGATCGCAGCCCAACTTGACCTGTGCACCCGCATGGATTGCTTCAATCATTGGCTTGGTAAATTCAAAGCGCACAAAATGTACGGCTGAGGTTTTTTCATCGTTTTCACGATCCAGATCTTCGTCGGCGATGGCGTAGCTGCGGCCGTGGCCTTCAACTTCCACAAACATGCGATCTTCCACTCCGATCAGGCGCGCTAACTCACGTTTACGCTCGTTCACATCGGGATATTCAATCAGCATCGTGCCTTTCCAGTTGCTGCCATCTGGAATCAAGGGCGCATAAGCTTCAATTTCACTTTGAATGCCTTCTTCGTCGAAGATTTTTTCGATGTGCAGCATTTCTTGAATTTGACGCAGCACGGTTTTTTCATCTTCAAATTGAATACTGATATGTTCGCCTAGGTGCACAGTGCGTAATTTGCGATGCGCAATGACTAAAGGTCTTTCAGTTTTACGAATTTTTGCGTAAGCCTCTAAGGTCATCAGCTTATCGCGATTAATGGTAGTCATCATACTTTCCTTCCGTATTACAGTCCGTATGCGATGCACATGAGGGACAATGGATGTTGTAATTGGCTTGCCGGTAGGCCATTTTCTGCTAGGCCCTGTTCGATGTGATGTCCAGCTAATGCACAATCTGAGCTAATGTAATTGGGTTCGTCTTTTGCCATTGCCTTGAAGACGGGTTTGCCAATTTTCATTGATTGCGCATGGTAAGGCGTTTTAACGCCAAAAGTACCTGCATGACCAGAGCAACGTTCTACAGTATTGAGCGTAACTGTGACGCTTTGACCAACCAATTTTAAAAGTTCTTCCGTTTTTTTACCGATATTTTGCACACGACCATGGCATGGTACATGGTAGCTAACCTTGCCTAGATCCTGTTTAAAATCAGTTTTCAGCAAGCCATCTTTGTGACGTGCCATAAAATATTCAAAAGGATCGAACATCGCTTCCTTGACGGCTTGCGTATCCGCACAGTCAAGGAACATGAGCGGCAATTCTTGTTTGAACATCAGGGTACAGCTTGGAATAGGCGTCAAAATGGCATAGCCTTCTTTGGCATATTTTGCCAACACTGGAATATTCGCTTCCTTGCTTTTTGCCACTGCATCTAAATCACCTAATTCTAACTTGGGCATACCGCAGCACTGTTCTTTTTCAACCAATGTGTACGGAATATTATTGTGATTTAGCAGCTTGATTAAATCGTGTCCAATTCCAGGTTCGTTGTAATTGATGTAGCAAGTAGAGAAAATGGCGACTTTACCAGGAGTGCGTTCACCATTGGTCACTGATTTAGCAGTGCCTTCGTGATCAGCGCTCCAGCGGAAACGTTGGGTTGCTAATTCCGGCAACCATGCGTCAGGGTGAATGCCGAGCGTTTTGTCCAAGGTATTGCGAACAAATTTGGTTTTATTCAGTGCATTAACGGTTTGCACAACGATTGGAATACCTGCAAATTTGCCATGCGTATCGGTTGAGGCAAGAAATTTTTCTGCAGCACCGACTTCGCCATTTTTAAATTTAATGGCTTTGGCACGTAACATTGTGTGCGGGAAATCGAGATTCCACGCATGGGGCGGCGTGTACGGACATTTTGTCATGTAACACAGGTCGCACATGAAGCATTGATCAACGACTTTCCAATAGTCTTTTTTATCAACGCCGTGCACTTCACCGTCGTCAGTTGCGTCGACCAGATCAAATAAAGTCGGAAACGAGCCGCACAGACTCACACAGCGCCGGCAACCGTGGCAGATATCGAAGATACGTTCCAGTTCAGCCTCACATGCTGCCTGATCATAAAATTCTGGTGTTTGCCACGCGATTGCATGCCGCGTTGGCGCTTCGAGATTGCCTTCTTTGGCCATTGCTTCCCTCCGGTTGAATTTAAAATGGGTCTGCCATACACTGAAGCAGACCCAAAATTGTGCTACTAAAATTTCGGCTGTTAACTGTTTTAAATCAAACAATGCACCCGAAGTTTGGTTGATTAGTCAACCAATGTATCCAACGCTTTTTGATAACGGTTGGCATGTGAGCGTTCAGCTTTTGCCAATGTTTCAAACCAATCAGCGATTTCGTCAAAGCCTTCTTCACGCGCTTGTTTGGCCATACCTGGGTACATGTCTGTGTACTCATGTGTTTCACCTGCAACGGCGGCAGCCAAATTTTGACGGCTGTTACCAATTGGCAGACCAGTTGCTGGATCACCAGCAGCTTCGAGGAACTCGAGGTGACCGTGTGCGTGACCGGTTTCACCTTCTGCAGTGGAACGGAACAGTGAAGCAACGTCATTCTGACCTTCAACGTCAGCTTTGTTCGCGAAGTAGAGGTAACGACGGTTGGCTTGTGATTCGCCAGCGAAGGCATCTTTCAAGTTCTGCTCGGTTTTGGAACCTTTCAGATTCATGGCTTACTCCTGTTAGGGTGATAAATAATACAAAACGGTTTAAATCCGTAAATCGTGTTCATTGTTAGCAACGCGATAGTTTACTTTATGACTATTTAAAATCTTTATCCAATTGATTTTGACTATTGCCACCATTTGCCACATCAATTTGAACGCTTGTCCTTTGATTTTAAAGAAAGAAATCAGAGGAGTCAGTCAACAGCGCGTCGCAGATTGTAGGTGGCATGGACATTGGGCGACGTATCAACCGTCAATCCTTCTAGGGTGCGAGCAAATCAGGTGGGTTATCAGGTGGATTATTTAGAACTTAGGCAAAACCGGGGTTGCCGTTGCTGCTGTGCTTTGCCATACCTTTGTGCTGTCTGTGGTTTCGCGCCTAGTTAATGCTAATCAATACAATTTTGCGTTAGTCCTATTATTAAAAATGGAAGGCAAATGGCGCGACAATAATAATGAATTTAAATTGTAAAAATGAGAGTCGTGTGATCTAATGACTTAGAGATAATCATTTTGCATTACTTTTTGGTACACGTCGGCAAAGAATTGCGTGTTTGACCAAGTTAAAAAGGTCATTCAAGTTGTTAGCAGTTGTCACTTGATCAGGGGAAATAAAATGATTTGTTTATTCAACCACGTTCAATCATTGCAAAAATCACGTGCAGACAAGCATCGCGACACGTCTTTCAGAATGAGCTTTTGTGCTCATTGTCGAACTAATCTAAAGCTTTCCTCATTGATTCCGATAAATTGTTATTAAGCCTTTGCGTTAACTGGGATTGAGCATTCTCCACCGGTTTGAATTACGAGGCTAAAAATGGCGATCTTTGAGCGGGAATCGGCGTCTATGCAAATGCATGACCGCAATGCGAATGAGTTATTTCGTCAAATTGTGGAGATGGCGCCAAGCGCGATGGTATTGATCAATCAGCAGGGTGTGATTGAATTAATCAATACGCAAACCGAACGTGTTTTTGGCTATAGCAGAGCCGAGCTTGTTGGACAGTCTATCGATTTGTTGTTGCCAGAACGCTTGCGTAGCTTGCATCCACATTTTCGTCAGGCATTTTTTGCTGATCCTAGTACGCGTTCGATGGGCGTTGGTCGAGAGCTCTTTGGCGCGCGCCAAGATGGCAGCGAATTTCCTGTAGATATTGCTCTCAATCCAATTATGACGCCAGAAGGCGTCAAGGTGTTGTCGGTGATTGTGGATATTACCGAACGCAAGCGCCAGGAAAACCAATTTCGGCAAGTAGTTGAAATGGCACCCAACGCAATGGTGATGGTGGGGTTGGATGGCAACATCGAAATGGTGAATGCCCAAACCGAAAAAATATTTGGTTATCGGCGTGCTGATTTATTGGGTAAATCGATTGATGCGCTGTTACCGGAGCGATTTCGTGGCAATCATCCTCATCACAGAATGAGTTTTTTCTCAAATCCAAGCCCACGGCCTATGGGAATCGGTCGAGATCTATATGGACTTCGTCAGGATGGTACTGAGTTTCCCGTGGAAATTGGTTTGAATCCTATTTCTACGGCAGATGGCATGAAAGTGCTGTCAGCGATAGTCGATATTTCTGAGCGCAAACAAGCAGAAATGCGCCAGCAGGAGTTGATTGTTGAATTAACACGTATTAATGACGAACTTAATAATTTTGCTTATGTTTCGTCGCATGACCTGAAATCGCCACTGCGCGGTATCGATCAATTGGCGACTTGGATCAGCGAAGATTTGGGTGACCAGATTCCTGAGGAGACGCGTAACCATCTTGAGCTAATGCGTAATCGCATTAAGCGAATGGAAATGTTGCTCGACGATTTGCTCGCCTATTCAAGAGTTGGTCGTACCAATACCGATATTGTTTTAGTCAATACGCATGAGTTGGTTAACGATATTTTTGAGCTGACTGCGAGTACCAAAAAAATTGAACTCAGAATTAATGGCACTTTGCCTGTATTAAGAACCCGCAAAGTGCCTTTAGAACTTGTTATTCGTAATTTAATTAGTAATGCCATTAAGCATCACGATAAGTCAGTTGGATTGATTGAAATCTCAGCAAATATTGATGATAGGTATGTCGAGTTTTTTGTTAAAGACGACGGCCCTGGCATCGCCTTAGAGCATCAACAAAGAGTATTTGGTATGTTTCAAACTTTAAAGCCTAGAGATGAAATCGAGGGTAGTGGTATTGGATTAGCGCTTATTAAAAAAGCTGTCGAAACTGTTGGCGGGACGGTTGGTGTCGAATCTGATGGACAAAATGGATGCCTATTTCGTTTTACTTGGCCATTAAATGTTGTGAAGGAGTTCATGTGATGGGGCAAGAGCTAAAACGTAGTCATGAAGTAACGATCATGGTGGTTGACGATGATGATGTTGATGCGATGGGAATCGAGCGTGCGCTTAAAAAATTAAAAATCTTAAATCCTGTTGTGCGTGCGCGAGATGGTATTGAGGGCCTATCTATCCTGCGCCAGCCGGATGTGGTTCACAAGCCTTACATATTGCTACTGGATATTAATATGCCACGCATGAATGGCTTGGAAATGTTGACAATATTACGTAATGATCCGGCGCTATCGAGTACGGTGGTGTTCATGCTAACGACGTCAAAAATTGATGAAGACAAGGTCGCTGCCTATAACCAACATGTGGCTGGATATATTGTAAAAACACAGGTCGAAGATTGTTTTATTCGAGTTACTACCATGCTCGATCAGTATTGGCGCGTGGTGGAATTGCCCTACGAATCATAAGGAGCATTCGATGAACACCTCATTGCGTCTGTTGCTCGTCGATGATGACGAGGTTGATCGAAAAGCAGTGGTTCGTGCATTGAAACAACCATCATTGTCTTTAGAGATATTGCAATGTGCAACCGCATCTGAAGGATTGCGGCTAGCCGCCACTGAACATTTTGATGCGATTTTATTGGATTATCGATTGCCTGATCAAGACGGCATTGAAGTCTTGCATGCATTGCGTTCAGGGCGTTTTGAAGGTGTTGCGGTGATCATGCTGAGTCGCCAAGAAGATCCGGTGATTGCGGAAAATTGTCTAGAAGCCGGTGCGCAAGATTATTTGTTGAAGGATGAAGTCAATGGGCGTCGCCTGACTCGTGCCGTCATGCAGGCGCGTCAGCGATATTTGATGGAAGAAGCATTGCGTGCCAGTCATGAAGAATTGCGCATACTTTCTGAGCGCGATTCCTTAACCGGTTTGGCGAATCGACGCGGTTTTGAAATCGCCTTAAACGGTGCGCTCGATAGAGCGAAGCGTGGGCAAGGTGGATTAGCTGTGCTGCTGTTAGATTTGGATGATTTTAAAAGTATCAACGATACTTTAGGGCACAGTATTGGCGACGATTTACTGGTAGAAATCGCCAGACGTATGCGTTTGGTAGTCCGTAACGATGATTTTTTATGTCGTTTAGGTGGTGACGAATTTGTGGTGGTGGCTAGAAACTTAGAACGTGATGAGCAGGCCGCATTGTTGGGTGATCGATTAATTGGCGCATTTCGAGAACCGATCATGTTGAGTTCGTTGGAATTGGTCGTCACTTCGAGCATCGGCGTTGCGGTACTTGGTGATAGTTCTGAAAGTGCCACCGATTTATTAAAACATGCAGATGTCGCGATGTATCGTGCCAAGCGCGACGGTGGCAATCAATATCGATTTTATTCGGAAAAATTGCATGAAGCGGTGCAGCATCTAGTCAACATGAAGCGTGATTTGCATAAAGCGCTCGAACGTGGTGAATTTAAGGTGTTTTTTCAGCCGCAATTTAGTGCCACTGAGCGAACATTGAGCGGCATGGAAGCCTTGATTCGTTGGTCGCACCCGCGACTCGGTTTATTGGGGCCAGGAGATTTTATTTCAATTACGGAAGATACTGGGTTGATCGTCGGTATTGGCAATTGGGTGATGCGGGAAGCTTGTCGGCAGTTAAGAGACTGGCAGCTGCGATTACCCAAACAGTGTGCACATTTAACTGTGGCCGTCAATTTATCTGCGGTGCAGCTGATGCATTCTGGTTTGCTGCAAGAAGTGGAAAGTGTGTTGATAGACGATCAGATGCAGGCAGATCGTCTGGAATTGGAAATCACAGAAAATGCGTTAATTGAAGACCAAAAAGGCGCGGTAGCAACGCTCTCTCAATTGGCAGCGCGCGGTATTACATTATCATTAGATGATTTTGGTACTGGCTATTCTTCTTTGCAGCATCTAAAACTATTCCCAATTAAAGTCCTTAAAATTGACAAGGAGTTTGTCTCTGCTATTGGCCGTGGGGTTACAAATGACCGTTTATTGATTGCCATGATTCGTTTCGCACAAGCGCTGGAGTTAACGGTGGTTGCTGAAGGAGTCGAGACCGACGAGCAAGCAACTTTTTGTACGAAAAATGGCTGTAATATTTTGCAAGGGTATTATTATTCCAAACCCGTACCAGCAGCAGAGTTTGAAAAAATATTTTTGCAAGAGCAGATATTTAGTCACGACTGAGGTAAGGCCGCTGCATCGTATTTTATATACAATAAACTCTAATACGATGTATTAATAATCCTAGAAACGGCAGTTGGACGAGCGTGAGTGTGCGTTTTTGCGGCTTCCTGCCTAGGCGCGACGACGA
>OFSE01000282.1_pt1 | contig 16680 bp, 24 predicted proteins | sample 1543261 | NCBI WGS metagenome assembly OFSE01 (sample SAMN07774225, study PRJEB24372) | wastewater metagenome | isolation source: Exp Tend VB 50WW | collected 2016-02 | reverse complement strand
TTTGCACAATCGCTCCCAGCGTTCACGGCAGTACATTCTTGGTCCCTCATGCTGCGGGTTGCTCGATCTCCAATTCACGCCTGAGAATCTTCACACTGCGTTCCGCTTGGATCGCAAGGCGGACTTTGCCACGTTGAATGTCAACGATCTTGATTTCGATTCGCTGGCCGTTGTCGGCAGTCAGCGAAAACTGCTCGAACTTCTTGCGAGTGAGTACCAAGTAACCGTTCATTGCGAATCCTTTCGTTTGCGAGTCCTAAACCTTCACCGTCGCCAACGTCCTTGCGCGGCTGAAAACAGTCCGCCGGTTCCGTATCCGCTCCAGTTCCAGCCGCACGGCACGCAGAAACATGGCCGATTGAATCCGCACGGCGGTCACCCCGTCGTCGCCGTCCGAGTCGCGGAGCCCGGCTGCGTCGGCCATGACCGCGGCGACGGCGTCGAGCAAGAAACTCTCGCGGGTCAGTTCGTTCTGGATCGTGATTGCCACGGAACTTTCCTCACAACTGGTAGAAGTCTCAAATCCGTCACAACCCGATCCGCATTCGCGACCGGGACCGCGTTTCCGTTTGCTTTCGCTTGCAGCGCAGCTGTACGCTCTGCGAAACTTGAATCCATGCGTGCCGCCGCTGAAACGGCGACACGCTTGAGCGGCTTCCCATGCCGGGGTGTATGGGGAGTGCGCGACATATGCAGCCTAGACTGTTTGATCCAGACGCTGCGCCGGACGATGGTTCGCACGATACTGTTGGCGGGGTTGTTTCGCTTTATCTGGCGCATCTCCGAGCTCGTCGGGAGTGCGGCGATTTCAGCCGACACGCCTACAGCGACACTGCGCGAGAGCTTGAACGATTCTGCAAGCTCCACGGACTCAAGCGGCTGGACGAATGCCGTCGTCGCGATCTGACTCTGTGGATTGAATCTCATCCCCAATGGCGTTCGCCGTGGACTCGCAAGAGGATTATGGCGACTCTCGTTCGGCCGTTCATTTGGGCCGAAGATCAGGAATTGATCGCGTACAGCCCGTACCGTGCGCCGAAGCGGATGCGGCAAGGCCGCAAGCGTCGTCCTGCCACGGACAGCGAATACGTCGCTCTCATGCGCGGCGGCAGTCGTGAGCTTCGCCGGTCCCTGTTCTTCATGCGTCGAACCGGATGCCGGACTAAGGAAGTCCGCGAACTTCGCTGGGTGGATATTGATTTCGTTCGCGGCGTTATCGTGATTGAGGAGCACAAGACGATTGGCCAGCAGAATGAACCACTGCCGCGAACCATCGGCCTTGAACCGGCAACGTTGCGGTTCCTTCGCAACTTGCATCGCAAGAGACGGGCAGGGCAGATCAACGTGTTCGTGAATTGCGACGGCAAGTCGTGGGACCGGCATACGTTCGCCCGTCACATGCACCGCTGGGCAACCCGTCTCGGACTCGACCCGACCGCCAGCCGACTCAGCCCGTACTGCTTCCGACACACCTACGGCACGAACGCAATCGAAGCCGGGGTAGGTGAGAGGCAGCTTGCCGATTTGATGGGCCACACCACGACACGCATGGTCAGCTACTACGCGCAAACGGCCGGCAAGGTCGAACACCTCAAGAGAAACGCTGCGGCAGCACTTCAACGAAAGCGCAAGTGATTCAGTACGGGGGTCATGGTCGCGATATCGACACGCCTGCGACCAGTGAACGGTTGTAGCTGATTCGTTTCGCACGAGAGATTCCATTCGGACCCTTAGCTCAGTTGGTTAGAGCGCGTGCTCGACACGCACGAGGTCACAGGTTCGAGCCCTGTAGGGTCCAATGTCACGAAAGATACGGTAGCAACGATTGCTACCGCTGTCAAGGTTGACTAGCAATAAATCTTTGAGGTCGCTACAATGGCCGGGAGAGCAAAGAGGGCCAACGTGAGCAACTGGACAAAAACACGCATCCGCGCCTTGCGCGATTCCATCGGCGAAACTCAGCAGGAGTTTGCCGCTCGGTTCCGCGTCACCGTGGACAGCATCCGCCACTGGGAGCAAGGCACGGCGAATCCGGCTGGCCCGTCAACTGTCGTCATGGATTATCTGGCAAAGCAATTCGGCTTTGAGCAGTCGAACGGACACGCCACGCTCAACGGCCACCCCAAGCCCAAGCGAGAACTGGCGGGAGCGAAGTGAACCTGCTTGCAATCTGACTCTCATTCGATATGAACGAAACTGGACGCTGGCGTAGGTTACGGTTACTTCTTTGCATGAAAGCTCCGTATCCGCTCTTTCCGCGTCCTTCAAATGGCCAGCGATGACGTAGATTTCGGTTACTTCTTTTGGAGAACGGAAGCGGGCTGGGCAACCATCAGCGCACGAAAATAGCCGAACTCGATTTTTTCTCGCAGGCCGCCATTCTCTCGGGAGCTGTCCATGCGAACGAACGTACTGGCCCCGCCGCCGAAAACGCACGAGGGCGCGACGGCGTTCCGAACCAATGCGGACCAGGAGCTTCGCCGCTCCGTGATGGCGTGCATGTTGTGGGAGGACACGTTCTACGAATCCGGCGCGTCCATCGCGGATCGCATCGCATTGCTCACCGCGCAGGTTCATCCCGACAAGGTTGCCGCTATCGCCGTGGAAGCCCGCGAGCGCATGAAGTTGCGGCATGCTCCGCTGTGGCTGTGCGTTGCGCTCGCCAAGCGTGGAGCACTCAAGGCCGAAACGCTCGCGACCGTCATTCAGCGGGCCGACGAACTCGCAGAGTTTCTGTCGCTCTATTCCGTCGGCCGAGACGGAATCAAGAAACTGAACAAGTTGTCGAATCAGGTCCGTAGGGGTCTTGCTCTGGCATTCGGCAAGTTCAACGAGTACGCGCTGGCGAAATACGACCGTCAAGGGGCGGTCAAGCTGCGCGATGTACTGCGGCTCGTTCACCCGAAACCGCGCGACGACGAGCAGGCCGCATTGTGGAATCGTCTCAACTCCGGAAAACTCGCCACGCCGGATACGTGGGAAGTCGAGCTTTCGGCATCGAAAGACAAGAAGGCGTCTTGGCAGCGACTGCTTGCCGACAAGAAGCTGTTCGCGCTCGCCCTACTCCGCAACTTGCGGAACATGCAACAGGCCGGGATCGACAAGGCAAGCGTCGGGGCGGCGCTCGCGGATTGTAAAACGGATCGCGTGCTGCCGTTTCGGTTTATCGCGGCTGCGCGGGCCGTGCCGGGATGGGAGGACATTATCGAACCGGCCATGCTCCGAAGCATGGAAGGCGTCGAAAAGCTCAGCGGGAAAACGGCTATCGTCGTGGACAATTCCGGCTCGATGTACGGCCCGAAAGTCTCGGCGAAGTCAGACATGGACCGATCTGATGCGGCAGCGGCGTTGGCCGTTCTCGTGCGAGAAGTTTGCGACGAGTGCGTGGTGATTTCGTTCAGCACGTCGCCGGCTATGGTCCCGTTGCGTTGTGGCTTCGCTCTGGCAGATGCGATCAAGTCCGCGACCGATCACGGTGGGACGAACACGGCAAACGCTCTGGCGTTCGCGGCATCGCACGGGTACGACCGCATCATTGTCATCACGGATGAGCAATCGCACCAGTCGATTGGCCCGCCGATATCGGGAACGCGCGGCTATTTCGTCAACGTGGCAACGTACAAGAATGGAATCGGATACGGGCCGTGGACGCATATCGACGGATGGAGTGAGGCGATTGTCGATTACATTCGGGCAAACGAACCCGTCCCCGCCTGAAACGCACCCGGCCCACGCATCGCTGCACGGGCCGGGGCGGTCATGCCGTCACCACCGCCCCGCGAATCGCCCGGCTGCCAACCCAAACAAACTGGTCCCCGTCCGCCGTCCGCCGATGCTCATACACCTGAATCGGCCCGCCCGGTGCTTGTAGCCGCTCGATGCGCTCGGGAATGTGGCCGTCGATGATCGGGCGGCGGTCGCCGTTGTACGGCCCGCCTACAAGCAACAGCGTCGGGAATGGCGTCGGCATCATAGATTCTCTCGCGAATTGTCGTCGGCGGCGGTTTCTCAGTTTCATTCTCCGGTATCTCCACCGGCCCGCCTCCATCGTTTCAATTGAGCCCGCAGCGCCTCGTTTTCTCGTTCCAATTCCTCAATCCGACTTTGCAGATTGGCGATTGTCGGTAGCGGCTCACGGCGCACGATGACCGGCTCAACCGGCCCGTATTCGATTTGCTCGTACTCGTTCACGTCAACGCCCTCCCGTTGCACGTCCATTTCGCTTTCGTGGCCGCATCCGGGCAAATCACCGGGGCGGTACAGTTGCTGATTTGCCCAGAGGTATTGGCGTCAATCTGGACGTAGTTGCAATCGAGCCCGTCGATCACGATATTGCGGCCAGACTGGATATGCACCTTGCCGTTCGTCGTCAGCGTATCCACGGAGCATCGGCCGCGAATGTATGTCGGCCCAAACACCTGCGTTTTGTACAATCGCCAGCCTTCATAGAGACCTAAATGCTGCTCGATTGTGCAATCGTTGACTTCTCCCCCCGTACACGTCGGCGCGGCGTCAATGATCGCCGCTCGCGTCCGTCGAATCGTCGTGCGAATCTGCCCCTGTTCGCCGATGATCGGCCCGCTGACGCAATCCTCAATCGTCACGTCGTGGCCGGACGACATTTGCACGCCTGGCAACCGGCATCGTCGCAGCGACACCCGGCCGCAGCCATAGAGCCCCAGCCATCCGGCAGCAGACGAGCCGGCGGCGACTGGCGTGCGAATCTCGCAGTCCGCAAACTGAAGGTCGCAGGACTGCTGAATCAGCACGCTGCCGAGTTGCCCGTCGAATGTGATTCCGGAGAACGCGAGTCTGCCGGGAAACGGGCCGACGACAAACGTGCCTTGCTGGTACGCCCGCTGCAATGGCGAGTCGAGCGTGATCGTGTTCGACGCGACCGCGACCACTCGCCGGAACTCACCGACACATTCATTTATCGGCGGGCCATCGGTCGCGAATACGTCGTCGTGTAAGGCGATGCCGTGGCCGCTGCCAACGTCCCATGTCGTGCCTTCCCGCTTGGCGAACGGAACGCCGTGGAATGCACGCATGAACTCGCCGCCGGTCGGGATCAGTTGTCCGGGCAGGATGCGAGTCGGCCGGACAAACTCCGTCCGCGAATCGCCGCCGGCAAACGACCAGCCGATTTGCCCCGCCGGAAGCGGCACGCCGCGCACTGTCTCGCCGCCGCGAAACGATAGAGCGGCAATCCCGTTGAGCCCGCAGCGGATGTTGAGGGCGGCGCGGCCGAAGTAGTCGCCGTAAAGTTGCTGGCTGCGGATCGTCGTGCCGTTGCCGGCGAGCGTCAGAGCGTTGTTGCTCCGCGTGAGCACCGGCGCCGCGTCCACGCTCACGATGCCGGGCGGCAGTTCGACGCGGTCGGTTGCCGTCTGGATCGCGGCCCTGTTCGCCGGGGCGGCATTGATGTCGTTTGCGGAGATTGCGGTTGCCATTCAGTCGGCTCCATTGCGAGTGCTGAGTTGTGCCATGTTCGTTGCTCCATAGGTCGCAAACGAAACGTGTCCATCCGCGAACGCAAAGTGCGCCCCGCGGTGGTGCCATGACCAGTAATGATGCTTGTGTTCATAGCTGCCGTCGCCGGGCCGAAACGTCTCAGCCGGGTAGTACGGCGGGTAGTCCTGCTCGTTGACGCCCAGCACGGTATCCGCCGCTCCGAATCGCGGATACAGGCCCGACCCGCCATACAGCCAGCCCCAATAGAGATCGTCCGTCGGCGGTCGCTCGCCAACCATGAGCGTGTTGCTCCGTCCGTCTGGCACGTCGCGCACGCGCGAGTTGACGTACAGAAGCCCGTCGAACGCCAGTTGATTCGTTCCGCTGACTCCGAGATACCACGAACACAAGATCGGATTCTCCACGCCGTTGGCGTTCAGGAATCCCGGATAGCTTTGTCCCACGTTCGGCGCGCTCGGACACTCAAACGCGCGGACGCGGCCCGACGTGATCGAATACCACGGATATTCCATCCGGGTTTTTACGGACGCGGATTCGATGAAAGGGAACAGGTCGGGAGCCCACCCCCAATACGACCACGACTGCTCAGCTGTGAGCGGGGATCGCGGCGGCTGCGGAGCATTCGCGAGCGGAGCCACGACCACATTTCCCGGCGGCAGATAGCCGTTCGTGTCCCAATACATCGTTGCCGCCAAACCGATTTGCTTGAGGTTGTTCGAGCACGCAACGCGGTAGCTGGCCTCGCGGATTCGCTGCACGGCCGGCAGCAGCAGCGCGATCAGGACGGCGATGATGGCGATCACGACGAGTAGCTCGATGAGGGTGAATGCAATCCGTCGCATGGCTCGCCCTCTAAGTGAAACCAGCCCCGCCGCGTTCCGGCCGCACCCGTCCAAGATCGACCGGGGCGACGGGGCTGGAATGCCTGTTCGTGGCCGGTAGTTTTGCAGCCTCCAGGCCGCCGCCGATGAACGCTGGAAGGGTGAAAGGATTCGCTGACCGAAAGCCCCACCCAGCGAACCGAGCCCGCTCAAGCGGCTTGCGGGCTTTCGAGAATCGCAGGCCGACGCCCGCGATAGATATTGGATCGACCTCCTCTCTTGGGCTAGAGGAAAGGTTGCCGGGCGGCGTCATAGCGGCTGCATCCTGAGCCCGCCGCCCGGCTAGCGACCGTGCTTCATTGGCGCGGGCAGAGTGTCGCTTCGGCGACACTGTTCGCTTTTAACCATCTGGTACTTTTCGCTTTCGATACCCGCCTACGAACCGCGCCCGGCAAATACTGAAAAGTTCGCCCAACTATGGCGTCAACAGCTGTCGAGTAATTCATGCCAAATCGCTTTGCAATTTCTGGGTAGCCGACCCCAGCGAGGGCCATGGCGCGGAGTTGCAAAACCGTCTCGTTGCTGATCGTAGCACGATAGTGCTTATCAGCCATGCACGTCGTTCCATGCCTGAATCGGTCATCAGAGTTTTCTTGATGAGTCCCCCATTTCAAATTGTCTGCTCGGTTGTTTTGACGATTGCCGTCCAAATGCCGGCATACCATCCCGTCCGGCTTTGGACCGACGAAAGCTAGTAGCACCAGATGATGCACTTTACGGATGAACTGTTTGCAATCGCGAAACGGGGTCACGGTCTGGTATCCATCCTTGTCGTTTTTCGGAATCAGCACCCGCCATTCATCTGACCAGCCTCGATTAGCGCCGCCGTACTGTTTGTGCCGTGAGCGAATTCGCCCGTGGCTTGACGCTTCATATCCCGGAAACTCCGGGATGGCTTTCCACTGCTCAATAGAATTGTTGGATAGCACTCTGCCTCCTTACACGAGGTGGTGTGTTAGACGGTCGGGACGATTAACGGTCGCCCCGGCCGTCGTCATTTTACGATCTTCATGGCCTAGCGCATACACCATTCGGACAATTCAGAAACGACCGCACCGGCGTGCGGTAGACGGGCGCGGCGAAATAGAGCGGGGCCACGCCGGGAGCAACTTGTAAGGATTGCTTCCCAGTTGGCGGCTTGCTCACGGTGCCGACGCAACCCGCCGACTGCTGAACGACGACATAGGCGCGGGCCGGCGCATAGTGGGCGCGGACTTCACGTCGATGAGCGACGGCGTTGCGCACCGGGCGACAATCCACGCCATCGGGAGCGGTCGAAAAGGCCGCCATCAAAATCACGGAATACATCGGAACTTCCTCCAGACTGAAAGGGCGAATCAAAACTCCGACCGGAGTCACTTCGGGCAAGTCGGTCAATCAGCAACGGCCGCGGGCCGGCGCACCACTGGCCCGGCTTCCGCTTTGTCCAGATTGACCCTACCGCACACGCATGTATGCGCGGCGATATTCCCCCGGTTGTCGTCGTCGTGCTGGCAGACGCGGCCACAGGGGCAGGAATGCCAATGGCACCCAGGTTCGCTGCATTCATTTGCTTGCGGAAAGTGCCAACCGCGAATCGACACCCATCCGCCGGACAGTTGCTTGACGTTCGCCGTTGGCACTGGCTTCGGCTTTACCGGCGTCACTGGCAGCGGGTCTGGTTTCGGTTCGTCCTTCGGCGTCGGCACACTGGCCCACGCCAGGGCCGCAGCGGAACGCGAGTCTGCTTCGGTCGTGGCCGATGCCCACGCCCACGCGCAAGCGGCGGTCGTGCATTTCGGGGGCGCGCATTGCGCCTGCGGACTGGCCGCAGCGATGAGCGCGAGACTGACGAACAATCTGGACATGGCCGGACTCCAAGCGGGCGAAAGTTCAGGGACAATCGAGCGGCGGAATATACGGCAGCAGCGGCGGCATCAGGACGTAGTTCGTTGAGACCATTTCGCGAATCTCGAAGCCGCCCTTGTCGGCAAGCCGGAATAGATTCGATTCGATTGTGATGTCCAGCCGTCGGCCCGTGCTGATCGTCACGCAATCGCGGTCACGCCAACGGGGATCGGCGAACGGGAACAGTTGGATTGCGTATCGGTCGTGCTGGCTGTATCTGTTTTCGTGCTCTTCCATCCGCCAGTTGCACCAGACCGCGACGGACGCCAAGCGGCCATAGCTGACCTGCACGCCGCCGATCTTGTCCGCTTCGGCGGGAGCGATTTGCAACAGAGCTATCAGAGACAAGGCGAGCATGTCTAACGACTTTCTCCCCGGATGATGCGACTAACGTGCGACTGCCCCAATCCGAATTGGGCTGCTAGTGCCGTTTGCGTAACTCCACTCGCGTAAAGGCGACGGATATCGCTTACTTGCTCATTGGTGACTTTGCGAGATTCACGGAACGCTGCGGCGTTCGGTAAATGCTTGAATGTGCGACCGCTTGCGGCGTATCCAATGCTAGCTTCGCACGTCTGCGGATAATCTTTCGAGATGCTGCCGTATGATTCGCCTTTATTCGCTCGTTCACGAATTGCAACAACGTCAGCATCAGTCAACTTGGCGGCGTAGTGTTTCTCGCCTTGAGGAATGCGGTTGTTCCGACGCTTATCGTCAGTGTTTTCACAACGAGTTCCCCAACACAGATTCGATAACTTGTTGTTGTGCTTGCAGTCGTCAAGATGACGAACTTCCTGACCGTCAGCCGGCGGGCCAACGAAAGTCAAAAGTACGAGTACATGAACTCTGATTTTCACGGTTCGCCCCGGAGCTCTCAATCTGACTTCCTTGTACTTTTGCTCACCAGTGCTCATAATCTTCCATGAATTCGTTATGGCAGCTCTTCTGCCTTGCGACCGCCACGAACGCACGCGGCCCATATCGGACACTTCGTAACCCGGCCAACCTTCAACGGCTCGCCATTGCTCAATACAATCGTTGGGTAGCACGCTTCCTCCTTACCCGAGGTGGTGTGTTAGACGGTCGGGACGATTAACGGTCGCCCCGGCCGTCGTCATTTTACCGAATCACCATGCCAACGGAAACGCCAGTAAATTACGATGAGCAGCCACGCGGCGTGGCGCACGCTCTGGTACTTCGACACGCCAATCCAAATCGCGACTGCGAAAACCGTCGAATCCGCTAATCGCGTAACATTCGCCGGTTCGCACAACTTTTTGCATCGCTTCCCATGAAATCCAAAACGATCCGTCTGGTTGTCCCAGTGACTTCGGACCGGGAGGCATGGAAGCACCCCAAGATTGAAGGACCATAAATGCACGTTTGTCTTTCCGGTAAGCGCAAACCGTCATGCAATGTGGCCATGAGCCGCCGGGCCAGCAGAATCCATCGGCGTCACGCTTGAATCCGCCGCGTCCCTCAAAGCCGACTGACGAACAGATTGGCACAACGTAGCCATTGACGAGAGCGGCTCGCACTTCTTCCGGCGTTCGCACTTGTGATGCCGTCGCAATCTTGTGCTCCAGCGCGTGCGGTTTCTTGTCGCGCGGCATCCCGGTCCTGCCCCATTGTTTGCACAACTTCGGGCCGATACTGCCGTCGTGGTTATCGTCGCCGGCATCCTCGCTTGAGAGTGAGCCAAGCGTCATGCACGCTTTGGCGGCATCGGCTCCGGTCGATCCGTCTTGATTGCCGAGGAAGTCGCCAAGCTCTCGCGATAGAGCGTAGACCGACGCGGCACTGATTGGCTTGTATTCTTGTGCCTCGCCGTTCAGTGCGATTTCTACGCAGGTCAGAATCTCAAGCGACGCGCTCCAACCGTGTCCCACACAGGAACCAACAGAAAACTGATTGTGCGGCTTCCAAGGATGCCCCGTAACCTTCTCGTAAGCCTGCCACAAGAATGCGTCCTTATCCGTGTCGCCTTGAATCAGCGGCTTAGCGGCGTCCCCAAAAAATGGATGCTTGAACGACTTGACGACGGCGGCGACGTGCTCGGGCCGGTCATCCCAGCCGAACGCATGGGGCGGCGCTGGCGAGTCGATTACCGCCTGACGCCATGACTTACAAACTGCCCCACCGACAACGAACCCAACCAGAGCGCAGAGCACGGCAGCCCGTGCGGTCGTTTGGAATCCGCCGAGCCACGTCCAGACCGCCTTGAGCTTATCCATCATTGGGCTTTGTCTCCCGTGGTCCAATCACCAGAGCGGCCAGCATCCAAATCACGCAGGCCGCGTCCAGCAGTGCAAGCGCCGTGTCGAGCCAGTCGCTCACCGCAACGCCTCTAAGAGCAACGCCAGCCGATGCAAACATTCGCTCGCCTTCGTGCGCATCTCCGGCGTCAACGGCACGTCGGCCGTACCGAGGCACGCCGCAAACTCAGCTTTGAGTCGGTCGCGAATCTTCGTCAGCGCGTCGTCCGGCAGCAGAATCTTGGACGCGGCCCGGAGCTTCGCCAGAAATTGCGCTGTAGTCGCGACGGTCAAATCCTTCAGCGCGGCCTGCCCGGCCGTTGAGTAGAGCGATGCGAGCGATCGCGCGGCCGCTGATTTGTTAGGGTCGATGTCCGCTGCGAATAGCAGTTGCAGTTCGGCGAAGAGCGGATCGTTTGGCGTCGGCGGGACTGGGCCAGGTCCGGGCGGAGTGGGTTGCGATCCGACGATAACCAGACACTTGCGAATCACCCGCTCGTCACCGCCGTAGACTGTGACGGTAATCGTGTACGTTCCATTCGCTGACGGCGCAAACCCGTAGTAGCACGTCTTGCGATCCGCAATCGGCCAGTCATCCGGCAGCGACGTTGGACCTTCCACGTCGAAAAATGCCTTGCCCGCGTTCGTCTTGGCTCGCACGCGAAACGGCTGGCCGGGCATCGTCATCACTTGCGGCGGATCGAGTTCCAACGTCGGCGCACCGCCCACCGGTGCCGGCAGCGTCGGGCCTTGTAGCAACGAAAACGCAATCAGCAGTCCGTACATGAGCGGGCCTCATGCTTTCTTCTGGAACGTCCGCGCCGACCACGCCGGCAGCGCGACGAACAGGAACAGCGCGACCGGGCCGACGATGAACCAGTAATGGACGATCAGCGCACCGAGCGTGGTGAGAATCACCGCCGATACGACGAACATCACGGCCTTCTTGACGAACGCGATCAGCTTCGCGACGAACACGCCGCCGAACGCACCCTGCATCAGTTCCGGGTCCGCGCCTTGCATCGCGGCATCCATGTTCGCCGTGACTTCGTTGAGAGCGGCCTCAACGCGCTGCTCCGCCTTCGCTTCGGCGCGGGCTTCGACACGTTGGGCGCGGGCCTCAATCAGTGCCTCGATTCGCGGAAACAGCTTGCGTTCCGCGTCGTTCTCGGGTGCGGGGGCAGGCGGCACGGGCGGTTCAGGTTTCGGTGGGCGCGGTCTAAATGGTCCTGCTAGCGGCGGCTCGTTTGCTTGCGCGTCGCAGGGGACATTGGCAAACGCCAGCGGCGGCGGGAGCGTCTCGACTTTGAGCAGTGGGCGGGTGGTCATCGCTTGCGCGACGATGAGCGCGGCGGCAATGACGGAGGCGCAGACGGCGAGCGTGTGAGGCAGAAGCGACTTGCTGCGAGGGACGCACCAGCGATGATCGGGGATAAGATGTTCGCGGGGCATAAAATAATAAACACCTCGCTAGGGCTTCCACGTCGTCCGATTCGGGTACTTATCCGGCACGTTGCGAATGTTGACGCCTTCCGGCACTTCCTGTTTCGGCACGATCCAAATATCGTCCCATCGCGGATCGAATATCGTCGTCGTCGGGAACAGGTTTAGAATCGGCTGGTGAACCGTGTACATCATAAAGTCGTGGCCGCAAAGCCAGTTCGATACCTTCGGCATCCATGCCCGCACGTCAGATTCAACGATGTCGTGAAGATGCCCGCCGTCAATGAATGCACACCAGACGGAATCGTCAGCGAATTGCGTGGCAACCGAAGCGCTATCACCATCGACAAATCGAACGACGTTGCTTAGTCCTGCCGCCCTGAGATTGACTTTGCAAGAGGCATTAGCGCCCATCGAGTTATTATCGACGCCGACGATTTTGATCCCCTTATTCGCTTCCCTTGCGAGCAATCCCAAACAAATCAGACCCTGACCGTGGTAGGTTCCGATTTCAACGATTGTCGATCCGGCAGGCGCGGATTGAATGACTAGTTGATGGAATGACCAGAAATCGAGATAGGGACCAAAACTGCCGACAGAATCCCATGAGAACCCGAATCGGCGAATCTGCTCATCAACCGGGAATTGCGGGCCCATGACTAGCCTCGTTTTGATGGAACCCAATCAATCGGCGTCTGCCCGTTCCCGTGAACGAACAAGCCGCTATGTCCTGTTTGCTTGTTGAACACTACCCCGTTTTCAAGCGAAAACACGGCGTCCCACGGATGGCAATGGCAGGCGCTCATTACGACGGATTGATTGCGGTCGATAGCAACGCCATGCGCGCCGTCTAGAATCAGGTCAGCCAGATATTTCTGGACGGACCCATACCCGCGATCCGGCATCATGGCGAGTATTTCTTCTGGCCGCTGTCTCAGGTCAACCGTCATCGGAGAATGCGGGAACCAGAATGGATGTTCGGGAATGCCGTAGTCGGCTCGCCGGTAATCGCCTGGCCAGCAGCCGACTTCTGCCGACATTAACACAGACGGATTGCTGTAGCGATCTAGGGCAATCGGCAATTGTTCGGGCGGTCCAACGGCGATCATATCGAATGCGTCGAGGTGCAAAGCGTGAGTGTACCCGGCCGCTCGCCACGAATCGAACCGCGAAACGAACGCATCGACGTAAGCCATTTCTCCGACGAATGGCGAGATATGAGCCTCGTTCGCCCATCCCCATGCCTTGCACGATTGCAGCATTCGCGCCCAGCCGGGATGCGACGGAGTTGAGCACCAGGAGAAAATGATCGGCTTCAACTTAAGTCCTCATCCGGCCCGTGTCGAATGTCGCGCTGCCCACTGCGATAGGCTTGAACGCAAGCCGAGTATTTGGCCATCCGTTCGCCTGCGTATTGCTCTTTCCATTTCGTGTATCGCGTTCCGCCGTGGTCCATATGGTCGATGTTGTAATGCGGATAGAAACACGAGTAAAAGCCGGCCAGTTCACACCGGACAGCCGCCAGGCTGTCATCGAATCCGTAGGTTCCAATCTGCACGAGATAGCCGATCTTGTCGAGCAAAGCCGAATTGTAAAGCTGGCACGTCCCCATCGCGTGATAGACCTTCTCGACTATCAGCCACGTCTCGCCGGGATTGTGCGGCAGCATGTGCAGCGTCGAAGGTGCCGAATGCCCCCAATGGTCTTTCGACTGGTTAGGAGATTCCGCCAAGTCCTTACGCTTAAGCCCGATGATGCCGATGGTTGGATCGCGTGCAATGCACTCATCGCATTTGTCCGCCCATCCCGGCTCATGCAAAAGTATGTCGCTGTCGATCTTCCAGCAGTTTTCGCCGGGCTTTCGATTCTCCCACGCCCGATTGATGCCGCGAGCCGTGCCGATATTCTGGCCGTTCTCGATGATCTCAAACATCGGCTCAAGTGTTCGCGTCAGCGTCGAAGCCGTCCAGAAGTTGAGCAAATCTCGCGACTCGTCACATATCCCGTTGCTGACGACAAACATTCGATGCTTGCGGAAATCGACAGTGCGGGATAGCGATTCAAGCGTGCCGCGCAGAAGTGCGGTTCTTGACTCTCCGGGCGGATCGTATGCAACCATTGCGATCAGCGCCATCCGTGTTCACTCCCCGAAAACTTTGCGGCTCACGTCGTCGTACAGTTCGTCCACCGTGAGCACTTCGCCCCATGCCGTCAGGACTTCCGTTCCCTTGCCGGCCTCGCCAGTAGCCGACTTGAAAAACGGGATTTCGGCCAGCTTCTTGACTTCATGCTTGAACAGCTTCACCCGAAATCCGCTCATCGTTTTGAGCTCGATTGTCTCCATGTTTCTCCTTCCACTTGAGGTATTGAGGTTCGATCACCCGCGTCATGTAATCGACGCTATAGCAGTTCAGCGTTTGCCCGTGCGCCGCATGCAACAGGCCCGCCGACTCTTCCGGACGAAATAACATTCCCCAGACGGCCTCGGTGCCGCCCCAGAGTTGCGGAACGGCCTGCCATTTGCGCGCCGCCATATCTACGTTTCGAACCCATGCAAACGTGCCGTGCGGATGCCACGTTGACGAAGTTCCGGGGAAGCAAAAGCCGATTTTCTTGAAAGTGCAAATCACGGGATGAAGTATAAGCGACTCGCGAATCAATTTCCAGTGATCTAACATCGTCTCGTACATAATCTCCGTCCAGCGATGCGTCGGCGAATGCTTCGGACGATTAACGCCCTTCGCGTGAGCGTAGAACGTAACATCGCCGGAGCCGCCCGGCAGGACGTGCGGCCAAAGCGTAGGCCAGGCGACGACTTCGCCTAGCGCCTTATTATTCGGCATCGTGACGAACTCGCAGCCGTGTCCGGCGAAAGCGGATTGCACGGCCTCGGGCTTATCGAGTATTTGCGGCCGCATTCCGGGCCGACGGGTATTGCCGGTGACGATTGCGATAACACGCTTGCCCGTGAACAGGTCGATCCGTTTGAGCAATTGCGAGACGTTATTCTGCCAGACTCCGTTCCCAGCTAGCGGACAAATGAAGTAGAGCAAATGCCGGGTCGCGGCGAACTCCGGCGGGTCGTTCGGGTTGGATCGCGACCAGTATTGAGCGCACGATTGGCAGTCGGCCCCGTCCCACGTTTCATTGATCCGGCATTGGCCGCGTTCGTCGCACTGTCGCAGCCATTTGCCTTCGCACTGGCACGGCTTTCCGTCGGCGTTCGTTCGCTCGATGATCGGGCCGATATGGATGCAGTCTCCGGGGCGGGTTCGTCCTTCTGATTTTATCGATTGCCGTGAACGTCGTTTGACTTTTCCGTGCGACAGATTACGAGATACAACCCGCCTTATGAGACTCGATGACTTATTCCGCATACAACACCGGTCCCCCCATCAGTCCCACTGAATGACGGAGTCTGACAACTGGCCACCGTCAAATCCTCATCGAATATCACTCCCGTATCGTCACTGAATGTACCATGCCAAGTTCCGGCCGCACATTGAAGATTGCCGGTAATCGCGCCAGAACCGCCCGGCAAACTGTTAAACAATGAGGCGTAAACGTCCCATTTCGATCCGTCCCATTCCAACTGGGCCTCGGCGTCACCGATGCCTAGTGTGAATCGAGCCTTGAGAATCCGGCTGATCGGCTTATCGCAGCAGTCAACCGTAATTCCGCAACTGTTTCCGGCAGTCACCCGATAGCTAATCGTAATAGTGTAATCAAATGGTCCCGGAGTCGCTCCGGCTAACTCAACCGTATGGGTGCCAAGGAGTTCATCCATGGCGCAGCCGATGTTCGGAACAACGTCAATATCAGTTGTGAAATCAAACGACAAACAAGGCGTATTTGTGATCAGGTCCATCGACAACGTCCATGTCGCATCCGTTGGCGGAGTCGGCCCGTCGCACTCGAACTTCGTATAGAAAGTGACCAGAGCGCCAGGATCATCCAACAGAATCTTCGATCCGTAGCCATTCGGATTAGACAACGCAAGAGTATCGCTGATATTCGTTATCCACGCTTGACCCGGTGTAAGCGTAATTGTTCCGCAGTCGGGATCGTCGCTTTCAATGACAAATGACAGTATTTCAATGCACAAATCGCACGGCGATTGCTCGCCGCTGCAAAGGCAATCACAATAGTCGAACTCGTCTTCCTCGCAGCACGGGCAATCGAGCAGTATCCACCCACTCGGAACGGCCGACGTTGTGGACACGATGACGAACGCGATGCCGGGCGATTTCGTAACCGTAGTCGGGATGAACGATGCGGCGATGGCCGAGACGGTGACGGTTGCGATGTCTGGATACCCGACCTGAGTGCCGGTCGCGTACAGATTGCCATCGATACCCGTAATCGTTACCGTGGCTACGGCTGGCGTAGCCGTTGCGGTTGCCGTTCCGGATGCGGCAGGCTGGATGCCGCTGATTATGGCACTGGCCGCAGTCGAGGTTCGGCTAGCCGTCCCGGGTACGGTAATCGTTGGCGCAAATGCCGAGACAGTGACGCTCGCAACGGCCGGAGTTAACGTGATCGTTCCTTGCCCGGTTGCCGTCGGAGCGATTGCCGAAACCGTGACCGATGCCGCTGTGGAAGATCGCGATACTGTGCTTGCCGGGGACGCAGTCGGGGAAATGGCACTGACAATTACCGATGCTGTCGCCGGCGTTCGCGAAACGGTCCCCGTTCCGATCGTCGTCGGGGAAACGGCGCTGATCGTGACAAGCGTATGA
>OFSE01000281.1_pt1 | contig 16706 bp, 24 predicted proteins | sample 1543261 | NCBI WGS metagenome assembly OFSE01 (sample SAMN07774225, study PRJEB24372) | wastewater metagenome | isolation source: Exp Tend VB 50WW | collected 2016-02 | reverse complement strand
CGATCCAGTACAGTGACTGGAGTTCAGACGTGTGCTCTTGCGATCTCGCCACCACCACCGCCACCACCGCGTTGCAACATTCCTCCATCTCCACCAACACCAGCAGAACCAGCAGAACCAGCAGCATCGCCTCCACCGCCTGTTCCTACCGCTCCGGTAGTAGCCCCATTGCCTCCAGATTGTCCACCAGACGCGCCACCAGCGCCACCGTCAGCAGTCGTAAAAGCACCCCAACCACTGAAACCGCCGCCGTTACCACCATCACCGCCGCCACCTGGAGAAACATGCACGCGATCACCGGAAGCCACTCCCCCGCGACGAATATCGGACGCGCCGCCGCCACCGCCACCGTTACCAACGTTTACGGACCCGCCGTTCCCGCCCGCACCACCGCCATTGTAACCACCAGTAAACGAAGTCCCGGCAACCCCTCCCTTGCCGCCTACAAACAAGTTGAGAGTCTCACCAGGCGTAACAGTGATAGTCCCACCATAAATGGCACCAAGACCACCATAGCCGTAAGCTGCTCCACCGGCTGCGCCAGCCACTTCAGCATACAAAGAACGCACGTTTGGTGGAACAACAAAAGTTTGGACAGCGCCAGTAGTCGAAAACGTGTAAATTTGAATAGCGGGAACCGATTTAACTCCGCTGGTACCAACCCGTCTGTAAGTCATCAGTCCGGCACCACCCCAAGAACAACAACCACATCAGAAGTAGAACCATAAGTTGGGGTTCCCCTGGCAACAAGAACCCCGAAAAGACTAGTAGCAGCACAGTCGTATGCGATACCCAACCCTGAACGGAACGCCACGCTGTTGTCAGAAAAATCAAAATAGTCGCCAACCACAAACGGTATCACACCGACAACAGTTGTAAGATCGGCGTCAGAAGGATCTGAAGTCGCGTTATCAGTAAACGTACCACTTGGGGAAGCGTTGAACAAAACAAGGTCCAAAGCGGCCATCTGCTGCCCCTTGTCTACAATCGTCACAGATTCAAGGATGCCGCCCTCACCGGTTGCTCTGGCAGCGTCAGCGAAAGTCATGATCCCACCGATAGCATCTTTAGCTGCATATATGGAACCACTAGATACAGTTGGAGTAGCTGAGATTCTATTCGTAGATCCGTGTGGGTCCACATAAAGACCCTTTGCCACAGAACCCTTGATGGCCGCAGCCGAGTTCAATGATCCGTCGCACAACTTGACGATCTGGTATTGGATACCAGACAAGTCGTCAGTGGCGATGTAAGTGCCAGCACCCTCGGTGATTTGTACGTTGTCAGCCATATTTCCTATCCTTCTTCGATCGCTTTAGAGCGCTCATCTAAACGTGCAGCCACTCTAGCTGCCTTACGTGTGGCGGCATCAACTTCAGCGTTTGTGGGATGCCGCTCTTTCCTAACAGCTTTCCGCTCCGCTGCCCGTTCACGCTCCAACTTAACCGACTCGGTGGCATCAACCAACGCTTTTTTCACTTCAGGTGTATTCCAAGTGTTTTTTCGAGCCGTCTTCAAGTAAGCGTAAACACTAAACAACTGATCAACGACTTCAACAGGCACCAAAGGGTTATCTCTAGCTTCTCTGAAAACGTCGCGATGCTCAGCCCGCAACAACGTCATATCGTATTCCATTAGATCACCTTATCCTATGATCGCTAAAACTGATGATCGGCCAGAAGGCGGTCCAGTAAAAGTCCAACCCGTGTTACCCGAAACGTTAGTAGAGTTAGCTCCAGCATACCATGACGCTCCACCAGTGGCAATAGAGTTCTTGATGCTCAGATAGTTGCAAGAAACCGTACCAGAACTTTTGCTCAAAGTGTGAGTGCTGGCGGTCGTGGAATCAATCGTGATAAGCCTACCTGAAGCGCCGTTCACATTGAAGTTCGTAACAGTGGTTGTGGTACCAGAAGTGAACTTGATTGTTCTAGCGTTAACGGCATCAGAAACGTTCAAAGTGCCAATTATGCCTCCGCCAGCCATAGTGATGGCACCAGTCGAAGTAGACGCATCGAAAGTAACAATGTTGTAAGTTTTGCCTCCGGTATTAAACGTGACAGAACCGGTTCTAGTGAAACGGAGAGTTGATCCAGTGGCCGTGAGCGTTAGCTGAGAATTTCCCCCCCATTGGATGCTTGTTACCGTGAACAACGAGTTGCTCATATCCAACACATCAAGCTTACTGCCCGATCCGTTGAATGAAACGTAACCACACGTCACATTCTTGCCATTAGTGTTCAAACTACCGCCGTACAAGCTGAAAGAGCCAGCGGAAGTGAAGTTGTCTTGCAGCGTGTAAGTTCCCGTCTGATACCATTGAACGTCGGCAGCAAGCGTTTTGCCGTTCATAGTGATTGTGTGGGTTCCACGACCAGAAAAAGTAGTTGACTGGTTCCATGTGGTTGACATTCCGGAAGCCATCGTGAGGTTTCCGAAAATGGTGGGACCGACTGACGTATTGAAAGTACGCGTGAACCCCGTGAAGTCCAGATTCGCGCAGAACCTCAACATGTTGCACGTATAAGTTCCGGCAGGAGACGCAGCGTCATAGAAAACGTTGTCGTGACATAACGGCACCGACGCGCCAGCGCTGCCCCCCGACGTTGCAGCCCATTGAGCAGTCGTATTAGAAGCCCCTGAAGCCACAGCATAACGATTCACAGGGGAAGCGAACGTTATGTTTGTGTTTCCTAAAGCATTTCCGACACTACCAGTAGAACAGTTCCACGGGGAAGCCGCTCCGGCAGCGGTGATATCTTGAAAATCGGTGTTGGTTATGGAAACAGCGGCGGCGGTTACCGTGGACGGAACGCCGCTATACCCAAGATCACCTGAAAATAGGATACGTTGAACCGCTGAAGCTCCAGTCAAAGTAAGAGTCCCAGCGACAGTCAGACCGGTAGGCATGTATACCATGCAACCGGTGGACGCCGTACCTGTATAGGTGAAATTCTGGATGGTAGGCGTTCCAGTAACAGTGATATAACGACTTGACCCACCTGTTAAAGTGATAGACATGCCATTGAAGTTCTTGTTGCCGAGCAAAAAGTAAGCCCCATTACCCGACAAAGTAAATGTCGCCGTGTTCGCCGTCATCGTCAAGTTCGTGACAACGGTGAACGTCAAAGACTGTCCAGTGTTAGTGCAAGTTATGGAAGAGGAACCCAAAGTCAAAGTTCGGGTTGTCGATCCAGAAGCATCAAACGTATAGCACGTTACTGTTTGATTGTTAGTATCGAAGGTTCCACCAGCAACTTGGAAGTAACCGCTTCCGTTCCAGCCGTCCGCCAGTTGTAACGACCCACTGCCCTGGTAAAGACTTCCCACCGTTTTGCCAGCGGTAGTGATAGTCTGTTGAGTTGCCGAGGAACTAGAGAAAGTGAACTGTGAAGTGAGTCCCCCAATCGTGTACGTCATTCCGGCAACAAGCTTTAACGCGACGTTTCCAGCACCGGCAGTGCCGTCGCCAATAACCAAACTCAACCCATTGGTGTGAGTTAACGTGCCGGTGTAACCGGTGCAATCCAAACTGCGACAAACAGCACCCGAGTCAATTGTCACGTTTCCTGACGTAGCATTCAACTGGACGTCATCGGCGGAAGTCGGCCTAACTCCACCAACCCACGTTGCGTTCGTCTGCCAGTTCCCACCGCCAGCGGCGGCAACGATCGTAGCCATTAAGCTCTCACAGCCCTCAAACTGACAAGCACACGCTGACAAGTCGTAACCGAATCAACGTTAAACGCCAATACGTCCCCGGCAGCGATTGTTCTAGTCCAACCCGTCAAAGTCGAATCCTGAGACTTTGTTGCAGCCGAAATGGTAGGTTTAGCGGCGTTAGTGATAGAATCGGCTGCGATCGGCGGAAAGTTAGCGTACGTGTCTTTCCAAATGTCTACAACGATTGAACCCGACTGATCCGCCAACAACGTCACCTGATTCAACGTACATGCGAACGGAACGGAAAGATGCCCCTTTTGTCCGGTTGTGATTGTGGAGCCGCCGCCGTCAATAACGAACCCTATGGTAATGGTCGCCGGATTCGTGACAGCGGCTATCTCCGTTGTCGATGCGTTCTTTGCTTGCTTCTCACTATCCAACTCTTCTAACGCCGTTTGGACGTCAGTTGCAGCCAAGTTACTTCCCGGTGTGGCTCCGGCCGTGTTGAAACTGATAGCGGAAGCGTCGTGTGCGTCCACCGTATCCGCCAAGTGGGCGATCAAACCGCTTTGCAGCAATTCCCAGTACGGAGTGGCAGCGTCGATGTAAACCCAATGGACTTGTGTGTCTTCTTGCCAAACGATCGCACCGTCATCCACGTCTAAAGCTAAGCGTTGTGCTTCCGTGGAAGCCACTTGGATGAAATCTTTGGGAGAAGCGGCGTGATACCACGGTGTACCAGCAGCGTGCGACCGCGCCGTGCTTCCGCCGTGTTCTGTATGTTGGCCGCGCAGAACGGTAGCGTACGTGTCTGGTGTCGCCAACTCTTCGTGACCGGTGACGATCACGAGTTCTGGACGGCCGCCGACTCCGTTCGGATCAAGAACAATGTACGCTATGTCCGGTGACGAGATCGCCGGAAGATCAGCCAAACCGTCCGATTCGATGACCGTTGTGCCGCTGCTGATAGCAGATGTTAGAGTGCCTTGCACTCCCAACCACTTGATGTGCGCCATGATTTACGCCCCTGTCAGAGCTTGAAAATCTTGTTCGCACCCGAGTCCCATTGAACCACAATGTCTCCACCGTTAGGTGTCACAGGAAGACCGGTAGCCGTGTCAATGTAAGCGATCAGTTGTGAAGTGCCCTCAACGCCCGAATCCTTGTAAATGACGAGAGCTTCGGAAACGTCGCCTGTCACCGTGCTAAACGTCAAGTCGGCGGCGTCTGCGACACCAGCCGTAGCCGTCTTCGAAGCCAACGTTCCTGTAGCGACACGACCACCAGCGGCCACGTCGTCCAAGAAATCGTGTGTGGAAAGGTTCACTGTGTAATCGGCGGTGTCGACCAACACTGCTTTGATCGTGTCAGCAACCCAATCAATGTCACCGGTCAGGAACGCGTTGCGTCCAGTATCGTAAAGTGCATTAGCCATTGGCGGCATTCTCCTTCTGCCCTTAGATCGTCAGCATGTGCCGGTAGAACACGGCAGGGCTTCACCGAAGTTCCAATCACAGTATCGGCAAACGGAGTGGCTATTTGAACTTACGCTACGATCTCGAAAGAACCGGACTCTTCTTCGGTGAGCGTACCGGCAGGCACTTCTAAAGCGTACACGTAACCATCAGGAGCTTCCACACGGGGGGTTCCGGCAGCCGCAAACGATTTGGTGATCAGTTTACGGTTGGAGTCGTACCAGAACACGTCGAGATCGAAGTTCACGTCGGTCATTGTGAAATCGGCTCGTTGGTGGTTCTCGAACTTGAATAGCATGGCGTCGTGCCGCATGGTCGGCCGATGTTTGAGGCCCATGTTCCATTGTTCTTTGCGTTCGGCTACTTCAACGATCATTTCGGCGGGGCCGACACGAACGAGAGCGAGGCCGAAGCAGACGTCGTGCGTGGATAGTATCGCTCGCATTCGCTCGCTCCATTCTTTCGCGGTTTCTTCTTTGTCTTTGTTTTCCGAGTGGTTGATAGCACCAATCTGTTTCCCAGCGGCTTCTGGTGTGGCATGGCAGGCAACGACTTCGCCGTCCCCGGTTTTCACCACAGCGTACGGTCGACTTTCAGGACAGCCTTGTCCTTTTTTCACAGTGTAAGGCATGTCATCTCCAAGTCCAAAAACGATTTTTCGAAATTTGCGAAATGTGCTCCACCCATTCATCCAGCCTGGCGGCTGTTCCGAAGGTGGGTGTTTGGTTGTTGTCGGTTGGTGGGGGGGTTTTATTGATACGGGTTGCCATGTGGTTGGGGCTGGTCCCCATTGTTTGGTGTGGTGGTGTCCGGTGATGCTGGTGATGAGGTTGTAGCGTCTGGTGTTGTTGTGGTCGTAGTATTCGTGGCGGATCATTGGTTGGTGTTGGTGGGTGTGGTCATGTTATGTGTGTTGGTTGCCAGGTGGTTGGTGCGGCGATGTAGTAGTTGTTGTAACCGGGTATGTGGACGTTTTGGTTGTGTTGGTTTTGTACACCGATGAAGTATAACGATTTGGTGGTGTCGACTAGACATGAGACGAGTTTCAGCATGATGACGGTTCCCAAGTTGAAGGGACTTGCAAGTGGCGAAGTTTCATCTTTGACGGCTGTTTCTTCGGTGGTGGGAACTGCACCATACCTTGCGTCTCAGGTCTGCCGTTGTTCGCCAAATACAAATACACTTTAGGTGACATGATGCGTGTGTGATGGATCGTTACTGGCATTGCACAGGTTCCCATGTTGAAGGACAGTAAAAGTTGTCTTCGTCCGGTGGGTTCGGTCCGATCGGACCTGACCACCAGATCAACGTGTGACCGGCGATGTGTGTTTTTGCTGATAACAGTTTCGGTCTGATTGCAGGGAAAACAGAGTTTACTCGCATGGGACCGGCTGCCACGCTCTAGGTGCCATACGTGCAAGATCAGCAGCGCCGACCCACCAACGGATCTTGACTGGGAAACCGTCTGGTCGTCTATCATCGAAATCCATGCCGACGAAAGCGTAGATCGGTGTGTTGGTATCTGTGTGTTTCACGGTAACCGTCCTATGCACCATTGTGTAGGGATTTGAACTATCTGGTATGTGACACCGGGGGCGTGCACTGTTGGTTGGAAGTTGTATTTGATGACATCGACTATCCTGTCGGCGTTGGTGTCCCATGCTGTGGACATTTTGAAATCCGGTGGTTTCATGGCTGCGCTGACCGGTTGAGTTGGTTGATTCCGGCGATTTGCCATGTGGACGGGATGAAGAAACCGTCTGATGATGCGCCGGTTTCGTATCCGCCGTTCCACCATGCGATCCTCTTGTTGTTGTGCGCCGATTTGACTGATATGAGTCTTAGTTCTAGTTGCATGCTGTTGGTTGCCATGCTTTCGGTGCGGGGAACCAAATTGATTTGTCCGGCCATTTGTGCGCTTCACCCCATTGTTTCGGTCCGTTGGTTGCCGGTTCGCGTTTGGAGATGCCGTAGCAGTCCACGAACGTGTAGTGGACGAGTCTCAGTTCGCTGTTGCGGTTATGCACCACTGTGACGGGATCTGAACTGCGTGTTCTCTCGGTTCTGTTATCCATCGGTCCATTTCCCAGCATAAAGTCGATGTAATGTAGATGAGCGCCCATGTGTCGTACAGCAGGTTGTAGCGTTTTTCTAGTCGCACGGTACGCACCACCAGATGTTTGGGATCTTAAACGTTGAAAAGCCTGTGTGTGCCGGTGACAGCAACGTCCGCAAGCAGCGTTCTCTGACTACGTGTAAACCGACGGCCGCCGCGCCGCCGAAACGCGGATCTCGTGCGACTCTTGCGGTTACCACAAATTTGATCATGCTGAAACCAGACACCATGTCGAGGGGATAGGGATGGTACGGTTCCACGTTTTGCCGCTAAAAGCGTCTTCCAACCGGTATGTTAAGAACAGTGCTTCTGCGAACGACGTCAACATCAGGTTCATGGTTCGTATCCGGTTGGCTGCCAAGTCGAAGGGTACTCAAACGTTAGAGTCTTCACCGGCCGTTCGTCGTCTCCTGATGCGCTCACGGTGTGAAAGTAATCAGGGTTGCGGCATACGAGCAGTCCTAGCCGCCGCATTCTCAGATACATTTGATTGGTTCCCACGTTCTAGGAATCTTGAACACTGTGTCTGTGGGGAACGGAAAGTCCGGTGGTGACAGCACTATGCAACGCAGTTGGTGCAGTTCGGTCCAGACCGGATGCCGCGTCGCTTCCAAATACATGCGGACAGTGTACCATACGCTCTGTGCGGCCGTCAAGCGGTATGTGTTCGTTTCAGTGTGTTACGTCGCTTAGAGCGGCTTACAGACGGTCTGAGAGCAATCTACGGTCAAAGCTGAACCACCAGACTGATACCACAAGCGGACTGCCACGCCGAAGGGACCGGCATCACCATACTGCCCGGTGCGAGTTTCCACGACACCACAACACCGTCCAACACCACATGGGACGTCAAAAAGAACAAAGAGTCACCGAACATCATCCACAACGGCCGCTCATCACTCATCGTCACCGTTCCTGATAGTACACAACTCGAAACACGAAGGCAAACCCTGGTGAAACATCACGCAACCATCAAACCGCGGTGAAGCCGACACAATCCGTGTCACACGACCAGGATAATCAGAATCCCACTCCGCCGTGCGCGTAAACACATACGTTTCCACAGGAACAGTTAAACCGTTGAGCACTCAAACCAGCCGTCACCATCAGGATCAGACGCTGGCTGCCAGTTGACCGGGATCTCTGTCCACAAACCAGTGATCGGATGCAACAACACATGTGTGCAATCACCGAGACTAGGTCGTGTCCATCCAAGCTGAGAGTCTTGCCGGTCAACTATAAGCATCGTGCCGACTTTTGCTGCCCGTTCCAAATCAGACATATCCCACCGGTTCCCAACATCTAGGCCACGCCACAATACGACCGGGACTGATCGCTCCGGCGTCGTACATCTCTTCGTTCGTTTCGAACACTATGTTCATCAACCACTCCGAACGAGGATACGGTCTGCCTTTGTTGTCGTAAGCTACTGTCTCGCGACCAGGGTTCAGAACCGGTTCGACTCTCATTGTGCTGGTATCGGCAACTCGTAGCGGTAATCCAAAACACGGTCACACTTGGATGAGTTGCAACTTCCACATAGCGGTTGCAAGTTGTCGATCGAATTGGAGCCACCACGAGAAAGAGGAACCACGTGATCGACGGTCACTTCTGGCTTGTTGCACCGCAAACACTTGTTCCCGTACTTCTCACACAACGCTTTCCACTCTTCAACCGTCCAAGAACCTTCCGCTCCGGCCAAACGCGCCAAACGGGCTTGGACATGTTTGCGACTTTGCTCTGGATGCGCTTGATGATACTTCTTACTGTAAGCTCTGTGACGTTCAGGATCGGCTGCCCACCTGGCTCGTTGTTGAGCATTGATGGTTTCTCGTTTGGCGGCTAACTGTTTACGTCGCTTCTCTTTGGTTTCCGTCCGCTCATAGTTTCGCTTGACCAAATCGTTATGACAACTTTTGCACCGAGCGTAAAGACCGTCAGCCCCGCGAGTGTCTTTATAGAAAGCATCTAGCGGCTTGCTCGCTTTACACTCGGTGCAAACTTTCATGCCGGAATCAAACAGACGTCGTTGGCGCAGTAAAGCTCACCTTCAGCATCAAGAGCCATTCCGCCATACAGCTTCTTCCATTCAATAGACTTGACGGAATCGACGCTGGCTTTCCATTCGGCTTCCGTAATGTTACTGTAGGGCATTTGCCTGTACGCGCCGCCCTCCATGATCGGAAGGAACGACACCGACTTCAACTGGCCTTCGTGTGCAGAAAGTAGAGACGCTATCTGGCTTTTCTCTTCATCCGTGAACGTCAAAGTGACAGAAACCTGATTGTCGGCCCAGTAGCGTTGCAGAAGGATAGCCAGTGAAGCTTTCTCCCATACCGACACGTCGGCTTGCTTACGCACTGACGGTGCTTCTGTCGGGAATTCCACTACGACGCCGTGCTCAGGATCTGAGAACTCCGGTTCGACATGGTATCCGGCTTCACGGAAGAACTCCACGACCGGATCGGCAATAGAGAACCGCATGCGACGGATATGGTGACGGTCACCAGGCATCCAGTGTGCGCCAGGTGTTGCACCGGCAAGAATCGACACGGTACCGGACGGCTTGATAGAAGTCTTCTTGATGGACTCGCGGACACCCAACCATTCGCTGTACTGCTTGTCGCGAGCACATACCGCTTCGTAACCGGCGTTAGTCCAGTTCCTTAGCTCGGTCCAACCGCGTTCCTCAACGAGCTGTGCGACACCGGACATTGAGCAGCCGATACGACGGTTACGTTGCATCACTTCGTTCGTTTCCGGCCAGTGCGTCGGCAGCAACGTCACAGCTTTCGCATAGAGGTACGCTTGCTTCAACGTCTTCTTGTAGTCATCCAAGTTGTCGTGCTTGAACGGGAACGTCTCTACCAGCGTGCAGCATTCGTAGGATTCGAGTGTCTGCTCACCGCAAGGGTTCGTTCCGGCAGCCCGATGGTCGGCGTTCGTCGGTTGGTCAATGAGACGTCCGTGGCTGCGGCACAGATCCATGTACAAGAGGCCGGGTTCGCCGTTCTCTGCTACTCTGTTTTCGATTCCGGAGTAGTCCATGCCGATTTCAGCGAAAATGGAGTTGTTGGAGATGTGTCCCCAACCGTTTTCTCCCATCCGTTCCGGATTCTTGTCGAAACTCTTCAAGTCGAGGAAGTCGGTGTCGGTTGGTGAGCCGAGAGCGATTTCTGCTGAGCGTCGAACGTTTCCTGATACGACACATTTGCCGATGAGGTTCATGATGTCAACGATGTCACTCGACGTGAGAGATGAACCCTCACGGTTTTTGAATAAGTTTCGTAGACTTTCATGTAAACGGATGAGTGGGTCTGGACCAGCAGCGACGCCACCAAAACCCTTGATCGGCTCACCAGCCGGACGGACCAGCGAGTAATCGAACTCAACAGTCGGGCGGTTCTGGAAAAAGTAGGATTCCAACAAAGAAGACACCGACCGGTACCAGCCCTCGCGGTCATCCGTCACCACAACAGTCTTCACTTCCGAAGACGGAGTGTGAACCACCAGCTTGTTAGCACCCTTCGTGTCGAAACCGACGCCAACGCCAAGCATCGACATCTCCATCAGCCGAACAAACGGCAAAGTCGCTTCGTAAGCCGAGTGATTCGACAACTTTTCGGTTGAAACGAACGCACAGTTCTGCAAACTAGACGAATTGCGCTTCCCGTTCACAAATTCTGTGCCCATCATCCACAAACCGCGGCCAGGAGGCGTCCACTTGAAAGAGAACATGCGTTCGAACGCATCCTGAGCAGCTTTTTGAGCCTTGTTCTCATTCCACGGCGTTAAATTCGTCTTACAATGGTCTTTCAAGATCGAATAATAGCCCTCGACCACACGCTGACACGCATCATGCCACCGCTCCTTCGTTCCATCCTCACGACGGCGACTGTACTTCGTCAAAAACGTCAACTCACCAAGCGAATTCCCAGCACCAATATCAAAACCCCACTGCGGCTTCTTCTTAGCGTAAGACTTGACAAAATCGGTCGGCAAATGGAAAGAAAGAAAATCAGACACATGTTCTCCTAGTTGAATCACAAAAACCGCCATTACGGCGGCCAGAACTTACCTTAAAGTTTCGTCAAGCGGAACAACACGATTCAAAACGTGAACTCCACTCACACGTAAAGACTCGCTCCGATCAAGCTCCGATTGAAGCCTAAAAGCACGAATCCGTTCCATCACATGATCATCACACGAACACAGTTCAGGTCGCTGATCATGGACTCTACTCATGCCAACACCATACCACATTTCTACGTCTGACCGCAAGTCACGGCAACCACAAACCGGACGGAACATCTTCTTCGATTGGCTGCGGCAAAACGTCATCCAACATGATTTTTACGGCAGCCATGAACTCAACATTGGCATAATCAGGAACACCCTGGTCATGCAGCTTCGCCAACTCGCCATGCAACCACAAACCGGCCAACAACTTCTCCGGATCATCGTCGCTCATCTGAGCGGCTTCAATAGCTTTCTGTTGCAGAAAGTAGATTCTATCCAGCATATCTCAAAACTCCCAATTCAAATCGACTCGCTGCCAAGCAGCAGGATTGGCAGCAATCCAAGCAGCATGTTTATCCAACCACTCATCGGTCGCAACAGTTCTCGGTAGTGAATCTAACAATCGTGCTTCGTCGCCACGCACCGCAATCGTATGCAACAACAGTTGCGCCAAAGGACCGTGCTGCTTACCTAGATCAAAAATCGATTCAGTCATACCAATTGTATCCACGATGGAACTTGCATCTTTCCCATACACGCCAACAAGTAGCCTGTGCCATACTTGACGTCAACAGGCTGGCGAGTAGCGTGACCATACTCCCACATTCCGTTAGGACCGACAATCAGATAATACGGCAACACCAGAAACAAGTAGTCATCCACTTTGGATCTGTACTGGTGATGCTTGGTCGCCACAGTCCACATCTTAGCACAATAATCTGCCGCTGTCACGCGACACCACTTGCCACACGGACGGCAAACCAACCACGAACCTGTCTTCGAACAGATGCGGAGTGTCGGAATACAGAAAACAGATTTCGTTGCCAATGAAGAAGCAAGCCACAGACATCTCTTCGGACGAGACTCCAAGATTAGGATGCTGAAGCAGATACTCGGCCACGGCCATCAACACACCGGCTGCCAACAAGACGGATAAAAAGAACCGTCAATGGTCAAAGTGCGAAGATCCGTTACCATCAAGGCCGGTCCAACCGGAAAGAAAGAAGCTCGGTGATGATCGGAGTGAAACGTGAACGGAGGATTGTTGCTAGCGCCCGCCAACATGAACGCAACCAAATAAGTCTCAGGACTCAGTATGAGCGGTCCGTATCTCCACATACACACACATCGACATTACTCACTGCCAAATCAAAACGGTTTCCCATTGTCTCGGCTCACCACCGGACTCAAGATACTGCAACAGTCGTTCATCAATCCGCTGCATCATCTCGCTTTTCTGTTTCGCTGTCAAAAGCCCGTTCTGAGCGTAGTAAGCCACCGACAATCTTGATCTGAACTCGTTGAAACTCAACCGTTCCAACGGATCATCTAAGAATTCCAACTGGTTCAACCTGCCAATTCACTGGATAACGGCTGTAGTGAATCTCACACAGCCCTACTTCGTCACGAAACGCCAGAGTATTCGTACCACAGAACAAACACGGCTTGTGGATCACAACATCAGCCATCTCGTACTCTGCACCATACACCAGATCCACTAACATCGCAACCGACTCCCCTGAACGTAGCTGTTGTCTTCTATCGGCAACCGCAGCCACCGATAGAAGACAACGTTACAAGACATCAGAACAATCTACCACACCGCGGCCAATGGCCGATGCCAGAACTGATCCGCAACGACTCAGCACGACGAATCTGTTCCTCGCGAGAGTTCTGATGCGGATACCCAACGCCGCCGACCGAACGCCAAGTCGGCAAACTGAACTGAAGACCACCGTAGAATCCGTTCCCGGTGTTGATGTACCAGTTGCCGCCAGACTCGCACTGAGCCACACGATCCCATCTAGCGGCATTCGGAACTTGAGCATTTTGCACCGCTTGCAAGTAAGCGGCGATACGTGCATACGTCACCACGTTAAACCACGTAGCGACACGAGTAGCGGTAGCTCGGTCAATGTTCGGACCATGAGTGGCATTCCACCACCGCTGCACTTCCACCGCCGTGAACACAAACGTTGGCGCCGGAACCGCTTCCACTACTGTTTCGGTTTGATTTGCTTGACTTGCCGCACCGGCAACTGCCGGAACCCCCAACAAACTGGCTACAAGAACCAGACATAACGAAAATCTTGTGACGTAGCTTCTCATCGTGCTGCTCATGCATGAACTCTTTTCGTAGCTGACATGAACTTACCACTATAGCACGGTAAACGTTCGGAAACAAGCTGGATGAACGTGTTTCTTGTCACACGTAATCAATTTATTGACTCCGAGCGCCGATACTAAACTGATAATCCGACAGAGAGAGAGACGTTGTGGCTATTACTCCGAACACACAAATCGGACCAGACGGACACAGATTCCAGCCTGGTGTAGACTGGCCGATAGAACCGCAAATTGGCGGTGTCGCAGAACAACTAGACGTGCTGGAAGACTCCAACATTCAATGGCACCGGCAGCCAGTCGCTGACATGCTAACCGGAACAGGAATGAAGAACGGTGGTGCCACACTTACCGGTGCAGGGTTCATCATCCCAGCAACATGGGATTACGTCATGGTCGAACTTATCTGGGCCAAGCTCGGCACATACTCCACGCCAGGACCGATCTCGCTCGGAGCGAGACTCACTTGGTATCCAATTGACGAAGGATTCGGTTCGCCGCACTTCGGTGGAGGCAGTACCGGTGGCGTCACCATCGGCACCGACGACGTCATCTCCGGCAAGACCACTGCAACCACAGTCGTAGAAGCAGAAGCGGTAGAAGGAACTCTTCTCACGGTTGACTATGGACGAGTATCTACACTCGGAGCGACCGGTGACCGCGCCACGGCTTTGGCGGCCGCAGATACCGCCACTATCAACGCCGGACAAGCCGGAATGTTTGCCGTGGTGATCTCTCGGCCGATTCCTGTACAAACGGCTGCCGGTACCACTTGGCGTAGAGGTCATACTTGGCGTTAACGGTCTGGTCCGGTGGACTTTTCGGAGTCTACCGGACACCGGACACCAGCCACCGAACATTCCCAAGCCAACGGTATGGTAACGTATCTGTCTTCCCACTCTTCAATACTAACGTAGACGACTGCCCATGAGCGATACATGTAGCGCTCATCGACAAAATCAATCACTTCCGTACCCGTGCCGTTGGCAACGTACGTTCTCACAGCACTTCCCAACAAGACGGCACTCGCATCATGTTCGAAGTGTTGTCCGCCAAAGCAACCGTCTGCCTCCACATACGAAACACAACTTGTTTCTGAACGCTAAATGTTTGAAACACAATCTTCTCGTTGTCGGTCCGGATCATCCAGTGTCGGTTTGCCACACACTAGTCATAGCACACATCGCGCTCAATAGCAACCGGCCATCACTTGCCAAGTCCCTGGCTGCCGAAACGTCTGTGAGTCTCTTTTCCAAGTCAAGTCTTCGACATCGAACCGGAGACACGTCATCATGCCGTCATGGAATCTGATCACCCAACCCTCGCTCCCGAACCAGTCGCCAGCCGGATACGGCCTCATCCGGCGATCTCCCATGCTTTCGGCACAGCATGCATGTCGGTGGAGAAAATTGGCTGTCTAGTCAACATGCCCTTTTGCGTGAGATGGAATTCGTAGCTAGTCATCTTCATTCTCAGATAGCCTGGTATTCCTTCCGAGAACACCAGCTTATCTAATTCAGAAGTCATCTTGGCGTGCACTAAACCACTTCCCAACACTTGAGCATCGGCACTGCACCGGCGTCACGATACGAAGGACCGCCATCCAACTTCTGGAAGAACTCTTCACGACATTCCAACAACCGCATCACGCCGCCAATCGGCACGAATGCAAACCGGATCGCCCAACGGTCATCACTCAACATGAACGTTGTCATCTAACAAATCTCCCACTGTAACGGAACATAGCTGGTGCCAGACACGCGATAAGAAGGGGAACCACTTTTTACATCAAATCCTATACCGTAATGCAGAAATCTCATTGTCGCTCGCCGTCTCGCTCCGTTGCTGTCTCTTTCGTCTTCGTCGTGCACGTAAAACATAATGGCACACTCTCTACTAACAATTCCGTGCCGATTCAACATGCCAAAAGTGTACCACACGCACACACACGACGTCAAGTCTCGACTGACGACAACTTTCTCTCCAACCACTCCGCAGCCGGAACCAACACTTCGCTAGCTGCAACAACAACAGACGGATCAATGTCCCAAACGTCACCAAAGTTGAAATCCAACTCCGACCGTCGATCCGGCAACACCGGCACATACTTCAACTTCGTGCCATACAACCACGGACCAGTTCCCTTCGACCAGCCGTGCCGCCAACCATAACACGGAGCCAACGGCAAACCAAAATGGTGCAACACGCCAAGCAGATCCGTATGCGACAAATCCGCCATCGGAGAATGACGCACCACCCCTTTATTCTCATACGACATCTGACCTTTTGCATGTCCAGTCCAATTATCATCCGCCCAGCGGCGACCAAGAATCAAACCATCCAAACCATTCTCACGGTAAAACTTCTCTTGACCACGATGCACAACCATCTTCTGAAACCGTGCCACCACATTCGAAGCCTTAGAATTCGTAAACCTGCTCTTAGGAAACAGATACTCTTGATGGTCTTGCAGCCAAGCCGCATCATGCTTCGACTTCACAACCTCGAGGGCCCCCAAGTGGTCGGCACGCCACCGGTCCATCGCCGGAAACTCCAGACCAGATATACACAAAACACCTTCGTCCACGCCAGCCAACTCGCAGCACAAACGAAGCACTTGCGAATCCTTGCCACCAGACCAAGCCATCGCAAGCTTGCCTGGTAGTTGCTTAATTCGATCAACGATGATATCAACTTGTTGTTCGGCTCGTTCCACCGGATACTCGGCACGGACAGTCTCCAAAGCGTCCGTCCAATCGGTGTCAGAAGCACGAGATTTAGACACATCGTCAAGCATTAGTTGACACGAGTTCCCACGAGTTCGGCACCATTCTAAAGCCATAACCAGCATTCCACAAACGTTCCCACGACTTCCACGCACCATCACCAAAACGGTAAACACTGCCCAAAGTCGTCATAACCACCAAAGTATAGCACCAAGAGGTTCGTGAAACGAGAACCTCCGAAAAACCAGACGCCTTCTCACAAAACCAACACACAACCCAGGCCAAAAACCACGCCAACCCCCAAAAACATAGCAAGGGTCTGAACTTTCCAAAATTCTCCACAGCGGAACAGGTCAGATCGGA
>OFSE01000279.1_pt1 | contig 16793 bp, 12 predicted proteins | sample 1543261 | NCBI WGS metagenome assembly OFSE01 (sample SAMN07774225, study PRJEB24372) | wastewater metagenome | isolation source: Exp Tend VB 50WW | collected 2016-02 | reverse complement strand
CAAAATAAATCTGTTACCACCTATGAAGTGAAGCGCGGCGACACGTTAAGTAAGGTCGCGAATGCTTACCGAGGCGAGGGTGTTTCTTTAGATCAGATGTTGGTCAGTCTGTATAAAGCCAACCCACAGGCATTTGATCGTAGCAATATGAATCGTCTGAAAGCAGGACAGATTTTATCTATTCCAGATAGTGATAGTAGTCAGAGCATTAGTAAAGGAGAAGCGCGCGCGGTGGTGTTGGCGCATGCTGCCGATTTTAATGCGTACAGAAATAAATTAGCAGCACAAGTTGAAAATGCACCAGCGACCAAATCGACACAAGCGAAACAAACGGCGAGTGGCAATATCACTGCGAAAGTGAATGAAACACCAAGCGCAACTAATGAAGCGGTTGATCGCCTGAAATTATCTAAAGCGGCTGGCGATACTTCAGTTACTTCAGCCAAACCGGGTGCTGGAAAAAATCAAACTGATGAAGATAAAATAGCCAAAGAGAAGGCTATCGCAGAAGCGAATGCACGAGTGAAAGAGCTCGAAAAAAATGTCAGTGATTTACAGAAAATTCTAGAGGTTAAGAATAAAGATCTAGCAAGTAAGCAAGCTGCAGCAGAAACCAAGCCTGCGCCAGTCAGTAAAGAAGCGGTGCCGGCATCTGCCCCCGTAGTAGCGCCGACCAAGCCAGAAGTTGCAGCGAGTGCACCAGCATCTGCGCCAGAAATAGTAGCGAAGCCGCCGGTTAAACGTAAGCCTGTTGCACCGCCACCACCTCCACCAGAGCCAGGAATTTTTGACAGCATTCTTGATATTATCGCGAATAGTGCATATGTCTTGTGGGGGGCAGTTGCAGTCGCATTGATTGCGGTTTTTGGTATTTTTAATAGTCGCCGCAAGAAGAAACTACAACAATTTGACGACAGTATTTTGACTGGCTCAAGTATGAAAGCGAACTCAATGTTCGGTTCTACTGGTGGTCAGAGTGTGGATACCAATAATAGCGTCTTTAATTCCAATTTTGCTCCTTCCGCCAGCCAGTTGGATGCAAATGAAGTAGACCCTGTTGCTGAGGCCGATGTTTATATTGCCTACGGTCGTGATTCACAAGCGGAAGAAATTTTAAAAGAAGCGCTGAGAACGCAGCCGGAGCGGCATGCGGTTCGCGTTAAATTGTTAGAAATTTATCATAGCCGTAAAGATCCTCGTTCATTTGAGCGTTTAGCAAGTGAATTGTATGGTATGACCAATGGCGTCGGCGAAGAATGGAGCCAGGCTGCTTCGATGGGATTGGCACTAGAACCTGCCAATCCACTATATGCAGGAGGAAAACCGCTGGCAAATACCGGCGAACATGGCGGCTTAGGTGCCACCACTCAGCCACTGGATGATCTTGATTCAGAATCGTTATTGGATGGCGCATTGTCCGAAGACATGTTGGATTCGATTAGCATTATTGATACAGCAGCGGCATTGGACGACGAGCCAGTGGTATCTGAATCGGAAATGAAGGCGGACCCGATTGCGCAGAAACATGAAGCCGAAGTTGAGACTTTTGATATAGGTTCGCTGGATTTTGATCTGGGTACGCCAGACATAGAAACAAGCACTACAGTCGCACCAAGCACTCCAGCAGTTGCTGAAATTGAGCCGCCAATGTTGCCAGTTGAAGAGACATCATCGGGATTGGTAGACGAGTCGGCTGTGACCGTGAACGATGCCAATGACATTGATTTCAATTCGATTGATTTTGACTTGGGTGATGCAGCAGTTCATCTGGATGAAGATAAGACAGGCGCTAGTGAAACTGATGTACCACTGGTCGAGCCAGCAATGCCAGCCATGCTGCAAGATGCAAACCATTTGCCTGCCATGGATTTTACGTCAGAACATGCGCAGCACGAAGAGCAGCAGTCAGAAGCGAGCGAAGAGCTGGCAATCGATTTGACGCTGCCAGAAGAGCCAATGCCAATGGCACAAGAAAGTGCAAACAGCGCTGAAAGCGCGGATCATGAAGCGGAACATGAGTTGGGTGATTTAGATATGGGCTTGCAAGATGCCAGCGCTGAGACGCAGCACGAGGCGAAGCAGTCCGATGCTTTGGCGTCCAATTTTGATTTTGATTTATCAGGAATCGATCTGGATCTAGATAGTCCAGCGACAGATACGGCATCGCAGGAAGTTGGTAAGTCGGAGGAGACGCCAGCCTTTAATGCTGAAATGGCGACCAAGCTTGATTTGGCGGTGGCTTACCACGAAATTGGCGACAAAGAAGGTGCTCGTGAGTTGCTGGATGAAGTAGTGAAAGGCGGTACCGCAGATCAAATCGAGCGAGCCCGTAACATGTTGGCGCAATTGGCGTAAATAGTTCGTTTATAAAAAAACGGGCGCTGCGATATGTGGGCGCCCGTTTTTCATTTTAAGTAAAGATAGCAATGCAATGGTGATGAAGCGAATCGTGTTGGGGGTGGAATATGACGGAGCCGGTTGGCAGGGCTGGCAAACTCAGCCGCACGGATTAACGATACAAGACCAACTGGAAGCCGCATTGGAAAAGTTCGCCAAATTGACGCTTAATACCCATTGCGCAGGAAGAACAGATGCCGGTGTACATGCGCTGGAGCAAGTTGTTCATTTTGATACCGATTTGGAGCGGCCAGCCTATTCTTGGGTCAATGGTGTAAACGCTTTTTTGCCAGATTCAATCGCTGTGCGCTGGGCTAAAGAAATTCATATCGCTGATTATTCGGCGCTAGATAATTTTCACGCAAGATTTAGTGCTTTTTCACGTACCTATCATTACGTCATCCATAATTCACCAGTGCGTTCGCCAATCTGGTCGGCGCGTGCAGGCTGGGTATTTCGGCCATTAGATGTGCTCAGTATGCAGGCGGCTGCCAATCAATTGCTTGGTGAGCACGATTTCACTGTCTTTCGCGCAGCAGGTTGTCAGGCAAAATCCCCAATTAAGCACATGTATGACGTGCAAATCAGGCAGCAGGGCGAACTGATTATCTGTAGCTTTCGTGCCAACGCGTTTTTACATCATATGGTACGTAATATGGTCGGCGCATTGATATTTGTTGGCGTGGGGCGCAGAGAAGTGGCTTGGATTGCTGAACTGATGGCAAGTCGTGATCGTAGCCTTGCCGCGCCTACTTTTGCACCCGATGGCTTGTATCTAGCGAAAATTGGCTACGATAAAAAATGGGATTTACCGCAAGGAAATGAATTTCAGCTTCTCGGATTTAATTTTGAGCATCTTTAAGCGTTTGATGATGGCTTCAAATCTCTCCAATTTTATATTTATATTAAGTAAATAATCTGTGCCAATTCGCTCGGCTCAAGGCGCGAGTTAATTGATTTCTATCGCATCCAGCGCTAAATCCGGTAAAATGGCGCTTTGCATAACCCACATTTAGGCGCTCGCCTGGGCATTGCCCGGACTTGAGCGCCTTTTTCGTAATCGGTATTTCTTCCCAATGAACAATATTCGTAATTTTTCGATCATCGCCCACATCGATCACGGTAAATCAACCTTGGCTGACCGCATCATTCAATTGTGTGGTGGCTTGAGTGATCGTGAGATGGAAGCACAAGTACTAGACTCAATGGATATCGAACGTGAACGCGGTATCACGATCAAAGCACAAACAGCGGCACTTAATTACAAAGCGCGTGACGGGCAGATTTATAACTTGAACTTGATCGATACACCAGGTCACGTCGATTTTAGCTATGAAGTCAGCCGTTCTTTGTCGGCCTGCGAGGGGGCACTATTGGTGGTTGATGCGTCGCAAGGGGTTGAGGCGCAGACCGTTGCAAACTGCTACACCGCAATCGAATTAGGCGTAGAGGTTGTACCGGTTTTGAATAAAATCGATCTACCGTCAGCCGACCCTGATAATGCTTGTAAAGAAATTGAAGAAGTGATTGGCATCGACGCCTCCGAAGCCGTGCATTGCTCAGCCAAAACTGGCTTGGGAGTAGAAGATGTGCTGGAGTCGCTGATTGTCAAGGTGCCGCCACCAAAAGGTGATCCAGATGCGCCATTGCAGGCTTTGATCGTTGATTCATGGTTTGATAACTATGTCGGCGTGGTCATGCTGGTGCGTATTATGAACGGTACTTTACGACCAAAAGACAAAATTTTGTTGATGGCAACGGGCGCTCAGCATTTGGTAGAAAGTGTTGGCGTGTTCACACCGAAGTCGTTATCAAGACCAAGCCTGTCTGCTGGGCAAGTCGGCTTCATCATCGCGGGTATCAAGGAACTAAAGGCCGCGAAGGTGGGCGATACCGTCACTCTCGCATCCAAGCCAGCAACTGAACCATTGCCAGGCTTCAAAGAAGTGCAGCCGCAGGTTTTTGCAGGTTTATTTCCCGTTGAAGCAAACCAGTATGACGCCTTGCGTGATTCCCTAGAGAAGTTAAAGCTTAATGATGCTGCGCTCATGTATGAGCCAGAAGTATCGCAGGCGCTGGGTTTTGGCTTTCGCTGTGGCTTTTTAGGTTTATTGCACATGGAAATCGTGCAAGAACGCCTAGAGCGCGAATTTGATATGGATTTGATTACCACTGCGCCGACCGTAGTGTACGAAGTAGTCATGGCGGATGGCACGGTTTTGATGGTAGATAATCCATCAAAAATGCCAGACCCATCAAAAATCGAAGAAATTCGTGAACCGATTGTGACTGTTAATCTGTATATGCCGCAAGAATATGTCGGTTCAGTGATTACGCTTTGTACGTCCAAGCGTGGCGTGCAGATGGACATGAATTATCACGGTCGTCAGGTAAAGTTGACCTATGAAATCCCGATGGCTGAGATTGTATTGGATTTTTTTGATAGACTAAAGTCAACTTCACGCGGTTATGCGTCGATGGATTATGAATTTAAGGAATATCGTGCTGCGGATGTGGTGAAGGTCGATATGCTGATTAATAGCGAAAAGGTCGATGCCTTAGCCATTATTGTGCATCGAGCCAATAGTCAGTTTAGAGGACGTGCTGTTGCCGCTAAAATGCGTGAGTTGATTCCTCGTCAGATGTTTGACGTGGCAATTCAGGCGGCCATCGGTGCTAACATCATTTCACGCGAAAATGTGAAGGCACTGCGTAAAAACGTTTTGGCAAAATGTTATGGTGGTGATATTAGCCGGAAGAGAAAGTTACTTGAGAAGCAAAAAGCTGGTAAAAAACGTATGAAACAGGTTGGCTCGGTAGAGATTCCTCAAGAAGCCTTTTTAGCTATTTTACAAGTAGAAGATAAATGAATTTTCAAACAATTTTAGGTAATTTTGCGGTCATTTTATTTGTTTTAACCGTCGTGACAGGCGCAATCTGGTTTCTAGATATATTTTATCTGGCCAAGCGCAGGCGTCAGATGGCGCAACAGGCTCTGGCAGAGTTTGATGCGCGTGAAGCTAAATTCTTAAAAGATGGCATCAAAACAGAGGCCGGCGCTCGTCAGCAACTAGAGCAAAAACTATTGCGTCAGCCTGTATGGATTGAATACTCAGGCAGTTTCTTTCCCGTCATTGCGATGGTATTTTTCTTGCGCTCATTTTTATACGAACCCTTCAAAATCCCATCTGGTTCATGTTGCCGACCTTGTTTGTAGGCGATTTGATTTTGGTGAATAAATACACCTACGGTATTCGTTTGCCGATCATCAATAAAAAAGTGATTGAGATCAATCAACCGCAGCGAGGTGATGTGATGGTGTTTCGATACCCAGAAAACCCCTCTCTGGATTACATTAAACGGGTGGTCGGTGTGCCGGGTGACAAAATTGAATATAAAAATAAGCGTTTAACCATCAACGGCAAAGCATTAAGCTATGAAAATAGCCCTGATTTTTTACAAGAAGGGGATAGCTTGCAGTATTTAAATCAATTTCAGGAAAATTTGACTGGCGTGCAACATCAGATTTTAAATGATGAGCAAAGGCCGATGTATGTGCAAGGCCCGCATCAGTTTCCGAATCGGAATTTGTGCGAGTATGACGAGCAAGGATTTACTTGCACGGTGCCTGCCGGACAGTATTTCATGATGGGTGATAACCGTGATAACAGCGAAGATAGTCGTTATTGGGGTTTTGTGCCAGACGCAAATATTGTAGGTAAAGCGTTTTTTATCTGGATGAATTTTGCTCATCCAAGTCGTATCGGCAGCTTTCGATAATTTGGGAGGTAACACTCATGCACGAGATAGTCAACGGTCTAGGTCAGCATCAGCGTAATCGTCGCTTAACACATCAGACAGGTTTGTCATTGATTGGCTTGATCTTCGTTTTGGGGATTGTTGCGTTGATTGCCATGCTTGGTATTAAAGTGGTACCTACCGTAGTTGAGTATCTCAACGTGAAAAAAGCCATTCAAGCCTCAAAACAGGCGGGACCAGCGCCAGCTGACATCAAAAGAGCGTTTGATCGGCAAGCTGATGTCGGCTATATCGATGCGGTGACCAGTCGGGATTTAGTGATTACCCGCAACGGTGAAGATGTGGATGTTAGCTTTGCTTATGTGAAAAAAATTCCTTTGGTGGGTCCTGCTAGTTTACTGCTGGAGTATGAAGGAACCACCGCCAAAAGCGGCGTAGTTGCGAAGAAACCAGAATGAGCTTATGCGCTTATGAATGAACCTTTATTACAAAAGAAGTTGGGATATCAGTTCAATAACATTGAATTGCTGCGCCTTGCGTTAACACATCGTAGTCACAGCATGGTGCATAACGAGCGCTTGGAATTTTTAGGTGATTCGGTTTTAAATTGCACGATTGCATCACTGTTGTTCGAGATGTTTTCTGAAATTGACGAAGGTGATCTTTCGCGGGTGCGAGCGAATTTGGTGAAACAGCAATCTTTGTATGAAGTAGCACAGCGGCTTGAGCTTTCCCAGTTTTTGCGTTTAGGTGAAGGTGAACTCAAATCAGGTGGATTTCGCCGTCCCTCCATTTTGGCTGATACCTTGGAAGCGTTGTTTGGCGCAATTTTTCTCGATTCTGGATTCGATGCGGCAAAAGAAGTGATTAAAAATTTGTATCTGCCAGTGCTGCGCGTGGTTGATCCTAAAACATTAGGGAAAGATGCTAAAACATTGCTGCAAGAATTTTTGCAAAGTAAAAAAATCGCCTTACCGCAGTACAATGTTGTGGCGACACATGGCGCTGCGCATAACCAAGAATTTGAAATCGAATGCTTGGTTCCTAAATTAGATATTAAAGTATTTGGCACCGGCGGCAGCCGCCGGGCAGGTGAGCAAGCCGCCGCGAAATTAGCGCTGGAAACTTCGATTAGCTTATTAGCGAAAACACCTGCTGCGCGTAAAAATAAATCTAGAACAACGCAATTGAAATTAGCTGGTATTGCCACGGTTCAAGATGCCAGTGGCGCAGTTGGTGGTGACGACGAACATAAAAAGGTGACCAAGCCCGCTGCCTCATCGACAGCACCGGCAACAGGTTCAACCGCAACAAAAACAGAGCATCAAGGGCAAGCCGAATTAACCGGGCTTTCGCCGACTCTTTCACCTAATAATCCCCAACCGAAAACTGCATGACAGACTCCATAGACAGCGCAAGCTTTCGCTGCGGTTATATCGCCATCGTCGGGCGTCCCAACGTCGGCAAATCGACCTTGATGAACACCTTGATTGGTGCCAAAGTTAGTATCACCTCAAGAAAAGCACAAACCACCCGCCATCGTATTACCGGTATCCAAACCAAAGACAATACGCAATATGTGTATGTCGATACCCCAGGTTTTCAAACCCGGCACGCCAATCCACTTAACCGCACGCTGAATCGTACTGTCACTAATACACTCACCGCCGCCGATGTTATTTTGATGTTAATCGAAGCCGGCACATTTGGCGCGGCAGATCAACAGGTGATTGATTTATTACCAAAAAATGTACCGGTTATTTTGGTCATCAATAAATCAGATCGCGTGAAAGACAAAGCCATCATGATGCCATTTGCGCAGCGTGTGATGGGCTTGTTTCCTTTTGCGGCTGTGGTGCCGGTGTCGGCCACTCAAAAATTTCAGTTGGATAATTTAGAAGGTGAAATTAAAAAATACTTGCCGCTCAATCCACCGATTTTTGATGCCGAAGATATTACAGACCGCAGCGAAAAATTTCTCGCAGCAGAAATCGTGCGAGAAAAATTATTCCGGTTTGTGGGCGATGAATTGCCTTACACCAGTACAGTCTTGATTGAAAAATTCGAGCAAGAGGGTAATCTGCGACGTATTTTTGTCGCCATTTTGGTCGATCGCGACGGACACAAATCGATGGTGATCGGCAATAAAGGCGCACGTCTGAAAGATATCTCAACGCAATCGCGGCAAGACATGGAAAAACTGTTTGGCGGCCCAGTGTATTTGGAAATTTGGGTCAAAGTGAAATCCGGTTGGGCTGATAACGAAGCCGGTTTGCGTGCTTACGGTTACGAATAAAACAGGCAATGGCAACCGCAGCAAATCACGAGCTTGGTATTGCTGATTCTTTGGAAGAAATCGCCTATACCATGACGGCACCGGTATTGCCGAGTGTCGCACAACGGCTTGAGCATGGCAATGGAATACGCAGTGCAGTGCAGATCGATCACATTGATAATCTAGCCAAGCGACGCGTTAAAGCAGCGCGTGTCTTGCAGCAGCCGGCCTTGGTATTACACTCTTATCCTTACAAAGAAACCAGCCTGATCATTGAAATATTTAGCCGCGAGTATGGTCGGCTAGGGCTGGTCGCCAAAGGCGCAAAGCGCCCCCATTCTGCCTTACGTGGTGTATTGCAAACCTTTCAGCCATTGAATCTAGGATGGGCTGGTAAATCCGAATTTCCTACTTTGACTGCGGCTGAATGGGTGGGTGGCATGTTACCGCTAGAAAAATCTGCTTTGTTGTGCGGTTTTTATTTAAATGAATTATTGATGAAATTTCTGGTGCGCAACGAAGCTCATCCTAAATTATTTGATCACTATGTCGCCACGCTGAATCAGTTAGCCCACGGCGAATCCGCACCGATTGCCTTGCGCAAATTTGAAGTAGTATTGTTGCGCGAATCGGGTTTGCTGGGCGACCTCACCTATTGCCATCGCAGTAAAAATAAAGTGCAGGCAGACGGTTTATATGTGCTTGATCCAGAGCATGGTGTGTATCTGGCAGATGAATATGCCGTTTCGACTAAAATCGCCGGAAAAACTTTGCTTGATATGCATGACGCCAACTACCAAGACAGTACAACCCAAGTACAAAGCAAGCTATTGATGCGACAATTATTGCGCCATCATTTGCACGGCGCTACTCTCAATACCCGACAAATTTTGATCGATTTACACAAACTATGAATTTTCATCAGCAAACCCAAATGATCGAACTTGGCGTGAATATCGATCATGTTGCCACATTGCGTAACGCCAGAGGCACCTTCTATCCAGACCCCTTGCAAGCCGCCTTGATGGCCGAAGAAGCCGGTGCTGATTGCATAACCCTGCATCTGCGCGAAGACCGTCGGCATATTAAAGATCAAGACGTCGAGCGGATACGCCCGCGCCTGATTACGCGCATGAATCTGGAAGCGGCTGTGACGACTGAGATGATCGATTTTGCCTGCCGCATCAAACCGCAAGATGTTTGTCTGGTGCCAGAAAAAAGAGAAGAAGTCACCACCGAAGGCGGGCTAGATGTGGTGCAATATTTCACACAAGTGCAACAAGCCGTACAGCAATTACATGGCGAAGGAATCCGAGTCAGTCTGTTTATCGATGCTGATGCGGCGCAGATTCAAGCCGCCGCAGAGAGCGGTGCCGAAGTCATCGAAATTCACACTGGCCGTTATGCAGAGTTAATCGACGAGAGCGCGCAGGAAATCGAATTGCTGCGCATTCGGGAAGGTGTAATGGTCGGCAAGCGGCACGGTTTAAAAGTCAATGCTGGGCACGGCTTGCATTACACCAATGTGCAAAAAATCGCGGCGATTCAAGATATCAGCGAACTTAATATCGGCCACGCAATCGTTGCGCAAGCGGTCTTTGTTGGTTGGCAAAAAGCGGTCAGCGAGATGAAAGCTATTATGGTGCAAGCGAGGTTGGCAGCAAAATGATTGCGGGAGTAGGCACCGATATCGTACAAATTGCGCGCATCAAAGCTTCTTGGTCGCGCAACGGCGCGGCGTTTGCGCAAAAAATTTTAGGTGCCGACGAATACCACGAATTTCAGCAACGTAGCGCCAAAAGTGAAGAGCGTGGCCTGCGTTATTTGGCTAGCCGTTTCGCCGCCAAAGAAGCATTCTCCAAAGCGATGGGTTGCGGTTTTCGTGCGCCGATGTCATGGCATGGTTTGCAGATACTTAACGACGATCAAGGTAAGCCAGTGATTCAATTGGCGCAACATCTGCATGTGTGGATGGCCGAGCGCCAATTGCAAGCGCAAATTTCACTTTCTGATGAGCTTGATTACGCGCTGGCTTTTGTTATTTTTGAGCGTGCTTGATACAAATGATGAACTCAAAAGCTAATACCGAAGCGCGCGCCCAAGTGCTTGATACCGTCAGTAAGCTGCCGAATCTACCTGGCGTGTATCGCTATTTTGATGTTGATGATTCGGTGTTATATGTTGGTAAGGCACGCGATTTAAAAAAACGGGTATCGAGTTACTTTCAGAAAAATCTAAGCAGCCCACGTATCGCCATGATGGTGGAAAAAATCGTGCGGCTAGAAACCACGGTGACGCGTAGCGAAGCTGAAGCGCTGATTCTGGAGAACAATCTCATTAAAGCACTCAAGCCGCGTTACAACATTCTGTTTCGCGACGATAAATCTTATCCGTATTTAAAGATCACCAATGAAGCAACGCCGCGCATGATGTATTACCGCGGTAGCGTCGATAAAAAGCACCAATATTTTGGTCCATTCCCCTCTGCGTGGGCGGTGAAAGAATCGATGCAGTTGTTGCAGAAAATTTTTTTATTACGCAGTTGCGAAGACAGCGTTTTTGCCAATCGTACTAGACCCTGTTTGCTGCATCAGATTCATCGCTGTAGCGCGCCTTGCGTGGGCGTGATCGCCGCTGATGATTACATGACCGATGTCGATAATGCCGGCAAGTTTTTGCGCGGGCGACAGTCTGAAGTGATGCAAAATCTGGAAACCAAAATGCTGGCTTTTTCTGAGCAATTGCAATTTGAAAAAGCCGCCATCGTGCGCGACCAGATGTCGGCCTTATCGAAAATTTTGCATCAGCAAACCATGGAAACCACCAGCGAAAGCGATATCGATATTATTGCCGTGGTGGTGGAGGGCGGGCGCGCTTGCGTCAATCTGGCGATGGTGCGTGGTGGGCGTCATTTGGGCGACCGTGCATATTTCCCCAATCATGTGGAAGACGCGCAATTGGTCGCAGAAAATCAAATTGAAGTTGAGGTGCTGTCGGCCTTTTTAGCGCAACACTACGCTGATCAGTTCATTCCTCAGCAAATCATTCTCAACATCGAATTTGATGCACCGGATTTAATGGTGGCATTGATGGCGCAGTGCGGGCATCGGATTCATCTAGTGTTTCAACCGCAGGAGCAACGCCGTGCCTGGTTGGAGATGGCGGTGAAAGGTGCGCAATTAGCGCTAGCGCGTCGCCTGTCTGAGCAAGGTTCACAACAAGCGCGCACCAGAGCCTTGGTCAGTGTGCTGGAATTGGATATTGAAGACATCGATCAACTACGCGTTGAATGTTTCGATATCAGTCATACCCAAGGTGAGGCAACCCAGGCATCCTGTGTCGTGTTTCATCATCATCAAATGCAAAACGGCGAGTATCGACGATTCAATATCAACGACATCACAGCGGGCGACGATTACGCTGCCATGCGCCAAGTTTTGTTGCGCCGTTACGAAAAGTTGGCCGCTGCCGAACCAGAATCAGCAACAACGATAAGCACCAGCACGGTCGAAGACGGCACACAAAAAACCGCAGCACCAATTGAGCGGGTGATGCCTGATGTTGTGCTGATTGACGGCGGTAAAGGACAAGTCGAAATCGCGCGTCAAGTGTTTGCCGAGTTGGGCTTAGATATTAGTTTGATCGTCGGTGTCGCCAAAGGGGAAGGGCGCAAAGTTGGTTTAGAAACCTTGGTTTTTGTCGATGGACGCGCCGCCAAAGAGCTAGGCAAAGAGTCAGCCGCCTTGATGCTGATCGCCCAAATCCGCGATGAGGCACATCGCTTCGCCATCACCGGCATGCGTGCCAAACGCGCAAAGACGCGCCAGGTATCCAAGCTTGAAGAGATCGAAGGCATCGGCCCCAAACGGCGTCAACGTCTGCTGATTCGGTTTGGTGGCTTAAAAGGCGTGGAAGACGCCAGTGTCGCCGATTTGATGGCGGTCGATGGCATTTCCAGACAATTAGCCGAAGAAATATATAAACGTATGCGTTGACGCTGCTCTGCTATCGCAGGCATAGTGTGGCTCTGCCGAATTTTTTGTATGGCAATTGCATGTTTCGTGAGCGTGGTGTTTAAGCGGATATCGTTAACAGATTGATGGAATTTATGATACTGGTATCTGTATATAAATGATACGTCCGTATTTTGTGCGGGAAGTGTGCTGTTTTTAACGATACTCCCTATTTTTTGATAAAAATTATAAAACAAAAGCAGCAAATATCCACTCCAATAACCACAACGCTGTTTGATTCAAAGAATAAAATGCCTTTCAATTTCCCGATTTTACTAACCTGGTTACGTGTTGCCTTGATTCCCTTGGTGGTTGGCGTGTTTTATTTACCGCACACCTGGCTTAGCCCGTTTCAGCAAGGGCTGGCTTCCACCATCATTTTCATCATCGCCGCAGTGACTGATTGGTTTGATGGTTTTCTGGCGCGCCGCTGGAATCAAACCTCATCCTTTGGCGCCTTCCTCGATCCGGTCGCCGATAAGCTCATGGTGGCAGGGGCTTTATTGGTCTTGGTTGAGTTGGGTCGCGTCAATGCAGTGGTCGCCTTCATCATCATTGGCCGTGAAATTACAATCTCTGCCTTGCGTGAATGGATGGCGCAAATCGGCGCATCAAAATCAGTGGCGGTTAGCTCATTAGGTAAAATCAAAACCACCGCGCAAATGGTGGCGATACCCATGCTCTTGTTTTATGGGAAATTATTCAACATGATCGACACTGCATATTGGGGACAATGGTTTTTATCAATCGCCGCCGTGCTGACAGTTTGGTCAATGCTCTACTATTTACGTCGTGCCTGGCCACTGATCAAAGAAAAAAATCTCGAATGAAATTCAAATTACGAGAGGAAACTCTTGACAGAAAGTATGCCTGTTATATAATGTGCGGCTACTGTGAATGCGGGAGTAGCTCAGTTGGTAGAGCGCAACCTTGCCAAGGTTGAGGTCGAGAGTTCGAGACTCTTCTCCCGCTCCAAGTTGCGAAGGGAAGCGACGCTTCCCTTTTTTGTTAGAGTAAGAAGTACCGCGTTTTAATCAATATTTTGTCTTTATAAAAAACAAGAGTCGGTTAAAATAGCAACCCTTGGCGGGGTAGCAAAGTGGTTATGCAGCGGCCTGCAAAGCCGTTTACGGGGGTTCGATTCCCTTCTCCGCCTCCAGATTTACGACATGAAAAATGTCGAACAGATCAAACCCTGGCGCATCAAGCGTCAGACATTGGTAGCGTGCCCGAGTGGTGAAATTGGTAGACACATCGGACTTAAAATCCGCCGCTTTCCGTAAAAGGGGCGTGCCGGTTCAATTCCGGCCTCGGGCACCATTTTTATGTTTTAAGTAGTTCAAAGAAGTCCAATAACCCGCCTTACTCACTATGAGAACGCGGGTTTTTTGTTGCTTAGCGGTTTTTAACGCTCACTTAAATCCTGCGAACTGAGGTGGGTGATTGGGGGAATCTCCTACCCCGACCAACCGCGTTTTAAGTTCCGCTAGTGTTATTGGCTAACAGAGATTTTAGTTCGTATATGGCTTCTAATGCTTGTTTCGGCGTTAGGCTATCAGGATCTAGGGTTTCGATAGACGTTAAAAGCGTCATCAATTTTGGATCAATTTCTTGCGTGACTGACTGTTCTTCGTTGGCCGACTCAGGCGCTGAATGGAGCGCGAAGAGATCGAGTTGCGCCGTGCTTTGTTTTGAGTGCGCTTCGAGCTCGGTTAAGTGCTTGCGTGCTGCCTTGATCACTTGTTGCGGGATGCCTGCGAGTTGGGCGACTTGTAAGCCGTAGCTCTGCGACGCCGGCCCTTCATTGACTGCGTGTAGGAAAACGATGTGTTCTTTATGCTCCACCGCACTGAGGTGCACATTTTTTGCCGTGCTATGTAAGTCGGGCAGTTGCGTCAATTCAAAGTAATGCGTCGCGAACAGGGTAAAACTCTTGGAGCTTGCGATCAAATGCCGAGCGATTGCCCAGGCTAATGCAAGGCCGTCAAATGTTGAAGTACCACGCCCAACTTCGTCCATTAATACGAGCGAGTGCTCTGTCGCGTTGTGCAAAATTGCTGCAGACTCAGTCATTTCCACCATGAAGGTAGAGCGTCCTCCGGCAAGATCATCGGCGGCACCTATGCGGGTGAAAATACGATCAATTGGGCCGATTGTCGCTTGTGCGGCGGGGACGTAGCTCCCAACATAGGCCAAGAGCGCTATAAGCGCAACTTGCCGCATATAGGTCGATTTGCCGCCCATGTTGGGACCAGTAATGAGTAGAAGTTTTTTCTCGTCAGAGAGGTCGCAATCATTCGCGATGAAACGTTCAATCTGATTTTCAACGACTGGGTGGCGTCCTTGTTGAATTTGAAGCACCGCTTCCTCGCTTAAACATGGTGCACACCAATTATTTTTTGCCGCATGTTCGGCAAGACTGACCAATGTGTCGAGTTGGGCGAGGGCATGGGCGATTTTTTGTAGTGTGCTGATAAAAGGTAAGCAGTCATTAATCAGAGTCTCGTACAAGACCTTTTCTCTCAATAGAGCGCGCTCTTGTGCCGATAGCGCTTTGTCTTCAAATGCCTTTAACTCGGGCGTGATGTAACGCTCGGCATTTTTAAGTGTTTGACGACGGCGATAATTCTCCGGCACTTTGTCAGTTTGGCCATGTGTCACCTCAATGTAAAAGCCGTGCACTTTGTTGTACTCGACGCGCAGGTTAGCAATGCCTGTGCGGGCTCTTTCGGCGATCTCCAAATCGATCAAAAATTGCCCCGCGTTTTCTGATAAGGCACGTAACTCATCTAATACGGCGTCAAAACCGTTTGCAATGACACCGCCATCTCTGATCATATTTGATGGTTGCAACATCAAGCCACGCTCTAACAATTCGAGGCAATCGCTGGGCGTGGCAAGGTCTTGCAAAATGTCCGTTAAAAGACTGGTTTGGTTATCCGCAGTGCATAGGGCGACATAGGAACGTATGGTAGGTAGATGTTGCAAGCCATCTCGTAAGCCAGCCAAATCTCGTGGTCGTGCGGACAGCAGGGCAATACGCGTGGTAATGCGTTCAATATCAGGAATCGCCGTTAACGTGGTTGACAAACCCGCCACTGAATCAGCTCGTTGTATTGCATTAATAGCGTGATGGCGCGCGCGCGCAATGCCTTGGTCGCGTTTGGCGTGGTGCAACCAATGGCGCAACATGCGTGAACCCATGGCCGTGCGACAGTGGTCAAGCAGTGAAAATAACGTGGGTGACTCTTGCCCGCGTAAGGTTTCGGTTAGCTCAAGGTTGCGTCGGGTTGCGCTGTCTAAGCCGATGTTTTCGTTTTCGTCTTCGACTTGCAGTCGATTTACATGACGCAAACCTCGACCTTGGGTGGATTCAGCATAACGTAGCAAGGCACCCGCCGCGCCCAATGCGGCGTTCATTTGCTCGGCACCGAACGCCTCTAAGCTGGCAACGCCCAGTTGATCTTGCAGCAGTTTGTGACCTTGTTTGAGGTCAAAGTGCCAATCGGGCACGATCGATAATTTACCCGGAAGGCTGAGCTGCTCATGATCAATCAAATTCGCACCAGCGGAGATCAATACTTCTGCGGGTGAAATACGTTCTAACTCTTGCAGTAATTTTTGCTGCACATCTTTTGTGTCGACATGGAGTTCCATGAGCTTTAACCCACCGCTTGCCAAAGATAACCAAGCAAGGCCGATTTGTACTGATTTACGCTGCTCATGTAAAACCACGGCGAGGAGTGGTCGCTCCGATTTCTCGGGCAGTAGCTCTGTATCGGTCAAGGTACCGGGTGTAACAACGCGCATTACCTTGCGTTCAACCGGGCCTTTACTGGTCGCAGGGTCGCCAATTTGTTCGCAAATTGCGGCGGACTCGCCGATTTTGACAAGCTTAGCGAGATAGGGTTCGAGTGAATGAAATGGCACACCAGCCATCTTGATCGGTGCGCCATTGGAGGTGCCGCGCTGGGTTAGTGTGATGCCCAAAAGGCGCGACACTTTTTCTGCGTCGTCGAAGAAAACTTCGTAGAAATCGCCCATGCGATAAAACAGCAGCGTGTCCGGGTGGTCGGCTTTGATGCGCAGGTATTGCTGCATCATGGGGGTGTGGTTGTTTTCAGTGCTTGCCATGTTTTTTAACTTATTTTTATGACGTCAAACTAGTTCGACCTATGCATTGTGCAGTCTAAGATTTTATACATTGGGCGAGAAAACCAATAAAAACTTCAACTCTTTTTGGTTTGCGTTTGCCTACGCTCGCTCGTATAAAGTGCCTGCACCTTACCATAGGCAACAAAAGCCTGAAAGCGCAAATACCTGATGGGTATCTCTGATTCAGATCGGAA
>OFSE01000276.1_pt1 | contig 16908 bp, 17 predicted proteins | sample 1543261 | NCBI WGS metagenome assembly OFSE01 (sample SAMN07774225, study PRJEB24372) | wastewater metagenome | isolation source: Exp Tend VB 50WW | collected 2016-02 | reverse complement strand
AAAGAAATCAATCACGATGCAAACAGGCAAGCGAGAAATCTTGCAGAACCTGTGGGCAAATGATGAGCGTGTCACGCCGTGGAAAAATACTGGCTTGGGTGTCGTGCAAGCGTTCACCACTTACAACCAGCATTTCGCAGGCACTGATGCGAAGCGTGTGGGGCGCAACTACAACAAGTTGGTGAACGGTCAGCAGGCAACCGAAGATGCGCTCGTGCTCGCACGATTGAAAGAATTGACACTGGTTTAATCCCCTTCAACCAGCGTCAGATTGAATCCCCATCAGGTAAAACTGGTGGGGATTCTTTCATTTATGGAAAAGTTGTGTAATGTCCTGCCGAACTAGTAACTTGATGAGTGACTCAAAGGAGGGTCTTATGAAAACAGAAATTAAAATGTGTCCAACATGTTCAGAACCAATACCGAATCGTGAACACGCTGGAAAGTATTGTGGGGCAATTTCTCGCAAAGATAATGTCACCGAGATTTGCAGTGCGTGTGGCACTGCTGAAGCGATGGCAGATTATTTTCCTTGGAGCGATGACACTAAAGAACAAATTGAAGCGATTGAAAAGTCAATCGCTGTGGGAAATGCAAATCTCAATGAAATTGAAAATCAAATAATCATCAACAGAACCAATGGCAACACATCGCTTGCCTTGATGCTGGATGCACGAGCAGATTCAATCTTGAAGGGCATCTTTGCTTTGAGATTGCGCCTACAAAAATTGCAATAACAAATTAAGTCACCAAGTCCCCAGCATCACCCCCCGATGCTGGGGATTTTGGCGTTTATAGAAGTGTTGCAATGTCCACGATTGTGGGCATAAACTGGGGTTCTACTCTGAGGAGGGTAAAACATGATTAAGTACATCAGTGAAAAGCAGACTAATTTTTTGAAGAAATTAGTGACCGAGCGTGCCAGCATTCTTGGCATCGCATCGGATGAAACATCGGTGGTTGATTTCATCGGCAGTTGCAAATTATTCACGACCAAAGATGCAAGTGAAATGATTGAGAAATTGTTGGCAGTGCCAGCACCAAAAGTAGAAATGCCAACATCACAGATAATCGTTGCACGAGATATTTCGCACACCGATTCTGTCGTGCAATCGGTAACACGAATCATCACAAATAAGTTCAGCAAAGAATGCTCACTGTGTGGCAACGATGTTGAAACTGGACAAGGCATCGCAGTGCGTGACGGAAATGTTTGGCGCACATTTCACAACATCAACGAATGCCCTGATGCCAAAGAGGGTTCACCATTGCATTTGCAGATTGAACAATTCGTGCAGGACAACTGCGTCGGCATGGGCAATGTGTACTTCGCATTGCCGAGTCACACTGGCAACAATGACTTGGACTTCTATGCACTCGTGCAATCACATCGCAAGACAGGCACAGTCATGGTGCTTCGCCGTGTGCTCGGTGGTCGCACACTTGAATCATCACCAGTGGTTCGCAAGTCAGAAGCAGAGCGTGTGCTCAATGCACTGCGTGCGATGTCCACCGAAGAATCCGATGAAGCGATGAAGCGATTCGCAGATGAACTCGGCAGGTGCTGTCTATGTGGCAGGACTCTCACTGATGAAGCATCTCGTGCTCGTGGCATGGGTGCTGATTGTGCCGAGATAAATGCGCTGGAGTTGAGCCTAAAAGTCTTGTAATGTCGGTCAAAACCATTGAAAATAAAGGTGGAAATGCATCCCTTCGGCAGTACGCTGAGGGGATGCAATTTCGCATAGTCCTTGAAGGGGGATTTGGTCATGAGTAATCCAGTAAATAATTTGCAAAGTTTCATTCAACAGCGTCAGCAGACTTCTGCTGGCGCATCTGTCGTTGCACCGACTGAGATACCACTGGTGGACACAGCGATGCCATTGAGTGACTACCAAGTTGAAGGTGCGAAGTTCGCACTTGAGAAGCGACGAGTGTTGATTGCCGACGAGATGGGCGTCGGCAAGACTCCCCAAGCGATTGGCATCGTGCTCAGCGCAGTGACTGCTGGTCACTCGCCAATTCTCGTAGTCGTGCCACCATCCATGCGATTGACTTGGCAACGGGAGTTCGCAAGGTTCGCCCCGACACTCAAGGTACACACGATCACCACCAAGGACAGCGAAGTTGTCGGTGGCGAGTGGCGTGAGAAAATCGTGCCATCCAAGAACCACGAGGCGAAGCGTGTGAAATACATCTACGGTGGCACAGTCGTGCCATACCCAGTTGCCGATGTGTACCTCGCAGGTGACCTCAGCATCGCTGGTCATGCAGCCCAACTGAAGTCGGTGGTCAAGGGCATCGTCGTGGACGAGTGTCATCGCATGAAGAGCACCAAGCGCAGTGCTCGTGCTCGTGCAGTGGTGGACATTGCACAAGCGTTGCCAGCAGATGCAGTGCGTGTGGTCATGAGTGGTACGCCTCTCATCAACCATCCACTGGATTTAATCCCGTCGCTTCTCGTGCTCAATCGCATGGATGACTTCGCCAACAATGGCATGGCTGGCTTTGATTACTTCATGGGTCGCTTCGCACCGAAGATTGACCGATGGGGTGCTCGTGGCGTTGCCCACACGGATGAATTGCACGACACGCTCAAAGCCAAGTTCATGATTCGTCGCAAGCGAAGCGAAGTGCTCGCACTCCCGAACAAAGGTCGCATCTCTCACCATGTTGAAATCGCCCCAGCGATTGCCGACAAGTACATGGATGCAGAAGCAGACCTGTTCGCATTCATTGAGGATGCCAAGGGCACTCCATCGGCAGAGCGTGCGATGAAGGCTGAAGCCATCTCACGCATCAACACGCTCCGAGAACTCGCAGGACATGGCAAGGTCGCTGGAGTCGTGGCATATGTGAAAGCACTGCTGGACGAGGACGAGCAGGTGTTCATCACTTGCACGCACCGAGCAGTCGCTGAAGCGTATGTCAATCACTTGAGCAAAGTAAAAATGCCCAACGGAAAGTTCTGCAATGTCGTACGCATTGAAGGTGGCATGAGCGATAAAGCAAAGATGGCGAGCGTGGATGCTTTCCAGTCGGGCGAAGCGAATGTGCTCGTGGGCAATGTGATTGCTTCTGGAGTCGGCATCACTCTCACCAGTGGCAGACACCATGTGAACGCCGAGATGTGCTGGACATCAGCAGACCTCATGCAGTGTGAAGACCGACTGGCTCGTCGTGGGCAGGAGCGTGAAGTTGTTTCGCACATCATGCTCGGATGCATTGAAGGCGCCATCATGATTGATGAGCGCATCTTCGCAATCGTGGATGCGAAGTGTGGGATTCTCGCCCAAGTCTTAGACGGAGCAATGCATGAACTCATGAATGAGGAGGAGCAGAGCAATGGTGTGGCAGTGCTGGCAACATACGGCTGGAGCGTCAGCACGAAATAGTAATTATCTGATGGCGAGTGCATGGGATGATTACTACATGGTGGCGAGTGCATGGGACATCTTCTCCCCATGCACGCCAATCATCTTCACAAGTGTGCCGATAGACCCAATTTTAGGCATTATTCAACAAATACGCAGTTTTGCCCTCAGAGGCTATTTAGAAGCGTTCTCAGCCGAGTACCCCACTGGATGACTAGTAGTGGCTGGCTCTGATTAAGTCGTGCTCTGCGTGCATCCTGATGCGTGAGCCATATGAAATAAGGGCGAAATAGCCCATATCTCAGCAGACGCTCTACGATGCGATATGAGAGCCTCTAGGCATGGTTGCGTGTGTGGATAGGCGATTGATTTAACCTGCCCTCAGAACTCATCTAGACGCTTATGGCGATGTGCTGCAGAGAAGATCGGAGGATGACCTGACGCTGGTGGGCTGGTGGGCAAAGTCTCAACTAGAGGTTGAGGGTTACCCCCCCTCACCCTTAAGTAGAGGTTGAGGGTTGCGTGGGGGGGAGCACCCAGACCCCAATAACAACCACTCCCCAAATAGACCTAGCCAAAAAATGGGGTACGCCCAACCGACCCGCTGAATAGACCTAAACTGGCATTATCTATCCTCGTATGCCTCACGAGCACTGTTGTACCTATCAAATTGGTTATCAGGTACGCTGTCATCAGTAGATTTTGCCCAAGCATCCCCAGCAGGAGTTCTAAATATAGAGTGTTCAGGCATGGGTACACGCTTGTTTACCCCTCTATAGGTGGATTCGGCTAACTTTATGGCATGATTCCACATTCCAGTGGCTACTCCCTTACGTTGATGCTCGTGAAGTACATCAATTTCGTCTAAAGGTCCATAATTCAACCAAGTCATCCGCCCTACTCGTTCCCCAGTAGGCTTATAGATAGCCTGTACTTCGTGTAATTCCTCAGACTTAACTGGTCGGTAACGGAATTGGTAGTTACTGAGGCTTTCGTGTGCTGGCATTACACAAGTATAGAGTGTTACTCAGGCCAGAAACTTGGGTGAATGTTTTCAGGAACAGGGTCACCCGTGCTCTTAGCCCATTTGTCACCTGCGGGAGTACGCTCCTCAGAGTGCGCTGGGGCAGGTATCACACCAGGTTTTGCTTGTGAGAGACCTTGGGCGTAGCGCCACATCTTGGTAGCAGCACCTTTTCTTCGCCAATTCGGATCAATTTGAATTTGTTGTAGAACACCTCTATGGTCCCAAGACATTTCACCTGCTGTAAAGTCTGTGATGTCTTCAGCACCATACACCTGTCCTTCTTTGTCTGTAACAGAGGAGAAGTACCTTGCATGAAGGTTTATTTGGTGGTCACCACCCGGATGAGCTGGCTTCTGATAGACCATACGAAATTGGACATCATTTAGCCTGCTGGGTGAGTGTATTTTCTTAAACATTTATCAAGTATAGAGCGAAAAAATTTGCCGTGGATGGGGCTATAATTGTTCAATGGCTCTTAACGGTATTCAGTTTTTTTCAACACCCGATCCTTCAGTAGTTACTGCACGTCGCAAACCACTTACCAGTCGCTCGCAAAACAACAATCTTAAAAGAACTCCCGACAAAGAGTTGTTGGAAATGCGCAAATATTCACAACATGACGATATTGAGCAAGAACTAAAATCACGAAATCTACTATAAATTAGTTGTGGATGGGCGTTAGTTACCCAACCTTGTTACGCTCTGGTAGTTAACAAACTGATTCGGGTTTATGTGATGCATAGATGCTAGACGGTGATGTCCATCAACTATTTCTTTTTCGTCGTGGTTTAGTAATATGGGAATTCTTTGTCCACGTTTAGCAAGATCTTCATACAAGGTCTCTCCTTCAGAAACCTTAGAGTTTTTGGCAACCCTTAGTTTGGTTGCCCAGAACTGCTCTGGTGTTTCGTTGTTTACCAAATCCCCAGGTTTGTAGTTATCCATGATCTGTTGGGCAGTAAGTCTTTTACCTTTAGGCATTACTTAGCCTTCCTTTTAGGTGGGGTAAACACATATGCGTCAATAAATGGTCGTTTATCTACTAAAGCGGCAGCAATACGATGATGACCATCTATAATTTCAGCAGTACCTTTGTGCATGTATACCTGTGGGAATTCCAAATGCTCGTACTCTGGGTCTTCTTCGTCACCATATACATCTGATTTGCGTTCAGAGCCTGCTTTCCTATAGGCATCTACTGTGTGAGGGTTTAAGTCAGTCTGTGTGTTGCTAAAGAATCTAGTGTTTTGAAGGTCTAGTTGCGTGGTTCCACGTCCTACTGCTTCAGAGTAATCTTCCTTGAAAATAGGACGACCTTTCATAGGCCAGTTTTTGGGAGTAGATGTACCAATGCCTACTTTTTCAAGGCTGTCAAACTGGTTGCTTAGATTCTCGTGTGCAGCCATTACTTGTATTCCCACCACTCGTCATCATTACCAAGTGTGTCTTCAACTGCTTGAACATTTGATTTAGGGTCTTCAATATCTGGGTTATAGCCTTCAAACTGAACTCCTAAATGCTTAACCTTTCCTAAACTAACTAAGTTTGAAGGGATTCTGTAAGACGTGCTTCCTTTGTCTTCAGCAAGATTAGTGTATTGTTTAGCTTTACTTCCTGAGTTACTCTGTATGTAATGACCCTCAACATCTAATTGAGGTGAATGTGCTTCTTTTATACCCGTCTCATCACCCCATTCTTTTTTGTAAGTTGAATCTGTATATCGCAACATGCTTACATCTTTTGGGTGTATTTCATACTTATAAATAGTTGCTTGCGATTCGCCAGGGTTTCTAGGTGTTGTGTCTCTAATACGGTCAAGAGCCGCTCGTCGTGTACCAGCGTGGAAGGTGTCACGAGCTTCATGTGGTAGTTCCTCCATACCCAAACTGCGTAAAGAATTCCATCTGCCGTGATAAACAGTTATTGGTTGTCTTTTGTCTTTAGGCATTATTTTTGTATGCTTTCAGGAGCAATAAGCCATTCGTTTTCTAAACGCCTTCTGCCAGTTTTTCGGTCAAAAGACCTTGGTGTTCGCATATTATATCCACCAAATTGTTCAAGGTTTATTCCGCGCACGGAATTGGGAGCAACAGAAGTTACTTTAGCAGTACCTTTTCCAGCCCAACGTTCGTGTACACGCGCATGTTGCATTGCAATGTTTTTGTCGGTTGAAAATGAATAAGGATGCTCAAGACTTCTTTCTGCGCCGATAGCCTCGCCTCGGTACAACCTAACTGGATTAGACTCTCCTAAAACAGTCACAGCATGTGTCAAATCACGAAGTCTTGCTGCAATACCGATGTGGTCAAATCCAGTACTTAGTTCGTTGTCTTGCCACGCCCTAACAGCCTCTTGTGTGTGATCGCGGTCACGTTTGTTAGCAACACTTTCTAACCATGGTGTCTTTCTAGGACTTGTAAACTCTTCTTCATAAAACTTGTCTACTTCATGTGGGGGTATTACAAGAGTTTTGCTTCCTCCCTTTACGATCTCATAACCCTGAAGTGCTTGGTCAACAGTAACATCGTTTCTATGTTTAAACGCTGATTCAAAAAAATAAGGTCTACGTTGCATAGGCATTACTGTTTTAGTGTCCCATCAGCATTATGTGTAGTTGTTTCTTTACCTTTATTTCTTGCTACACGCTTGAGGCGACTCTCTTCTAGGTACTCAGGGGACAAAAGTTTTTCCTTGGATGCTTTTTGCTTTTCTATTCTTGCATCCATCTCTTCAGGGCTAATCTTTGAATATTCAAGATGCGCAGCTTTATTTTCTTTTTCTTCTTTACTATTGGCTTAGTATCTTCAACTACTTTTTTGATCGGTTCAATAGTTTCTACAATCTTAACAACAGGAGTAGGTGTAACCACTAGATTATTGTTTGTATCTCCATTCGTATTATTTTGTTTAGAGAAAGATTGTAGAATATTGCTCCAAGAAAGGCGTAGGATTGCAGGAATAGCGTAAGAAGTAGCCCATATCCTACTTTCGAGACTACTTTGTACATCAAGACCTCCATCTTTATCTTGCAAAAGAGCTAAATATTTATCAGCGTTAGTCATATTTGACCCAAATGATGGGTTGGGATAAAGAGCCTGCATTGCCCAACTTGTTGATGAAGAATTACCAAAACCACCTCCTCCATCTTGAGAGTTTCTTAAATAACTTTCAGCAAGTGTTATAGATTGCGCCACCCCTGAAATATCCGAGAAAGATCTAAGTGCTTGAATTCCTGCTCCTGTCATATCTACGCTTCCCCATGAACCATCTCCTTGTTGTTTCGAAATAATAAAATTTATATTTTTCTTTATAATCTCTTCGTTTGATCCAAAACCTGCTTTAGATAAAACTATTATTGCAAAAATGTCATCATTATAAAGTGAAGGATCTCCAAATTGCGCACCATCAAAAGAAGTGGTGATTTTTTTTATATAATCTACTCCTGTGTCAGAGTAAGGATTGATCCCTAGAGCCATTAGCGCCATCGCGTGACGCTCATTGTCAGTAAGTGATGAAGATTGATATGTATTATTTTTTAAGTACTCAAATATTTTTGTTTTTAAACTTTGTGCTTGATTACCAGCTCCTGATATTGCGATAGCTGCCCAATCAGTATATAGCGCATCACCAAACGAACCATTCGTCCTTTGATTTACAGATAAGAAAGCAAGAGCTTGAGATACCGACATGGAAGTTAGAGTTCCACCCCCACCACCTCCTCCAGATGACTGCTTGGCGACAATTATCTTATATGAAGGAAAATAATAATCTTCTGAGATACCAACATCATACGAACCTTCTGTAGAAAAAGAGATAGTGGCTTCTCCATTTGCATCGACTGGATAAGTTGCAACCACTGTTGGATTCCATGGATCGTCTGGATTAGGAACTGTAACACCAATAGTCACTCCTGTTCGAATATTCCATGTATTGTCTGTGTAATTGTATGATTGGGCAGTAGCAATAATTGAATCTGCGGTTGTTATACTTGTACTAGTAAAATTAACTCGGTAAGGATTACCGAAATAGAGAGTTATATTTTCTCCACCAGTTACTAGGGTACTATCGACACTCGTCCACGGACTAAATCCGCCGACTACATACTGCCAACTATCGCAAAGCTCGTTTGCTCCACTTGGAGTAATACATTTTATATAAAACGAAGAGAATGAGTCGAAGTATTGTAGGTTAGAGAGAGAGAATGAATCCGTATTTTGATCCAGGGAGTACAATACACCTAGTACACTTCTGGTATTTACTTGATGTGATATACCTAAGTTATCCAGTATATTAATATTTCCTTCTGCTGGTAAATCTATTTCCCCATTATAAATGACAGCATCACCATTACGGATTAAAATTGTTTCTTTTTGAACCTGGTCTAGTTGACTAACAATAACTATTCTACTTACTGTAGGTGCATTATTGTGAGCATTGTCAGATACATCAAAATTTAATGTATATGTACCAGGTACATTTACATCTACTGACCCAGTTTTTATAATATTTGCTGTTATATCTCCATCAATATCGTCAAGCGCTGTAGCTCCTTCGTCTGTATATATATCTCCAATATGAATATTAATTGCAGCTTGACCTACAAGGGTAATCAATGGTGGATTTGTATCGACAACATCTAGAGCATAAGATGTATGCGGTAAAAATATAAGAGTGAAAGAAAAAACTATAGCCCATAAAAATTGTTGTATTCTCATAAAATTAAATAAATTATTAAATCCCTTCTTGAACCCACTTTATAATATCTCCTGACTTTACAATATACTTAGAAACACCAACAGGGGCCTTTTTGTTGTTAATATAATAAATCCAATAGTGTCCTGGATTTCCTTTTAATCCATTGATTTCATCGACGAAATTCCCCAGGCTTGAATAGTTTTTGGAGTGAAATGAAAATCTACTACTCTTTTTTTCAGATAAATTTTCCATAACCTCATAAAGTGACTCCCCATCTTTAAAAGAAGTTTTGTATGCATTACCAGGCACTTGAATAGTTACAAAACTTTCCCTCTTAGCAGTTTTACTATTTTTTACAACGGTCTTAGCAAAGGATATTTGAAAACCTCCAAGAAGTGCTGAGATTAAAACTATTACTATTACTTTTTTTGATATTTGTTTTTTCATAAAATAAAAACTCCTCCGAGTAGAAATCAGAGGAGTTTTTATAAAGAATTTTACAAAAAATCTGTTCCTGCTCGGGATCTACTAGAGTGTAAAGATCGGACTTGACCATTTTATGGTATTACCGTTGCGGCACAGTGGAGGAATCTCACCTCACTTCCAAACACAATAGATTAAAATTTTAAAAGATACTAACTATTCAAAACTACCTTCCTGCTTACAGCCAATACTTCCTTTGACTCCTTGCTTACCCACATTTCAATAACAGGTGAGAGTATGATAGCAAATGATACGTTACCAAGCAAGTGTAGAGCTGTGAAAGGTATTTGGCCTATGAAAGCCGCAATTAAGGGTTGATCGAAAAAGATAGGCCCAACCGTCAAGCCAGTAATAGCGTCATAGACAATAGTGGCTACAACAGCATAAATAGCGTAGTTTTTCCATCCTGACCTATTTTTAAAGAAATAGAATGCTCCAATACCCAATAACCCATAGGCTAGAGCTGTAACTATAGTCCAGGTACCAATTCCTGAAGTAAATAGGTCATATATAGTAATACTAAAGAAACCAAATAAAAATGAAGACAGAATACCGTATTTCTTAGCAAAAGGCATTTGAATAGCAAGTATAGGCTCTACATTAGGTGCTCGAAAAGGCACCAACCTAATTAATAGGACTGCCCCAAAACCAACTATATATTTAAACCATTTCTTATTCATAATTTTTGACACTAGACTATATCACAAACTCCAGCAACACATGCAAGCTCTTTTTTAACTTCAGTTTCGTCACGAAGTTCGTAAGTAACTATTTTTGAGAAATCAAAATCAGGCATTTTACTTGTAAGTGCTTTGTATGTTTTTTCATCAATTGCTTCATATGGAGCAAGTTGGTATACATGGTTTGATCGTGGAAGAAACGAGAGTCCTCCTACTATTTCCCAGTTTTGATAAAGCCAGTGTGCAACCTTTATCCATTCATTCTCACCAACCGACACAGTAACTGATGGATTATGTTCTGTAAAATTAACTTTCACAACTTTCCAGTGTTCAAGCTGATCTATTGCGGAGATATCATCTTTACATATTGCACCATCTGGTGCCTTCATTGGAAATTCTAGAACAAAAGTATTTGCACTATCTATTGACTGCCCTACTTCTGGATAGTATGGAACGCCTTGATCTTTCATCATCTTAAATAGTGAATCAGTTGCTGAAATTCTAACACGGCGAATATAGTAAGGCGCGTGTCTTGGATGCATACCCGATGCACAATCTACTGTCTGAGAAACAGTGCCGGATGGTTTAACACAAGTTATACAAGTAGATTCATTTACTCCAAAGCGTTTTGCGTAAATTTTATTTACACGTATAGATTCATTTCTCAATTTCTTTAACATCTCACCATTTCTTGCAACTGTTGAATCCCACTGACCAGTAACAGAAACTCCGAGCAATCTTTCTGCTTCACAATTGTCCTTCCACTCTTTTGAGAGATAGCCGAATTTGGTAAGAGTTGATTGATAAGTTCCTAAAATTGTTGCAATACGAATTTTTTTCATTAATGTTTCTTCTGTATCTTCAGATCGAGCAACTACCTCTGATAAATTACAAAATTGTCTTGATCGCAGAATGATTTCTCCGCAAGGATTTGTTCCCATCTCTCCGATATAATTTTTAGAAACTTCTAATCGACGCTTTGGCAGTGATGTAGTAAGAGCGCCACGATTAAATATTCCTCTCTCCCCTGAGCCTGATTCCATAAGAGCAATCCATTCTTTTAAGAATTCTGTCTCTGTGGGTTTTGTATTATAAACTGCTGAGTTATTCGCAAGCATACGTTGACCTTCATTTAGCCAGAATTGACCATTTTTAGCATCACGCATATCTTGATCATCTAAATCAGACAGAGATATAAGAGCACTACGGCGAACACCTCCTGATACAACACACTCACCGATCTTACATATTATGTCGTGAGCATCAATATTTCTAAGGTGGCGTCCTTGGCGTTTAAGAATTCTCTCCCGAGTAAATCCAAGTAGATCGATAAGAGGCTTAGGGCCAGAACTTTTCCCTCCCATTATTTTAAGGCGTGCACCTGCTGGCCTGAGTTGGGAAAAATCAAAATTTATATCTTCACCGTTAAACCAAGTCTTCATTCCAAGTACAAATGCATCAGCCCAACCTTCTTTTGTATCTGGCACGACAAAAGTTGGAATCTTCTTACCTGTTTGGTTTTTAATCTGTGGGAGCGCTTGAATATTTTTACTCTCAACAGAAAATCCAACTCCGGTTCCACACATTGAGATATAGATTATTTCTCCGAAGTCTTCAAATCGTGATGGTGCGATAAAAGAACAATTGTATGCACAAACATTTGTTTTCTCTGCAGCAGGTCCAGCGAACTGAAGTAATCTCATTGATGGCATCGCTTCTTGTTTTAGAATTGCTTCACGAATTTCTTTGTACTCAGCTTCTTTAAGTTTGTTGCCAAGATTTTTTTTCATAAAACCTATATAGCGATCGATTGTCTCGATCCATGTTTCGCGTCTTCCTTCTTCTTCAATCCACTTTGCATAACTTCTGTAGTAAACAAATTCAGAAAGTGGATTGCGGAAATATTTTTTACTCTCATCTGCAAGTTTTTTTACACGCTCTGGTACTACAATACTATGCGCACGTAGTCGCGCACGCTCCTCACGATATAAAATATAATTCTTAGAAGTTTTAACATAGTCAGCAAGCATCAATTCTTGCTCAACTGTGTTCTGCACACCTTCAACAGTAGGTATAAAATTCTTGTGGCGCTTAGTTATTTTGACCAATTCCATCACAACACGATTTGCTACCATCTCTGCTTCCTTCAAAGAGCCTTCATTTGAAGCGAGCATAGCTTTATTAATAGCATTCACTACTTTTTCAATATCAAAAGGGACAATAACACCATCTCTTTTTTGAACACTTTTAATAAAATTATTCTTGCTTGTTGTTTTTTCTGGAACAGAAGACACTTTAGTGCTTGCGACCTTTTTCTTGTTTGGCACAGTCTTTTTTGAAGGCATGTTTTGTAAAATTTTAGCTAATAATTTTGGTCCAAAAGTTTTGGAATTACATTATACTCTCGAGTAGAGTCCATTAACAAGTGAATAACTATAAAATACAGAACTATGTCGTAATGTTGGAACAACGTCAATAACTGTTTGACTTCACCTCTAAAAATCGTTAGAACTTAAGTCTATTTTCAGACAAAATCTAATAAAAAATCCCAGTTCAAAAATCACACAAATATTCTAAAATTTTGTGTGATTTTTAAGAAAATTTTTCCCTTTAGAGTACTTCTGCCTGATAACAATGCTCGCAATATACCTTCTCGGGGCGATCCGGAGCATAACTAGTCTCAAATTCCCTACCACACCCATTACTACAAGTTCTTTTATACAGCTTCATTGGATTTCGATACTTTACACGTTGGTAGTGCCTGCAGTTTGGACAATATCTTGGTATGGGTAAGCTATTTTGCTTGTAGAAAAGTAGCTCTTCTTTGGTAATCTTAAAAGCAGTAGTACATTGAGACATATAGTCACCATTATTTGGGCACCCTATAACCTCTTTTAGAACATCCTCGCTAATATCATCTATATTATCTGGTAATGTATTATTATCTTTTGTTACTTGATAGGTCTTCTGTTCTGGTTCTTTCCAATTAAAACCGGAGCGGATTATCTCTTCTTTACTCTTTGGAAAAGAATCGTGAGCCATTGTTTCGTTGTATCCGAATGGGCACATTTCATACGGGAAAAATTCTCCATACTTATATATACGACCCTTCGAGTCAATAAATGGTACATCCAACATGTGTTGTCGTAGTTTTGGAACAATCTCTTCGTATTCTTCTTTTGAATATTGTTTATTCAAGATACAATATTGTGCATTTTTTAATCCAACACATGCAAAACAATATGAGCAATTCCTACAATAAAGTGAATACTCTATATTTCTAGAACCAAAACAAAGAACGCAACCTATTTCTCCATTTGAATTACCGCTACCAGATATTGTCTCATACTCACGCTCACCACGAAGAACCCAATTACAATCTTTTATGTCTTTTGAGAAAAGCATCCGGTGACCGTTTGAAATATTTTCACAATCTGTAATTTCAAAACAATTAAAAATGTCTTTCGAATTTATTATATTATCCCCAGTTACGTTAACTGAATTTATATTTTTAGAAAATTTAGATATGGAGTTTTTTCTCATATGATCAAATAAGGTGCGGGCGTTCATAAAACCAGAATAACTACTGAGTTTTAAATCTTTAACTGCAGTAAAATATTCATCCTTAGTGCATTGTTGGTTTTTAAAAACATAAGATTTATTTCTTAGATTTGAGCTAAGACAGCAATTAGAACAATTGGAGCAATCGTATAAAAAAGATGAGTCTACATTTTTACTAGTTTCTAGCATGAAGTGACAATTGTAATTCTCGAGTGAATCTATATTCCAAGAACATCTATCTATATAATAAACAGATGAGCAATCAATGGAGTTTTTTGAACTATCTACATTTTCTGAAAATAAAATATCTTCAGAATCTACAACAGAGAATGATAGATAAATATTTTTTGAATTTGCCAAAGAATTCGCATAATCAGAATTGATAATATTCCCTCCTACCCTATTTTGAAAGACAAGTGGCTGAAGCTTGGTTAAATCCCATATCTGATTAAATAATGGTTTATTTAAATCTATATCTCTCGTATATTCAAATTGATCCCACGTATCTCCATTCCAGCATTCAGCACACATCACAGGAGTAGGACTGTCCTTAAAAACTGATATCAAAGTCTTTGAACAAAGAGCACAATTTCTTTTATATAGTGATCTGTGATTACGCCAATGTACCCTGCGAATAAACCGACACTCTGGACACCAAGTCGGCGCTGGTACTTTCATCTTCTCATAAAAAGAAAAATCGTCGGGTTCGATATTAAAATCTTGTTTACAGTTTTGGCAGTTTTTTGTTTCCATATTTACAATACTTCTTTTTGATAACAGTGTTCACAATATACAGTTTCTGGCCTATCTGGCGCATATGAAGTTTCAAACTCAACTTCGCACCTCCCCTTATGATCATGATTTGATTTGTCACACATACACACCCTATTCCAAAGTTTAGATGGGGTTCTAAAATTTAATCGTTCATAATGTCTACAATTTGGACACATTCTTGGAATTGGTAGGTTCCACTTTTTTAAATACATCAATTCATCTGTATTCAATCGAAAAGCTTGAGTGCATTGATGTTCGCAAAGCATATCGTTATGTGCACATTCAATAGCTTCTTTAGTAAAATCTTCTGTTGTATCACTAATTTGATCTGGTATTTCATTATTTAACACTGTTGGTTGATTGTTTTTTATCTGAGGATCTCTCCATAAATAACCTTTACTAATAATCTCTTCTTTTGACAACGGAAAATACTCTTGTGCCAAACTTTCATTATATGCATGCGCGATACAAATTTGTGGGAAAAATTCTCCATAATAATACTTTCTGCCTTTTTCGTCTACATAAGGTACTTCTTTCATTTGTTGTATGATTTTCGGGACAAGATCATTGTATTCTTCCTTAGTATATTGCTTGTTTAAAATACAATATTGTTTATTCCTTAAACTAACCGAACCAAAAACATTTGAAACATTTAAACAATAGTCACAATAGCTAGAGTCAGTTGTGGCATTACCTACAATAAAAAAAGAAGATCTGCTAGAACCCCAAGCAGCCCCTACTGCTTCATATAATAATTCACTTTTACCGGAACCAGTTACGTCATATATATCTGTAGGTCCATCAGTGAGTCTCCATCCGTACTTTGAATTTTCAGCCTCAAAAACTTCGAAGGATTTTTTAACATTTCTGGAATTTTCAATATAATCTCCTGTTGAATCTACAGATTTAAATATCCGAGCAAAACGATGAATTGTTCTTTGTTCAATCAAATCTTTAAATTCGGTCATCAATTGTTCTTGTATTGTGTACGAACCGAAATTATAATCTTTTATGAGACTTTGATAGTTCTCTTTGTCTAGTTGATCACCCTTATATACATATTGTTTATTCCTCAAATTGGACGACATGAAACAATTAGAACAGTTGGCGCAATCATATAAATATTGAGAATCGATACAATCTCTTGAATCAACTAAAAACTTTGAGCCGTAATTCCTTGTACCTTGTACTATTTGATAACAAGATTCGCATTCTTTAATATTAGTACAATCAATACATTGTTTTGATACATCTACACCTCTACTATGATAAATTCCTTCTGATCTAACTACTGAGTACCCAAGAAAGACATCTGTAGAGTTGAAAAGATAATTAGTATACTCTGTATTTCTACCTGGGTTAATCCCATGCACGGCTCGCTTTGGTACTACTTGTAGTAAATCTGAATATTGTTCAAAAAAAGATTTAGAAAAATCATAATCTCTCCCGTAAGACAGAGGGTCCCAATCGTCGCTTTGGTAACATGATGCACAATATACAGTATAACCAGCAATTGGATTAAACATCGTTATTGTGCTTTTATTGCACAAACCACATGGTGCTCTAAAAAGAGCTCGTTCGTTTCTTGAGTTTAAACGTCTAACAAATCTACACTCCGGGCAAAATGTTGGCGGAGGGACTTTCATCTTCTCATAGAACGAAAAATCGTCGGGTTCGATATTAAAATCTGTTTTGCAGTTTTGGCAGTTTCTAGTTTCCATAATTAATCTACTTCTTGCTGATAGCAACTCTCACAATAAACTAAATCCCCGTGATCTGGTTTGAATCCGGTTTTAAATTTATTCTCACAAGAAACATCTCCATGTGGGTGTGCAACTTGATTTTTATAAACACTATCTTTTGATTGAGTTCCATTACACATGCATACACTATCATACAACTCAACCCCTAGCCTTAATTTTAATCTTTCAATAGTACGACATGCAGGGCAAAGAGTCGGGAGTGGTACGCCCAACTTTTTATAGAAAGCTAGCTCATCAGGAATAATCCGAAATGCTTTTGTACACCCTTGATTACACCCTCCTTTGTGTGCACACTCAATTATTTCTTTTATAATAGATTCATTAACTTGAGTAATATCGTTCGGAATATTATCTGACAATAGTGTTGGCTTATAATCTTTTACATCTGGATCTCTCCATATATAACCTTGTGCAATTGCTTCATTTTTCGTTAATGGGAAATATTCTTGGGCAATAGTTTCATTATAAGCCCATGGACTCATCTCAACTGGAAGAAACTCTCCGTATTTATAAATATGTCCAACTTTATCTACATATGGCATTTCATCCATA